>ERZ827186.2500-NODE-2500-length-12250-cov-5.289217_pt1 | contig 12250 bp, 10 predicted proteins | sample MGYA00519918_ERZ827186 | MGnify/ENA primary metagenome ERZ827186 (study PRJEB31778, sample SAMEA3449275) | human gut metagenome | biome: human gut; feature: human-associated habitat; material: faeces | place: United Kingdom | collected 2010/2012 ... | reverse complement strand
AATACCCTTATGTATTTATTATAGTCAGGGTGCTTTACCGCTTCCTCGGCTGATAAGTGAAAAATATTCTTTAAACCCTCATCACCTACAAAACTGTATATTGACATCCTAATACTTCCTTTCTATTTTAAATATGATTGCTTTCTAAAAATACAATTTAAAATGTACCCTATAAAGCACAACCGCTAAACATAGTATTCCACCTATAACCATCAATAACCATATACTCTACAACCTTTCCTAATCTTTTATTATATTTTACCATACATTATAATTAAATTGAATACTTTCTTTAGTGTAATATTTATTTTTAGCATAGAGAAAAGAGGGCTCATAAAGAACCCTCTCTTCCCTAATAATTTTTTAAAGGATTTTTACTTGTTATCTAATTAATACCAACACACTTAGTTGATAGGAACCTTCTTATCCCAGTTATCATTTTCAGATACTTCTTCGTCGTAAGCTGGGGTGATTGTCTCAGTCCAAGCCTTTGAAACAACTTCTGTATAGGCTTCTTTCCAATAACCATCTTCTACTGTTTTTGTGCCTACCTGAACCTGCTGTTTTTCAGCGTGATATGAGCCTCTGCCACCATTTTCTCTTACTTCCCAAAGAAGATGGGTCTTTCTCTGGTTAGCATCTGCTAACTGTTGACCGCAATCATTGCAAACATCTACCCAATCATAATCATACACTGGTTCCTCGTGAGTACCTGTTACAATCCACTCTTTATCGTGATGTTTTGTCACTGCAGGGTGATATTTTGTCACAGCATCGTGGTGCTTATAGTACTTGTATTTCGGAGCCTCAGTCGCTGTAGTATTTGACGCTGGCTTATTATTTGAAGAGTTGCTCGGCTTGGACGCTGGCTTCTGGTTGTTACTTGAAGAACTGCTATCATTCTTGGTGTTTGAAGAAGTGTTGTCTTTCTTTGATGTATTTGACTTGGTATCTTCTTTCTTTTCGGTGTTACCCTTGTTGCTGCTGTTTTTGTTAGATACTGTAGTTTTTACATCGTCAACCTTAACTGTAACTGTCTTACCGTCATCGGTTTTTACTTTTACTTTGCCGTCTTTTACTTCGACTTTCTTACCATTCTTGTCTGTAATGTTGCCGTCTTTGTCTACCTTGATTTCACCCTTGTCTACCAAATCTTTGCCACAATGTCAAGTGATGAATTAAAAAAACAGGTCACTATCAAAGAAATTTATCTTTCATAGCGTACCTGTTTTTTTGAACCTTAAGCTTTCTTATATACAAAAAGCCTGAGAGAACTTTTAAAGAACTCTCAGGCTAAATCGCTTAATTTAATCGCCACCCGGCGCTTTGTCGTTGTAGATCCACCATACGGTGGTAAAGACCGTTTTTGTTCATCAGTTCTGCCGGCGTTCCTTCTTCCGCCACCCTGCCATCTGCTAGAACAATAATTTTATCGGCTGCCTCCACAGTACGCATCCGGTGAGCGATCACCAATACGGTCTTTCCGACCAGCAGGCGGGAGAGTGCCCCTTGAACCCTTGTTTCATTTTCCACATCCAGACTGGCAGTTGCCTCGTCAAGGAGGACGATGGGTGCGTCTTTCAACAAAGCTCTTGCAATAGAAATACGCTGCCGTTCACCGCCGGAAAGCTTCGCCCCGTTTTCTCCGATGGGGGTGTTGTAGCCCTGGGGAAGCCGATGAACAAACTCATCGCAGTTGGCCGCTTTGGCCGCAGCCCGCACTTCTTCATCCGTTGCGCCACGCTTACCAAGACGGATATTTTCCATCACGGTATCGTCGAACAGCACCACATCCTGAAACACCATAGAATAATCCCGCAGCAGTACCTCTGGGTCTATGGTAGAAATATCCACACCACCTACACGAATCACTCCTTTGGAAATGTCCCACAGCCTTGCAGCAAGCCGGGCACAGGTGCTTTTGCCGGAACCGGAAGGGCCTACCAGTGCCGTAACTTCGCCCTCTTTAGCAGTAAAGCTTACATCATGCAGGACTTCTTTCTCATCATAGGAAAAGCCCACATGCTCAAAGACAATATCATGCCCCTTTGGCTCAAATTTCTCCGCGCCCTCTGCTGTAGGCGTGTCATAAATTTCATTCATACGGTCAGCAGACACCTGAGAAACAAACATTTCTGCAATGAGTGCCAAGCTTTGGTCGAATGGGGCATAGACACGAGTAATGACCAATAGAAACAGGAACAAAAGCATGAAATCAATGCTGCCGGACAGGATCAGATTCGCCCCCACAAGAATGGTCGTTGCCACGCCCAGCCGCATGATAACACTGGCGGCATTTACAAAAAGGCCGGTTCCCAGTTCACCCTGAATCGTAACTCGTTCATGTTCGTCAATTTTCTGATTCAGTCCGTTTAGATACCGTTCCTCCTGGTTTGTGGCACGAATCTCTCTAACATTTTCTAATGCTTCCTGAATACCATCTGACACCCGGACAGCAGCTTTTTTCGTCCGTTCTGCATTGCGGGCGGCAATCTTGCGGCTACCAAACAGCAGGCCAAAGGCTACCGGTACACCCCACAGGCAAGCAATAGCCAACCGCCAGTCGTAAACAAGCAGGCACACAGCGATAATCGCCGTAGAGATGTAAGCACCGTACAGATACCCTAGCACATGAGACCAGACATGTTCCATCCGATTCACGTCTCCCATGATAGTCTCGGTCAAGTCTGCCAAGTCCCGCTTGCCAAAATACCCCAGCGGCAGTTTACGAAGCCGTTCCGCCAGACTGAGACGTGTGGTTTTGACCTCATTATATACCAGCCCATAGGTAGCTTTGTATTGCTGCAAATGGGTCACGAAGGACAGGAGGGCAAAGAGAACCAACAGTCCGAGGACAATCGCTGAACCGGGAAGAGGACTTCCTTCTGTCAAGGCTCCCATAAAACCAGACATTACCAGATACAGAATGCTGACACCGCCCATAACAACCAGATTCACGATCACTGTCCAGAATGTGCCTTTCTTTGTGTTCCGGACACCCTGATCGGTCAGGGCATATTTTCGCTGAAACTTCTCTCCAAACATTTACTCTGCCTCCTTTTCGCTGGTGATTTTCCACTGAACTGCCTTGTTATAGTCGGTCCACATCCGGGCATACAGACCGCCCGAAGCAGTCAGCTCCGCATGAGTACCCTGCTCGACAATGTGCCCTTCTTCAAGAATGATAATCTTATCAGCGCCCACAACAGTGGATAGACGGTGTGCAATCATAATAACAGTGCGGCCTTTCGTCAGTGTGGCAAAGGCCTTCTGAATCAGCACCTCATTCTCAGGATCGGCAAAAGCAGTTGCTTCGTCAAGCACCACAATGGGGGCATCCTTCAAAATGGCTCTGGCCAGTGCGATGCGCTGTTGTTCACCACCGGAAAGATAAGTTCCTTCGGTGCCGATCTGTGTATCAAGGCCATCCGGCAGTTTGTCAAGAATATCCTTGCACTGGGCAGCCATTAGCGCGGCCATCACCTGCTCTCTTGTCGCTTCCGGGCGGGAGGCCCGGACATTTTCCAAAATAGAGGCTTTGAACAAACGGTTATTCTGGAATACAAAAGCCACCTGATCCATAAGGACATGCGGATCGATCTGAGCAACATTGACTCCGCCGACTTCCACCGCGCCGGACGTTGCATCCCAAAAACGCGGAATCAAGCTGGCCGCCGTTGTCTTTCCGCCGCCGGACGGTCCCACCAGAGCTACGGTCTGCCCCGGTTCGGCTGTGAAAGACACATGAGATAGTGCAGGGCTTTCCGATCCGTTATAGGTAAAACTCACATCCTTAAATTCTACTTTATTACTACGAGGGGACTGTGGGTGACTGGGTGCTTCCAGGGTAGGCGCCTCCATCACCTGATTGATCCGTCCCAAAGCGGTACTGGCCAACATCATACCGGAGGAAGCAAACATTATTTTTGCAAGCGCAGTGGAAATGATGGCTGAAAATACGGCATAAAAAACGAAATCGGCAACAAAGCCAGCAAAACTGCCGTTTGCCAGTGCGTCTGGAGCAAGGAACAGCGCCACTGGAACCAGAAACACGAACGCTCCTTCGGTAAAGGTTAAATTGACAGACTGAGGAACACGGCATACATCCGCCTGATAATGTTCGGCTTTGCTGCTGTAGTCTTCGATAGCCTCCTGAAACGCCTTGAACGAGTAGACCGTCTGCTGAAATATTTTTACTACAGGAATTCCCCTTACATATTCTGTTCCCGCTTTTGTCATGCGATCCTGGGCCGCCTGGTATTCCGCCATCAGTTTGGCATTTTTGCCACCCATCATGGAGAACATAGCAATTACCGAAATGACTGCCGCTAAAAGGCAGGCTGCCCCCATTCGCCAATCAAACAGAAACATCATGACCAGCATCGACAAAAACAGCACGATAGTGCCTACGATGTCTGCCAGATTATGTGCCAGCAGCGTTTCGGTGTCGGCTGCCGCCGCATCCAGCCGCCCGCGAATCAGACCAGAGGCGTTGGAATCAAAAAAACCCAGCGGAGCCTTCATCACATGAGCAACCCCTTGTTTTCGTATGTTGGAAGCTGTACGGAAAGCAGCCAGATGGGTACACATTAGGCCTGCAAAATACAGGATAATGCCGCTCACTGCGAACGCAAAGGCGATCCAGCCATATTTGGAAACATTCTGCGCCTGTGTCCATTCAGGAGCTGCCTCAATCAGATCACGAGCCGCCAGCCAGATACAAATGTAGGGAGCCATGCTCAAAAGCATGGACACCGCCGATAGGGCCAGCCCTAAAAAGGTCAGGCCTCTGCGGCTTCCCGCATATTCCAGCAGGACAGCCACATCGTTCTTTTTTTCTTGTTTCATCGAATGACCTCCTTAAAATAGTGAGAAATATATTAGTTAGCATATACTAACTTACAAATAAAAAAATAAAGTATATCACGCAGCGCTCTGCTTGTGAAAGGGGCAGAGCGCATCCTGCATATCACTGACGCAATCGCAGCAATTAAGGTGACATCAGCTTCAACCATCCGGCCGTATAGAAAGTACGCAGCTGTTCTACATCCCACATGGCCTGTTCCTGTGGAATATCGTGAACCACGATCTCAACAAGGCCGCCCAGCATACCACTGGCAATGATATGACACAGAGACGGGCTTAATTCTGGGATATTGTACCCCAGGCGGCGGAGTGTCTCCATGTATCGAAAGGTGCTTTCCACTTCCAGTTCCACCATGTTATGAATAAAGTTTTCATATCCGGTGCCTTCTGCGCCGCAAAACAGCAACTTTACCGGTTCCCTGTGCTGGCAGACATATTCCACCATCCAATGAATGTAAGCTCCTGATTCCACGCCCATATGCTCCGGTTGTTCCTCTGCGGGAAGCTCGGAAAAGGAGATATGCGCATCCACATATTTACTCATCAAAATAGCGGCATGCGGTTCTACAATGGAAGCAAACAGAGCCTCTTTGCTGGAAAAATAGCCGTAAAAGGCCCCCGTAGTTACTCCAGCGTGTTTCACGATCTGCCGCAGAGAGGCTCCAAGAAACCCTTTTTCAGAAAACTCATCCAGAGCAGCCTGTTGTATTCTTTCTAATGTATCCGGTGCTTTTGATTCCATGACGGCCTCCATATAACAGTGCTATGTAACAATGTTATAATACAGCAGACAGATACGTTTGTCAAGGCAAATAGCGGTTTTCACAAACAAATCAAGCTTTATTCATAAAAATGGCTTCTATTCGACGCAATGTCAAGTGGTGAACTCAATTTGTGTTGAGGAAAGATAGTTGGGTGAGAATCTGGCGCAGCAGTTGAAAAATTCATGTTCCGATATTATACTGTCAGTTAGATGTTGCTAACTATTGGTATCAATCACTCATAGCGAAAAATCGGAAGTTGAAAGGGAGAATATTGCAATGAACTTTTTTGAAAACACCCGTAAGCCGCAAGGCTTCGGCGGGAAACTGATGGCGAAGATGATGAACAGCGGCCACGCCAAGGTGTCGCAATGGGGATTCTCAAATATCTCCGCGAAGCCAGACGCTAAGGTGCTGGATGTCGGCTGCGGAGGCGGCGCAAATATTGCGACCTGGCTGGACAAGTGCAGAAACGGTCATGTGACAGGACTAGACTATTCGGAGGTCAGTGTGGCAGAATCTCAAGAGCTGAACGCTGCTGCCATTAAGCAGGGAAAATGCAGGGTGCTTCAGGGCGATGTATCGGCGATTCCCTTTTCTGATGAGGTCTTTGATTATGTCTCCGCCTTTGAGACAGTTTATTTCTGGCCGGGTCTGAAAAAATGCTTTTCCGAGGTAAATCGCGTTCTGAAAAGCGGCGGAACATTTCTGATTTGTAACGAGAGCGATGGTACGAATGCCTCAGATGAAAAATGGACAAAGATAATCGGCGGTATGAAGATTTATAATCGTGATCAGCTTGTTGCTGCTTTAAAAGAAGCGGGTTTCACAGAGATAAAAACGTATATAAATGCCAAAAAACATTGGATGTGTATTGCCGCAACAAAATAAATGACTTCCAGTTTATCTGGAGTTGGACAATGTGAGAAATCGGGAATTTCGGAGGAAATCAACAATAAACCATCAATTAGAAAAGGGACATTTAAATTTCCATTGTCGAAATATAAAATCAGGATTTGATAAGGAGAAACTGATTATGAAGAGATGTATCAAAGGTGGTTTTTTAGTATTAGGTGGTGTTGTTGGCGTTGTAGGAATGATAATAGCAGCAATGCAAAATCCGTCAGTTGAGTGGGTAACACCACCTGGAAGAATGATAATAAGCATTTTGGAAAACGGATTGTTGATTCCTACAGTTTTATTTCTTGTTCTCATTATTTGTGGATTGTATATTCTATTGACAGAAAGTAAAATAAATTAAATAAATTAAAAAGCCCTTCCCCGGGAAATGAGAGAAGGGCTGCCATGTTTATTCTGTTATCTCCGGTATCTCACCGACAAAGTTATAAACGATTCTGACTTCCTGTACTTTCTGTCCATCAATCTTTTTGACTTCTCCCACCAGAATTTTGCTGATGAGCCGGTTCAGCACCACTTCATCCAGTTCTTTAATGGCTGCATAGTACCGGATTTCTTTGATGAAAGTGCGGACTTCATTTTCCTGTTCATCAGAGTGGCGCATCATCAACAGCAGGTCTTGCAGGCGCTTTTGGTTGGCTTCCTGCTCTTGTTCCAGTGTTGCTGTCAGCTTCATAAAACGCTGCTCAGTCAGGATTCCTTTTGCTTTATCGGTATATAGGCTCAGGAACACCTCATCAATTTCACGATTTCTGCTTTCCAGTCGTTGACATTCCTTCTGTGTCTGGGAGGCGTCCAGAAGATACCGGCGCTCCATCCGGCTGCTCAACCGCTGATAAAAAGCATCGGCATCTTTGAGCGCAGTCTTTGCCAGTTCCTGAATATCTTTCAGCACAAGGTTGTATAAATCTCTGGCTTCGATCTTGTGGCTGGTACAGGCGTTCTTGCCCAGCCTGTTGTAGGTCTGGCAGATATAATACGCCTTATCAATCGGTTCCCGCTGTTCGCCGGTAAAACGGTTCTTTCCGGTTCTGCCAACCTTTTCATACCGCACCTGCATGGACTTTCCGCAAGTCTCACAATAAATGATACCGTGGAACAGGTTATAAAAGGGGCAGGAGTTGCCCTTCATAATGGTTGGTCTACGGTCAATGATTTCCTGCACCTGCTCCCATTCTTCCGGGGAGATGATTGCTTCATGGCAATCCTCGATAATTTCCCAGTCCTCACGAGGGATAATGTCATAGGTGTTGGAGCGAATCCCTTTCTGATGTGTCCGGCAGACTAGATGTGCGCCCTTATAAAAGGGATTCCGCAGGATATGGCTGATTCTTGCACTTCCCCATGAATAGTAATTTACATCACATTCTGTGTTGCTTTTTACTCTGGTGATCGGGACTTTATCATCCATGAGCTGCTTTGCAATCCGCATACATCCCCAGCCATCCAGCGCCATATCATAGATTTTTCGGATTACCGGTGCTGTCTCAGGGTCACGGATCAAATGCCCCTTATCCTCCGGGTCACGCATCAAACCGAGGGGCGGCTGCCCACCACAAAACTTCCCCTGCCGGGAACGGGTCATACGCCCTGCCAGCACCTTTTTGGAAATATCCCGGCTGTACATATCGTTCAGGATATTCTTAAACGGCGTAATGTCCATTTCCTGACGGGTCAGGCTGTCCACTCCGTCTGTAATGGCAATATAGCGTACATTGTGTTTTGGGAAAAAGATTTCGATATAGCTGCCAGCTTCGATATAATTTCTGCCCAGTCTGGACAGGTCTTTGGTGATAACGCAGCCGATCTTTCCCGCCTCAATATCGGCAATCATGCGCTGAAAAGAAGGGCGGTTGAAATTGCGGCCTGTATAACCGTCATCCACATAATACTCATACTGGAACATTCCGTTTTTTTCGGCAAAGTCCCGGAGCATAAGTTTCTGGTTGCTGATGCTCATGCTCTCATTATCGCCGCCATCCTCCAGAGAGATACGGCAATAAAGGGCTGTGATTTTCTGATTAACCTGTTTTTTCCTGCTCATAGTGTTCTCCTTCTATGAACAGGGACACGATATCATTATAATACCATGTCCCTGTCCATGATTCAACTGCCTTACGCCGCTTTCTGTGCCATTTCCCGATGCTCCAACCATTCCTCGAAGTGTTCGCAGGTCTGACGCTCGATCAGCTGCTCAAAGGCTTCTCGCATGGTTTTGTCCCCGGAAAACTCACGAACCACTACAAACTGGACTTTTTTATTCTGCTTCTTGTTTTTCTCCATAGGCTATCTCCATAGAATAGTGGATCAGACGGTGGCTGCGGCAACGAAGTCCGGCAACGGACATCAAAAAACCTGTAAACTACCGTCTGACCTTGATTTCTTACTTTTCAAATTTTCTTGTAAAATCTCGTTGCTTTCGTTGCCGGAAACATAGATAGATCATAAAAGCCCTTTATTCACGGACTTTTTCTATATCAAAACCATAGATTTACCAGCAACGAACCCGGCAACCAACCGGCAACCATCCCGGAAACAGACCGTCCTTGTCAGGCGATCCACTCCTTCGGAAGTTCCAGCTGGCGGCATTCTTCCTCACTCAGTTCCACAAATCCACCTTCGTTGCCGGGCAGTTCGTTGCCGGAAGTGTCCCGTTCCCAGCCCTTTTGTCTGCCATATCCGGCGAACATCCGGGGATTGGAAAAAGGCTTCCAGCCAGTCACGACTGTGTTCATGATCTCGTTAATATTGTGCAGCTGCCACCGCTTCGGCTCATCAAAGGTGTGTCCCAGTGCCTCCTTGAACAGTTGTTTGGAGCAGACCATGTTTCCGGTGTAGTGTTCCAGAAATCCCTGTATCTGTCCGGCTTCGGTGTCCTCCGGCATGAAGTCTTTCTGCACCTCCACCAGTTGACACTGGATGGACTTGCTGAATTTCATGGAATATTTGCCGCTGTGGTAAATGCTCATAGCTTCTGCCCATACCTGCAACAGATACGCTCTGGAAGCGTCCTCGTCCTCCAAAATGTGAACCTCTGCATTCTCCGGGTAAATCATGATTGGGAGAAAGCGCCGGTTCCCGGCTCGATCCAGCGGCAGGAAGTCCAGCGTATTCGAGGAACCACCGAACACACACTGCCGAAGCCGGTCTTTAGGCTGAGATTCATAAGGTGTCCGGTAGGTTTCCTTCTGTCGGCTGATAAAGGAGCGGATTTCTTCAATGCTTTTTGCGCTGCTAGTGGCAAGCATCTCTGACATCTCGATGATCCAGTGACCTTGCAGCTTTTGGAATACCCGGTCGTCATCCAGCTTTTTTAAGTCATCAGAGAACCATTCGTCCCGGATTGCCAGCAGCCGGAAGAAGGTGGACTTTCCGGCACCCTGACCGCCCACCAAACAAAGCATTTCCTCATATTTGGAACCGGGACGGAATACCCGGCGTATAGCACCCAGCAGAAAATGTTTCAGCATTTCTTCCACATAGTCACTTTCATCAGCACCAAGAAAATGGTGCAGACAGGATCGGATGCGTGGTGTACCGTCCCAGACAAGGCTGTTCAGCACATCCTGAATCGGATGGTAACAGTTTTCGTTTGCTACGATGGAAAGTGCAGCCGTAATCTTTTTCTCACTGGTCAACTCATAATTTTTCTCAAAATAGAGGAGAAGATATTTCACATCAGTATCCGTCAGGGCACTGGTATTCCTGCGCCAGCCTAAATCCTGCACAATGTCCACCCTGTCTGTCAGGAGATTGAGCCGGACGGCATCCCGCAGGAGTGGATCGCAGCAGAACACAATCCGGCAGTTGTCGATGGTGTTGGCTGTTTTCCCCTTGTCGGTAACAGAAAGTCTCTGCCGCACCTCATCAACGCTCTGTTCTGGCACTATGGCTTCGGCTGCGCTCATCACAGCCTGCTGGGTGGCTGGCGGTAAACTCTGATATTCGCTGTTCAATTTTCCTCACCTCTTTTCCATACTCAGCAACTACAATAGCTCGTTCTTCTATGCTATCAGACAGAAGAAGATCCAGCAGATATTCGATATATGGCTGCCTGTGCAGAGCCTCCACAAACAAAGGATTCCAGTCTTCCTCTGGCTGTTTGGGCGCATATTCTTCTTTCCATCGTTCCAGCAAACGCAGGTAGTCGCACAGCACCCGAAAGCATTTCTGCTCTGCCTGCCGGTATCGCATTTCCTCGCTGATTTTTCTTTTGATCACTCTCTTTTGTGGCGGATCGTGGCCTTTGCGGTCAAAGCTGATTGAGAAGTCGTCTGCCAGCTTTAAGGCAGCTTCTTTACTGCTTAGTCCAAAAAGACGGGAAGTGAAATCAATCACATCTCCATCTGCCTGACAGGCAAAACAATGGAACCGTCTGTCCACCTTCATGCTGGGATTCTTGTCATTGTGAAACGGGCAGACTGTCATGCCATGACGGCTGACCTGAATGCCGTACATCTCTGCCGCCTGTCGGGTGGTCAGGTTCTGTTTGACCGCTTCAAATACATTCATTGCATCTTCCTTTCAGGGAACTAAAAAGACACCTGACATTTTCACAATGAAAACGGCAAGTGCCTTACAGTTCCATATTCTGTTTTTTCTGTTTCTCCTGTGCCTGCTTTTCACTGTCTTTTTTCCGTTGCTCCTCCATTCCTCGACGCAGCGCTTCCACAATGGAAGGCTTTGTCTGTTTTTTGATTTCTTCTGTGATAGACTTCTTCTTATCCGCATGAAGCAGCACAGCCTTCATTTTTTCCAGTGTGGACTGCATTGCTTTTCGGATTCTGCGTACCACACCATCCAGCCTTGCCACTGCATAGTCCCGTTCCTTTTTAGGTGCTTTTCGCTCTGGGGATTGCAGCCATACTTTGGTGTCCTCGATCATATCAATATCTTCCTGATGGGTCATGGTTTTTACCTCGTCTGTTACCAATTCCACCGCCTTGTCATAAGCAACGCTGGACACCTCATCAATCAGATTGTCCACATCCTCAATTTTAAGCGTCAATTCTTCCAGCTTTTGTCCCTGCGCCGCCAGCTGCTCCTTTTGCTTCATCAGGATATAATCCTGCTTTTCCAGATACGCCCGCCCACCATAGGATGGTTCCTGCTCCAGATGCACCCCATGCTTGTGGCTGATGTCAAAAAGCATTGTCCGGCATACTGCATCAAAAGTCTGTTTTCGATTATTGTGTTTGCCCTTGGGCTTACTCGGATCAGGCAATTCAACCCCCAGTTCCTCCAGCGCCTTTTCCTGCTGGGGACACAGCTCCCCATACCGGTTTTTACAGTCAAACACATGGCGCTCATGGATGTGGGGTGTGCCCTCATCCAGATGCAGCGCCCAGTCCAGAATGTGGATATGGGAACCAAAGCGCCGTTCAAACTCCTCGTAAAATTCGCTGACAATGAGTGCCAAAGTACCCGGTGGAACGGATTCTTCTATGGTGCCAATCTGGTAGATACTTTCCTCTGGGCAGGTCTTGTTATTTTTCAACAGATCATCTACAGTGCGGTTGCGCTCGGTGTGCCGGGTTTTCTCGTTCCGGGCATTCTGGGCATCCACATGATCGGAATAATGCTCATAGTAATACATCCTCTCAATTTCCTCAAAACTGAAATCCGGTTGCTCAGGGCTTTCCCGAAAGTCGTGGGTTGTAAAGCCCCGGTAACAGTCCCAGTACACATTTTGTCTGGCACGCTCA
>ERZ827186.2497-NODE-2497-length-12274-cov-3.542843_pt1 | contig 12274 bp, 9 predicted proteins | sample MGYA00519918_ERZ827186 | MGnify/ENA primary metagenome ERZ827186 (study PRJEB31778, sample SAMEA3449275) | human gut metagenome | biome: human gut; feature: human-associated habitat; material: faeces | place: United Kingdom | collected 2010/2012 ... | reverse complement strand
CAAATGCGCCAAAATCACTCCAATCTTTGTAGCGTTCTGCATACCGATCCGTCCGTCGCAATACCCTCGATTACGACCTCCAAACGAGACTTATCTTTATCGTTGGTGTAAAACTCGATCGTACCCTTGCCGTCGTCCCCGATCCGTAGGTAGGGCTCCCAATAGAGCGTCGTCCTACGATCCGGGGTTTTATTCGCCAGTCGCTCCGGAGTGTCGTAAACCGGATGGTAAAACTCGGTATGCTTGGCATATCCATTTGTCCTATAAACGACAAAATTTCGGATGCCGTTAACATCTTCTCTCAAGAAAATATGAAGCCGACAGGGATAGTTATCCCAAAAAATAGCTCTCGGCGTTAGCGGCGGGTTCATAATAGAGGGAACCTCCAATTTGAAATAATCAACCTCTTTTGCAAAAAAACGGTACAACTGGGCCATGCCATAAATAATCTCGTTGTCGATTCTTATTTGGGCCGGATAAGAAAAACCGGATGGCGATCTCAAGCTAATCCAATCGCCATTGTTCACAACTCCGGGTAAAAATTTTATATAATGCTCCAAAGACATAGACCCGAATTTTGCGATGCGAGCAGTATCGTCAATTATTTTTTTGTAAATGGCGACTGCGGGACGGTTCGGATCTTTTGCTGTCACGGTTACTTCTTCAAGTTCGTATTCCCCAAGACCGTCGTTATTGGGTTTCGGGAACGAAGCCAGGTAACGCTGTAAATCGTCGCTGCGACTCCGTAGCGAGTCTTCTGTAAAAAATGGATGCAAGGGTTTGAATTTCAATCCCGAGTAAAGCTTGTCGGCTTTAACCTCACATGGAATCCTTCCGCCTCGTTTGTTTTTCGAAGAGATAAAAAACACGGTGCTATCCTGAAAATCCAATCCTTCGATAAGAAACCGTCCCATGCTGTCAGTTACCGTACTGCCGACCACGTTGTCTTTATTGAATGCAAAAGCGGTAACCGACGCTTGCTTTGCAACTTTTCCTCCGGCAGTAGAGACATATCCGGAAATATACTGTCCACGTTCGATATAATGTTTCGGCGTGAACGGTTCCGGATGGAACAGGTCATCCGTTTTGAACCTCCGCCAACCGTGAGTCATCATAACCAGATCGAGATAATGCCGCCGTGCAGGGGAGTCGTCCAGAAAATAATAGCCCGGATTATGGATATAGCCTTTCAGATCGGAAGTCAGCAGCAAATTAGTACGGATGTTGTCCGAGAGGGAATCCGTTTTGACGGTATTGGCATCGGTTACGCTGACCGAGAAAGTTCCTTCGAGAGGCTGTCCGCCTTTTCCCACGGTAATGTCGATCCGGACTTTCTCCCGTTTCCCGTAGGACGGTTTATCTTGTGTTACCTGCCACTGTTCTTGAGGACGGGACAGGTAAACCAATCGTTCTGTTTTAGGAATACCGGACGAATCGGCCAGCAGTAAATGTAAGATTCCTTCGGGCAGCGAATCTGTTTTAATCAGCCCTTCGGGATTGTTCGGGGGTACCGAATGGACAAAATGACAAAGCCCGCGTGTATGGGCTACGAGCACGCTCCCTTCGGGAATTGTTCCCAGAACCCGGTAACGCAGATTGTTTTCGCTTTGGGTAACGGTCAATGCACAGGCGTTTTCATGTATCGAGGGGAGCGGGGTGGATACGCTGAGCGTATCGCAAAAAGTAACGGCCCGGTACGTTTCTGCGGACTGCGGGGTCAGCAGAAATATTCCCATACCGTCGTGTTCGCTGCTAAAACGGGCTACGGTATCCCCGGCAGAGTTCAATATAGCTCCGCGGACTTCGGCTGGATATCCGTTCGACTGCACAGCTTTAAAGGCGACGATCTGCGGTGTTCCCGGAACTAAATTTCCGCCTTCGGGCAGGAACTGGATATCGAACGAGGCCGTCCGAGGTTCGGGAAAGAACGTGCGTTTGTATAGGGTGCCGTTTCCCAGTTTCAGCCGGGTTTCGGCATAAGCGCCGTTTAGGGTGGAATCGGTCGGAAGGGTAACGAACAATGCTCCGGAAGGGGAGGTGGGTTGCTGGCCCGAAGAAAGTTGTTTGCCATTGCGGTCGAAAAGTTCATAGGAAGCTTCGTTGCCGAAAAGCGGAGAACCTGATTTGTCGGAGAAACGGATAACCATCATATCCTTATCGGTGTATGTGATATCGGTGCGGATGTCGGATGCCGTCCTGCCGATCAGGATGTTTTTCTGAAAGAAACAGGACGGATCGAAATTAAGCATCCAACCGGTGTAGGCTTGCAGGGTATATTCCCCGGCGGACAGCGTGTCGGATATATACAGATTGTTGGCGAATCCGACGGAATCGCGTTTGATCTTTTTGGATGAGATCAGTTTGTTTCTTCGATCGAACAGATCGACATAGATAAAATTGGATAACGTATCGGGACAAAGTGTCATGGCATCGCTCAGGTAGGCCCGGAACCGGATCGTATCCCCGGCTGCGTAATACGGTTTGTCGAGATGAAGCCATAGTTTCTCCTCATGACGGGACTCGATATCCGAGAAAAAAGAAAAAATACGGTCTTGCTGTTCATTTTGAGACATAGGGCCGTTTTCGCCTTTCAGAAAAGGCGAACTTCCCAACATCAACAAAATGTATAAAACTATCTTTTTCATAATAAAATACCGATTAAAATCTAAATTGTTTTCCTTGTCCTTTTTACGGATTTTCGGGTTTCTCCGGTTGTTTATAATAAAAATAAGTCCGCCCATTCGCTTTTCCGCTCCATATCGAGCGTCGATAGCAGGATTAGGCCGATGCCCGCGATTCCTTCGAGCATCGTATAGGAATCTTTCCAGAGCGGCGTCGTTTCCAACATATACCGTTATGCAGCGACAGCTCTTCGATATACAGGGGATCGCGTTCGATGATTTTTTTATCGATGTCCTCCAGCACATCGTCCGAATCGCCTTCCAACAAAGCGTTTTGGATCAGGTGTTCGACGCCCCAGCCGATACCGCACAGTCCGTCGACGAAGTTGATAGGGATGTTTTCGTGAACCATGTCGAACACTTCGTCCAGCAGTTCTTCCGCGTATTCGCGGAAGTAGGCTTTGCCGGTATGTTTGGCATATTGTCCGAAAAACGCCACGCCTCCCATTTTCCCATTGAGCAATCCCGCATTGGGGGCGAAATGGTAGCTGAGAATCAAATGACGGGTCTGTCTGTCGAGTAACATAGACATCAGTTTTATAAGTTTTTTATAAAACTACAATGTGATTAGAACTCCTTCTCTCTCAGATCTTATGATCCAAGCTATCACAATGCTCTTCACAATCGCACGGATATTTATATTCTCTTAAAAAGTTCCGTGCCGTTTTATGCCCTCTCTGTTATTGAATAACTTTACATAAGCTGTATTTCCCTTCTCTTTCGACTAATCGATTCTGTGTTTTTATCAGGTTACGAGTATTCCCCGACCGAATACAATAAATTATTCGTCCGGAAATAATTAGTATTGCTTTAAATGTAAAAAGGAAATCTCGATGAAGTGTTATTATCCGACCTTTCCCCAAGAATGTCAAGAGTCCAATGCGGATTAGCATACCCATGAAGCGCAATGCAATCGAAAATCAGAGATATAGAGTATGTTATATCCATTGGTATATAACTGGTTATGCAAAATGCAACTGTAAAACGACTTAACGACTTTAAGTATTCTTTTATGAAGTTCTTGCAAATTAGATAAATTTTATTAAAAATCAATATTATCAGTCGTTTTTTGTGCACGATAAAGTCGGAGAAAGTCGTAATACAGAAGGGATATATGCGGAAAAACGGCTAAACTATGGACAATAATGTGTTACATGCGTTTGGAATAGCATTTTCTGAATATATTCTGCCACCGAAAAAACGCTTAAAACCGCATTTTTCGCCATAGGCTTAAAAATAACACATCCTGTAAATCAACCTATTATTCTCCAAGATTTCAAATAGGTAACGAAACGGTAACGATTTTTACAGAGTCATCTGTCCAACTCACTGATTTGTCATAGAAAAACTTTACAGATTATATTACTTTGTCCTATTTGAGCAAGACGTCGGTCGAGCGTTGGGAGGTGCAGTCTTTGGTCCGGCCGTGCATGAAAAATCTTGACCGCACGGTACGCAGCCTGACGCGAGTTGAAAAAAGCGGCCGGGGCGGGCACGGTCTACTGGAGGCGGGGATATGCCTCGACAGGCTGCCAGGGGAGGCAAACGACGACGTGCGATTGTTACGGCATCCGTTTCCGGGGCGATAGCGCGGTTCATAATTTCCTGACAGTCGGCGGCGCCTCTACCGGTTGGAGTGAAATGATGTTCGTGTTCAAGAAAAAAATCCCGAATTGCGAGGCGCTCAAAGAGTGTTACGAGAAGGGGGTGGAGAGTAAAGAGCATGTTCGCGAACTGAAAAAAGACCCCTTTTCGATACTGAATTTCTGCGACGCGTTTTTCGCAGAGTAACGGTCGGGGCGATAAGTCGCTTTTGTATGTAAGGATCGATCTACCTAAGCGATCTGAAGTTCGTGTATTTTTTTTGGGTAAGGAGTGTCGGGAAATCGGGCGATCGTTTGGTTCTCCGACGGTTCGTTATATGGAGAATCGGCGATCCGGAATCCGGGCCGCCGTAACGTCGATGTCCGGAATACCGCGAGATTTCCGGTTCGGATACGGAATGGAAACGACAAAGCCGGAGTCTTGAGACTCCGGCTTTGTCGTTCCGAGCGATGTTTCAGGAACTGCGATTACAGCGCCAGTTTGTAAATCCGGTAAATGTCTTCGACGTGCAGGGCCCGGAAATTTCCCAGCCCGTTGCGTCCGTCGCGTTCGGCGAGGCATTTTTCGGCCATTTCGCGCAGGTGCTCTTCGCCGATCCCCACGTCGCTCAACCGGGTGGGCAGGCCCATTTTCCGGTACCAGCTTTCGAGACGGGCGATCATTTCGAAAACAATCTTTTCGGGATCGTCGAAAGCCAGCGAAACGTCGAATACGCGCACGGCGAATTGAACGAACTTGTCGATGTCCGTTTTGTAAACGTATTTCATCCACGCCGGGAATACGATCGACAGGCCCGCCCCGTGCGCGATGTCGTACTGCGCGCTCAGTTCGTGCTCGATGTCGTGGCTGGCCCAGTCGCCGATGCGTCCCGTGTTCAGCAGGTTGTTGTGCGCGACGGTGCCCGCCCACATGATCTCGGCGCGGACGTCGTAATCGGTCGGATTTTCGAGGGCCATCGGGCCGTGGTAGAGAATGGTGCGGATGGCTCCCTCGATCAGGCGGTCGGTGAAATCGACGTGTTTTACCCGCGTGAAATAACGCTCCATTAAGTGGGCGACAATGTCCGAGCAGCCGTTTGCAATCTGGTGCGGCGGCATCGTGAAAGTCACTTCGGGATTCATGAACGCGAATTTCGGGATCAGGCATTCGCCGCCGATGTAGCGTTTGTAGTTGCCGTCCTCGTTGGTGATGACCGAACTGTCGGACGATTCGGAACCGGCTGCCGGAATGGTCAGCACGACGCCTACGGGCAGCGCTCCCTCGATCGGCTTGTCGTCGTACAGGTAGTAGTCCCAGATGTCGTCTTTGCAGCGCATCGCGGCCGCGATGGCCTTCGACGAATCGATCGTGCTGCCGCCGCCTACCGCAAGGATGAAATCGATCCGGTTTTCCCGGCAGATTTCGACGCCTTTGCGGACGAGCGACAGGCGGGGATTGGGCTGTACTCCGCCGAGTTCGGCGACGTACAACCCTTCGGCTTTGAGCGATGTTACGACCCGGTCGTACAGGCCGTTGCGCTTGATCGACCCGCCGCCGTAATGCAGCAGCACCCGTTTCCCATATTTGGCGACTTCCCGGCCTACGCCGAGGCCCTGACGGCCCGGGGCATCCCGGTCTACGCCGACGCCCGGGAGAACCTGCTGGACGCGCCCCACATCCGCCCCCTCATCGCCCTGCTGCGGGTCATCGACAACCCCGCGCAGGACATCTATCTCGCTGCCGCCATGCTGGGGCCGATGTTCGGCTTTACGGACGACGACCTCGTCCGCCTCCGGGCCGGGGCGCAGACACCCGATCAGCACACCCGCATCAGCCTCTACGGCGCGCTGCTGCTCACCGTGAACAGCGGGGAGGACACCCCTTTTACTGGAAAAGTCCGGGCGTTCTATGCCCGGCTGACCGAGCTGCGACGGATGGCCCGCAGTGCCCCGGCAGAACAGCTGCTGGAGGAGATCTTTGCTTCCACCGGCTACCTTGCCGCACTGGGCGTGATGGAAAACGGTGCCCGCCGCCGGGAGGATGCCCGCCGGTTTGCCTCCTTCTGCGCCGCTTCCGGTACAGGCGGCATCTCGGCGCTGGTGCGCGCCATTGATGCCGCTGCGCAGGCCGGCAGCACCGGACAGGACACCGTGCCCAGCGGGGTGCACCCGGGATGCGTGTCCATCATGACCATCCACCGCTCCAAGGGTTTGCAGTTCCCGGTGGTGTTCGTGGGGGATACAGCGCGCAAGTTCAACGCCTCGGATATCCGTCAGCCGGTGCTGGTGCACCGCACTTTCGGCGCGGGGCTGCGGCTGCGGCCGGAAAACGGCGAGGGCGCCTACAAGACCGCCGCCTACACCGCGCTGGCTAACGTCCACGCCAGAGAGCTGCGCAGCGAGCAGATGCGCCTTCTGTATGTGGCGCTCACCCGTGCACAGGATAAGCTCATCCTCACTGTGCCCTTGAGCAGCGGCAAGAGCGCCAAGCCCTTTGCCAAGGCAGCGGCTTTTCTGGCTGCCGGGGCGGGAGCCACACTGCATCAGCAGGCCAACAGCTTTGCCGACTGGCTGCGGGCGGCGCTGCTGGTGCACCCGGACGGCGGGGTGCTGCGGCAGCTTTCCGGCAACCGAGAGCTGCTGTTTGTGCAGACTGAAAGCGCGATGGCAATCAAAGTGTGCGACGATGCCGTGCAGCTGTCCGAGGAAATAGATACAGATACGCCGGACGAAGCGCCGGAGACTGATTTGGCACTGGTGGAGAAGCTGCGACAGGGCTTTGCGTGGCAGTACCCGGCGGCAGCGCTTGCACAGGTGCCCGCCAAGGTCAGCGTGACCAGCATCGTGCACAAGGCCGAGCAGACCACGCTGGAGCGCCCGGGCTTCCTTTCCAAGGACGGCCTGACCGCCGCCGAGATGGGCACCGCACTGCACGCCTTTCTGGAGCATGCGGACTTTGCCCGGCTGGCTGCGGCCAAGGCCGCGGGCACGCTGGACGCGGCCATCCCGGCAGAGCGGGATCGTCAGGTGGCATTGCAGCTGACCGCCCCGGAGATCGCGGAAAAGCTGGATGCGGTGTGTATTCGGCGTTTTGTGGATAGCGAGGCCTTTGCAAAAATCTGCGCCGCCGAGCAGGTGCTGCGGGAGCTGCCCTTTATCACCGCGCTGCCCGCTGGTGCCGTGCTGGCGGCGCAGGGGCACGAGGAACTGCCCACCGCCGCAGACGCGCAGGTGCTGGTGCAGGGCATTGCCGACCTCGTGCTGGTGTACCCGGATCATCTGGAACTGCTGGACTACAAGACCGACCGCCGCAAGGCGGAAAGCGACTTCCTGCGCGCCTACCGCGCCCAGTTGAACCTTTACGCCATTGCCATCGAAAAGCGCTTTGCACCGAAAAAGGTGACCTATAAGGGCATCTACTCCTTTGCACTGGGCAAACTGATCGAGGCGTAAAACGATTGAAAATGGCCTCCGCTGCGCTCTGGCCATATTCAGCGGAAAAGTTATTTTAATTTCGGGTTTCAGGAAAGTCTGCGGACTTTCCTGAAACCCATTTTCACCAGAGGGGTCGTAAATCGAAACAGCATCTGCAACGCCTGTTTCCTTTGGAAACAGCGGCGTTGCGGGCAAAGCTACCTGTTTTCCTCTACGGCCTTTCCCGTGAAAATAGCGTTTGGAGCGCTCCGCAGAGCGCGACAAACGCGAAATATAGGTAATTCTTCCGCTATTCATGGCCAGAGCGCAAGCGGAGGCCATTCAAAATCGTCCCGTTGGATGGAAAGTCATATTTTTTCCAAAGAACGCATAAAAAGTGCTTGACAGGGCAGATAAAGCGTGGTAGAATAGCCGGGTAAAGAAAGCAGCTACGGCCTGTGCCGCGCTCGCCTTGCGGGAGAATGTCCCCGGGCTATACCCGAAACAGCAGCTTGTTCCTTTGCGAATGCTGCGGCTTTGTGTGAAATTTCGCGCGGCTGTCCAGAATATGGGCGGCCGCGTTTTCTATGCCAAATATTGCAACACTATGGATTTTGTTTGGAGGTGCATTCATTATCGCTACCGCTGGAAAGTCGAAGGAACTGGAGATCAACGGCCAGATCCGTGATCGTGAGGTTCGCCTGATCGGTGCTGACGGCGAGCAGAAGGGCGTTGTGTCCATTCAGGTGGCCATGCGCGCTGCAGAAGAAGCCGGGCTCGATCTGGTAAAGATCGCACCGCAGGCTGTGCCGCCTGTGTGCAAGGTGCTGGACTACGGCAAATACCGTTTTGAACAGCAGAAGAAGGAGAAGGAAGCCAAGAAGAACCAGAAGGTTGTCGAGGTCAAGGAGACCCGCCTTTCGCTCAATATTGACACCAACGACTTCAACACCAAGCTCAACCAGACTGCCAAGTTCCTGGCAGCCGGACACAAGGTAAAGGTTTCGATCCGTTTCCGCGGCCGCGAAATGGCGCACAGTGCTTTGGGCGCAGACGTGCTGAAGCGGTTTGCCGAGGCGCTGCCTCAGGCATCCACCGATAAGCCGCCCGTGCTCGAGGGCCGCACGATGTCCATTCTGCTGATCCCGAAACCCAATAAGGACTAATTTTAGGAGGAAACTAAAATGGCTAAGATGAAACTGAAGACGCACTCCGGCGCTAAGAAGCGCTTTAAGCTGACCAAGAACGGCAAGATCAAGCGCGGCCATGCATTCCGCAGCCACATCCTGACCAAGAAGACCACCAAGCTGACCCGTGGCTACCGTCAGCCCAGCTACGTTGATAAGACCAACGCAGCTACCATCAAGAGCATGCTGCCCTACGCCTAAGAGCGAGCCGCAGGCAAACACATTCTACTGAGATAACTAAAGGAGATATAAAAAATGGCACGTATTAAGGGCGCAACCATGACTCACAAACGTCGCAAGAAGATGCTGAAGCTGGCCAAGGGCTTCTACGGCTGCAAGAGCAAGCACTTTAAGATGGCCAAGCAGCAGGTCATGAAGAGCGGCAACTACGCTCTGGCTGGCCGCCGCATGAAGAAGCGTCAGTTCCGCAACCTGTGGATCTGCCGCATCAACAACGCAGTTCGTCCTCTGGGCATGAACTACTCCACCTTCATGGCTGGCCTGAAGAAGGCAGGCATCGAGCTGAACCGCAAGATGCTGTCCGAGATGGCCATCAACGATCCTCAGAGCTTTGCCGCTCTGGTCGAGACCGTGAAGAACGCCTGATAAAGACCTTGCATCGTGACGCCCGCGCGTATACGCGGGCGTCCGTTTTGTATCCGGGCATTTTTTGCGGCCAGGGAAACAAGGCAACGGGGCAGCGCCCTGCCGCAGAAACCTGCGGCAGACGCTGCCCTTTTTCTATTATATCTAAAGCAGAACGCATACACACCTGTTCAGGAGGAACGCATGGACGAAAAGATCACCAGCCGGGAAAACGCAAAAATAAAATACGCCTGCCGCCTTGCTTCCGGTGCAGCATTCCGCCGCACCGAGGGGCGTTTTCTGGCCGAAGGGCGCAAGCTGTGCCCGGAACTTGCCCGGGGCGCAGAGCTGGAGACCCTGTTTTATACCGAAAATGCGCTGGAAAAGTGTCCGGAGCTTGCCGCTTTGCCGGGCGAGCACTATCTGGTAGAAGATCATGTGGCGGACAAGCTGGCAGACGTGGGCACCCATCAGGGGGTGTTCGGGGTGTTCCGCACCCCGGTACACACTCTGGAGGAGGTGCGCCCCGGCGGGCGGTATCTGGCACTGGAGCGGGTGCAGGACCCCGGCAATGTGGGCACTTTGCTGCGCAGCGCTGCCGCCTTTGGCTTTGACGGCGTCATCCTCAGCGAGGGCTGCGCCAGCGTCTACGCCCCCAAGACCCTGCGCGCTTCCATGGGCGCGGCGGTGCGCATCCCGGTCATCGAGACCGGTGCCATGCCGCAGGCCATTGCCCTGCTGCGGGAAAAAGGCATCACCTGCCTTGCGGCGGCGCTGTACCAGTCCCAGCCGCTCAGCGCGGCAAAGGCCGGGTATCCCGGCGGCGTCTGCGTGGTCATCGGCAGCGAGGGTCAGGGCCTGACCGACGAGACCATCGCCGCCTGCAACAGCACGGTGCGCATCCCCATGACCGACCGGGTGGAAAGCCTGAACGCCGGCATCGCGGGCAGCATCCTGCTGTGGCACTTCCGGGAGGAGAGCCTGTGACCGGGCAGACCAGCCTGTTTCCGCCGGAGCCTGCACCCGACCCGCTGCTGTGCTGGCTGTGGCTGTCGCAGGTGCTGGGGCCCGCCAGTCTCCACGCCGGAAAGGTGCTGGACGCCTTTGGCGGCGCACAGGAGGCATGGGAAGCGCGGGAGACCGAGGAATTCCGGCAGGCGGCAGGGGATACAGCCTTTAAGCGGGCAGCACAGCTGGATGCAGAAAGTTTCCACACGCTGGTGATGCAGTGCGATGCCCTGCGGGTGCGCATCCTGCCCTTTGACGACCCGGATTACCCGCTGGCTTTTTCCCGCATCCCGGATATGCCGCTGGTGCTCTACTGCACCGGCGACCCCCGCTGGCTCAACGAGCCCGGGGCGGTGGGCATTGTGGGCAGCCGCAAGCCCACGGAATACGGCCTGAACGCGGCGGCAGATATCGGCGGCGAACTGGCAAAAAACGGAGCCATCATCGTCAGTGGTCTGGCCGATGGGCTGGACAGCGCCGGACACCGGGCGGCAGTAAAAAACGACTGCCCCACCATTGCGGTGATGGGCGTGCCCATCGACCGTACCTATCCGGCAGCCAATGCCGCTTTGCGGCAGAAGATCGAGCGCAAGGGCTGCGTCATCAGCGAGTACCCGCCATACAGTGAATATGTCGGCCCTACCTGCTTTTTGCAGCGCAACCGGCTCATCGCGGCGCTGTCCTCTGCCGTACTGGTGGTGGAAGCGCGGGAAAAAAGCGGCACTATGTCCACCGTTGCCCACGCCGAGCGCTACGGCAAGCCGGTGTACGCTGTGCCGGGCAGCATCTACTCCCCCAACTCGGCGGGCACGAACGGCCTGCTGCGGGACGGCCGCGCCCGGGCCGTGGCCGGCGCTGCCGACCTGCTGGCGGCGCTGGGACTGCATACCCGGCAGGCAGCACCGGCGGCTGCAAAGCAGCCCGCACCCCTGAGCGATACCGAGCGCCGGGTGCTGGCGGGCATCGGGCCAAAGCCTGTGGGTATCGAGGAGCTGTGCGTGAGCACCGGCCTGCCCATGTCCGCACTGCTGGGTACCCTGATGAAGCTGGAACTGACCGGCCGGGTGTACAAGCAGCCGGGGCAGCGGTATGTGCTGCGGTAAAATTGTGGAATATTTCCGCTGGTAAAGCACACAACAGCTGTGGTACAATAATATGAGCGAATGACCGTGCATCCCTTTGGGGGCACGTTGCAGATAGAGGAGAAAAGAAGAAATGGCGAAACTGGTTATCGTGGAGTCGCCTGCAAAGGCGAAAACCATCGGCAAATATCTGGGCGATGACTACGAGGTCACCGCCAGCATGGGTCATATCCGCGATCTGCCCGCATCTCAGCTGGGCATTGATGTGGAGCATGGCTATACCCCGCAATACATCAGCATCAAGGGCAAAGAAAAACTCATCAAAGAGCTGAAGAGCAAGGCCAAACACGCCGACGGCGTGCTGCTGGCGACCGACCCGGACCGCGAAGGCGAAGCCATCAGCTGGCATCTGGCAAACATTCTGGGGCTGGACCCCCACGAGCCCAACCGCGTCACCTTTGACGAGATCACCAAAAAGGGCGTGAAGGAGGGCATGGCCCATCCCCGCGCCATCGACGAAGATCTGTTCAACGCCCAGCAGGCACGCCGCGTGCTGGATCGTCTGGTGGGCTACAAGCTCAGTCCGTTTCTGTGGCGCAAGGTGCGCCGCGGTCTGTCCGCAGGCCGTGTGCAGAGCGTGGCGGTGCGGCTGATCGACGACCGGGAAAAGGAGATCGAAAACTTCAAGCCCGATGAATACTGGAACGTGGACGCCACCTTGGGTGCCGGGCACA
>ERZ827186.2488-NODE-2488-length-12306-cov-10.760999_pt1 | contig 12306 bp, 16 predicted proteins | sample MGYA00519918_ERZ827186 | MGnify/ENA primary metagenome ERZ827186 (study PRJEB31778, sample SAMEA3449275) | human gut metagenome | biome: human gut; feature: human-associated habitat; material: faeces | place: United Kingdom | collected 2010/2012 ... | reverse complement strand
TCGCAATTGAGGAAGGACTTCGTTTTGCAATCCGTGAGGGCGGCAGAACGGTAGGCTCCGGCGTAGTATCCAAGATCATAAAGTAATATAGAATGATCAATGAAGCGGTCCGCAGCAGCGGGCCGCTTTTTGTGTATCCACAACAGCCGGAAGGGGGAGAAAGCGAGGCGGATAAGGATTTGCCGCGCTGAAATAAATTCGGCCCCGCAAACGGCAGAATAAGGGCAATTGCAGAAGCGGCATACAGCCGGGACATCGGCAAAGGAAGTAAAAAGGATACGGGCTTTAAGATATATACAAATGCCGGTGCATGGGGAAGCAGGGCGGGAAAAGCAAGTCCAAAATGAGAAGGAGTACAAATTTTCAATTTACCGTTGACATATTCAAAGAGAGATATATAATGTAACAGTGTTATGAAACAGTGTTATGTATGAGGTGGAGAAATGGCAAGGCAGATAGAGGGCGTAGCGGAGCGGATTGTTGACGCGGCGAAGCGGGAGTTTCTTGACAAGGGCTATGTAGAGGCCTCACTGCGCACGATAGCGGCCGAGGCGGATACCAGCACAAACTCCATCTATGTGCGCTTCGGTGACAAGGAGGGGCTGTTTTCCGCCATTGTGGAGCCGGTGCTGAACGAAATGACGGAACGCTTTATCCGTATACAGGAAAGATTTCACCTTATGACGCCGGAGGAGCAGGCGGAGCGGATGCCGAAATACGCCGATGGCGGCACATCGGAGCTGATAGACTATATGTATGAGCATTTGGAGGAATTTCGGCTGCTGCTTGATGCATCCTACGGAACGCGTTTTCATAATTTTGTGGATGAGCTGGTGCGCATTGAGGTGGAATACACATACAAATTCATGGAGGCGGTGGGGTACTCCGACAAATTCGGCGACGCGGTGACGCATAAGCTGCTGCATATTGTAACGACATCGCGCTTTGAGAGTATATTTGAGATAATCCGCCATGGCATGAGCCGCGAGGAAGCAACGGAATATATCGAGCTGCTGAGCCGGTATCACCGCTGCGGATTTATTGAAATTTTCGGCAAGGGCTTGCAATAGAGGCGAACAGGCTGCCGGTGCGGCGGCCTTTATAAAGGCTTTGCAGTTAGATATGGCTAACTAAAGGAGGTTATGATAGATGAAGGAGAAGAGCCCGGTAGGACGGATATGGGAAATGGGAGAAAAAGAGCACGGCAAGCTGATTACGGCGGTGATTCTTGCGGTGCTGGGAGTTGCCTGCGGTATGGCACCGTATTTTGCGGCGGCAAAAATCATTGTGCTGCTGCTTGTGGGGGAGAAGGTGTTTTTGGCTTATCTGCCGTGGCTTCTGACGGCGCTTGGCGGTTTTCTTCTGCGCACGGTGCTGTATAACGGCGCGCTGGGGGATATCCCACAGGGCAACCTTCAGCATTCTTAAAACAATTCGTGAAAAGCTGCTTGCAAAGCTGCCGCGCTTGCCGCTGGGAACGGTGATGGACACATCAAGCGGCAAGCTGAAGGAGATAATCGTGGATCAGGTGGACAGCATGGAAACGACCCTTGCGCATTTGTTTCCCGAGATGACGGCAAACATCGTTACGCCGCTGCTTACGGTTATTTATCTGTTTGTTCTGGATTGGCGTTTGGCGCTGCTTTCCCTTGCGGTGTTTCCGATTGCATTTGTGTTTATGATGACGGTCATGGGTGGCTATGCAAAGAATTATGCAGGCGCCGTGAAGGCAACAACCGAGATGAGCAGCACGATGATTGAGTACATAAACGGCATTGAGGTTATCCTCCGGCAGGCAGTTTGCCCGAACCTCGCTTATGTGCAGCTTGCCCGCAATGGCTTTGGCAGCGGCTTCGTGGTCGCCGGTAAGAAGCACGGGCTGTACGCCCAAAGAGGATAAAGCCGCTATGGTGTCTGCACTTTCTTTGCGCAGCGTATCGGACAGAGCAAGGAAGCCGACAAACACGCCATCTGCTGCCACATAGGTAACCGTGCAGCCCTGCTGAATGTGCGCTTGGGCCGACGGCACGGAGCCGAGAGCGACGCCGTGCTCGTGCAGCAGCTCCGGGTTACCCGCAAGAACGGTTTTGCCTTCCACAACGGCGCACACGCCGCGCCCCGGAATCATTTGAAAATTGCCGGCTTCCGACAATGCTTCCCCGGTTTTTTTATAGCAGCTTACTATGGTCTTTCCCAGCGGATGCTCGGAAAACTGTTCGGCGGAAGCGGTCAAACGGTATATTTCGCTTTTATCAAAGCGTTCGGAAATGCTTTTTGCCGCAACGACCTCGGGAGTGCCGCAGGTAAGAGTGCCGGTTTTATCAAAGGCAATTACCTTGACATTGGACAGCCGTTCCAGCGCGTCGCCCTCGCGAACGAGAAAGCCGTGTCTTGTGGCGTTGCCGATGGCGGCCATAATGGCTGTGGGAGTTGCCAGCACCAATGCGCAGGGGCAAAATACAACAAGAATCGTGACGGCACGGATGATCTGCCCCGTGATAAGCCATGTAAGCGCCGCGGCGGAGAGCGCTGTTACCACTATCCATGTTGCCCAGCGGTCGGCAAGACCGACGATCTTTGCTTTGCCGGCGTCCGCCGACTGTACAAGGCGGATCATTCGCTGAATGGAGCTGTCTTGTCCGACTTTTGTCGCTTCCATCTCGAAGGCGCCGAATTGGTTGACGGTGCCGCTTGACACCGTATCGCCCGCAGTTTTGTCCACGGGGAGGGATTCGCCGGTCATGACGGCCTGATTGACGGAGGTCTGACCGGAAAGAATAATGCCGTCCACGGGAACGCTTTCACCGGGAAGCACACGGATGCGGTCGCCGACCCGGACCTGCTCGGCGGGGATGATTTCCTCTGTTCCGTTGCGCTTCACCCTTGCAGTTTGCGGCGTCAGATGCACCAGCTTTTCAATGCCGGCTCTGGCTTTGGCTACGGTGAGCTCCTCCAGTAATGCGCCAAACTGCATAATGAAGGCCACTTCACCTGCGGCGAAGGTTTCACCGATACAAACAGAGGCAATCAGCGCTAAAGAAACCAGTACATCCGCTTTAATATCAAAGGCGGTGACAAGCCCGATCACCGCCTCCAGAACGATGGGCAGGCCGCACAGCACAATGGCTATCCATGCCGTATCAAAGGGAAACGGCTGAAATTTCAAAAGGCTGCAGACAACCGCGATGCCGGAAACAACAAGCAGCACGATATCCTTTCTGATGCCTCCGAGCTTCAGGAGATGTTCCAGCTTCTCCATAACTCGTTTCATAGATAAATCTTCTCTCTATACCGTATGGGGTATGCGTATATTATACATATGGGGGTATAGGTTGTCAAGGGGATAAAAGAAAAAGCCGATTCAAAAAATCGGCTTTCGGGAAAGCTGCCGCACGGGCAGGCTATTGCATATTGGAGAAACGCTCTACGGCTTTGGTGAAGCTTTCTATTGTTTTTTCTGCATCGCCGTGTTCGATGCCGTCGCGGACACAGTGCTTGATGTGCCCTTCAAGCACGACCTTACCGCACCCGTTAAGTGCAGATTTGGCGGCATTTATCTGGGCAAGAACATCCTCGCAGGGGACATCCTCGTCCACCATTCGGTCGATGGCCTGCACCTGCCCGATGATTTTTTTAAGTCTGCGGTGCAGGTTTTCTGCATCCATACATTGTTTCATAATCAAAGCCTCCGTACTGCAAGGGGTATATGTTTATTATACTTTTCGGGGTTGTTTTTGTCAACCCTGTCCGAAAAATGAGCGCTTTCAGGCGGCGGAGTGCAAAAACGGCGCAGAGGCATATTGACATAAGGGCGGAGTGTTGATATAATATGCATTAAGTGATGCACATTGCATAGTGCATATTGCGAAGGAGTATATAATGGCGCCGAAAAACAAGTTTACTAAAGAAGAAATGACGGAGGCCGCCGTGCAGGTGGTGCGGCAAAAGGGATACGGCGCGCTTACGGCCCAGAGCATTGCGGAGGTGCTGGGAACCTCGACAAGGCCGGTGTTTACCTGCTTTGAAACCATGGAAAGGGTGAGGACGGAGGTATATGAGCGGGCCGCTGCGGTTTATGACGGTTATATTGAGGCGGGACTGAGGGAGAGAATCCCTTTTTTCGGAGCGGGCATGCAGTATATACGGTTTGCACGGGAGGAGCCGGAGCTTTATCGGCTTTTGTTTTTGAGCCGAAGCGGGGAATACGATACAATGAAGGCAATGCGGCATATGCAGGAGCTTGTCCGCCCGGCGCTTACGGACATTTACGGCATAACCGCAGAGGAAGCGGATATCTATTTTCGGGATATGTGGCTTGCGGCGCACAGCCTGTGCACGCTGATAGTTACCGGCGACTGCCCGTATTCCGACCGCGAGATCGGCGAAATATTTACGGGGCTAAGCGTAAGCATATACAAGGCGATAAAGGAGATACCGGGCTTTGCAGAAGGGACATTTGACCGGGAGGAGATATTTCGGGGGCTGACGGTCGGGCAAGGGGAGAGAAGCTGAATATGAAAATAATTCGCCTGAAAAAGGAAGACTATGAGGGAAAAAGGTTTACAGCAAGCTATACAACGGGCGGGTATTATGACATTCGCTCCGTTGACAGCGGATTTTTGATAAAATATGTACCCTTTGCGGCGCCGGAGAAAAAAGCTTTTGACGATGTGTTTTTCGGAGAGTGGCTGGAGGCTCCGGCGGCATTCGGTGCGTTTGAGGACGGAAAGCTGACAGGCTTTGCCGAGGGATCAATCGAAAGCTGGAACAACCGTTTCAGGATCAGCAATATTTGCGTGTTTGACGGAAAAAACCGCGGCAAAGGGATAGGCAGGGCGCTTATGGAGGCAATAATTCAAGAAGCGGAAGCTGCGGGAGCGAGGATGGCGGTGCTGGAAACGCAGTCCTGCAATGAAAGGGCGATTGCGTTTTATAAAAAGTGCGGCTTTGAGATTATAGGCTTTGACCTTTATGCCTATACCGATACGGACCCGGAACGCCGCGAGGTAAGGCTGGAAATGGGGAAAAAGCTGATACGGGAATGAAGGGTGCAAAGAAATAATTATGAAAAATATTGTTATATATGTTCACGGCAAAGGCGGCTCTGCGCAGGAGGCGGAGCATTATGGGACGCTGTTTCCTGATGCGGAGGTTGTGGGGTTTGATTACCGGGCGCAGACACCGTGGGAGGCAAAGGAGGAATTTTTGCGGTTTTTTGCCGGGCAGCGCGAGCGCTGCGGCAGTCTTGTGCTTGTGGCAAACAGCATAGGGGCATATTTTTCCATGTGTGCATCGGCTGAAACGCTTATTGACAGGGCATATTTTATCTCGCCGATTGTTGATATGGAAAAGCTGATATGCAAAATGATGGCGTGGGCGGGCGTGACAGAGCAGGAGCTTGCGGAAAAATCGGAAATTCCCACTGAGTTTGGCGAAACGCTGTCGTGGAACTATCTTTGCTATGTGCGGGAGCATCCGCTGCATTGGCGCGTGCCCACCTGTATTTTGTACGGCGGGCGGGACAGCCTTACATCGCCGGAAACCGTGACGGCCTTTGCAGAGCGCACGGGCGCGGAGCTGACGGTTATGCCCGATGGCGAGCATTGGTTTCATACTCAGCGTCAATTGCAGTTTTTGGACAGCTGGATCACATCACGGGAGCATAAATAAGCGTTTGCCGCCTTGTGCGGCACAGGATAAAACGGAGGAAAAATTAAAATGAACACACTTAAAACCGTTCAGGTGCTTTCAAAGACGGGCAAAGTTTTAAGCAAAATAGTATTTATTTTCTGCATTATCGGCTTTTGCGGCTGTATTGCGGGCATTTTAAGCATGGCGCTGGGCGTTCAGACGCTGAAGCTAGGCGGTATAACGCTTAAAGGCATTCTGCAGGCAGAGAACATCAGTGAGAAGGGCGTGTATGCGGCTATGGCGGCAGGCATGATTTTTTGCGCCGGGGAAGCGGTGCTTGCAAAATTTGCAGAGCATTATTTCAGGCGGGAGCTTTCCGACGGCACCCCGTTTACATCGGGCGGCGCAGGAGAAATGATGCGCCTGGGAATACTGGCTGTTTGTATTCCTATCGGGATACAGATAATTGTGAGCATAATTTACGCAGCATCGGGGCAGGCAGTGCAGGGGACGATTGATTTCGGCAGCTCCGGCTCGGTTGCGCTTGGCATTATGTTTATTGTTATGTCGGTTATCTGCCGCTACGGAGCGGAACAATGTAAAAAAACCGATGAAGGGCAATGATGCGTGCCGGGGCGGAGTTTCGAATATGCGGAGTTTAAGAATAATACACGAGGCATACACGGCGGCGCGGCACATGCCGTGCACGGTGGGCTATTGAAATATCGGCAGGTAAAAGACGCAGTTTTTTTATTGCTAATGGGAGTTTGACATGCTATAATATGACTGTGCAAACGATTACAGTCATATTTTATAATAGGCATTAACCGGCTTTACAACTTACAAAATGAGGGGTATCGGAAAACGGTATGTGGCCGTATTTCGCAGGGGGTTCCCGTAAATATCGGGGCGGAAGCTGCCGTTGGCAGCTTTTCAAAAGCCATGCGGTTAGCATATTCTAACCGCCGCAGGGAGGGCATTGCACAGACTGTACTCAAGCAAGCTGCGGGCGGAGCCGGCTTAAACGCATTATTTTCAAAAGGAGATTATTTTATGAACGATAACGAACTGCATATTGACCGCACCTGTCATGTGCTGTACTCAAAACCGTGCAAAAAAGAAATTCAAAAGAGAATAGCGCTGCATTATCCCGCCGAAAAAACGGAGAAGGTATGGGAGCAGGTACAGCGGAAATATGCCGAATTTCTTTCCGATTGGCGTACTGACCTTGGCGGCAAAAAGAATTTTCACAATGGTGCGGGAGGTACATACGACTGCATAGCCATTATGAGCTATTATGCCGTGTGCAGGGATGAGGTTTCCCTCAGGGAAATAGAGGAGATAGAGGAGAGCCTGATATTGCCGTCGTTTCGCAGATTGAAATTTGTAAACTGCAACAAGCCCTTTTGGAAAAAGCTGATGTACAAAGCGTTTACACGGGCAAAAGCGGGCTGCGATAAGTGGCACGATTACGAAATGAAGGTTGCGCCGTATGATAAGAACAAGCCGATATATTATGAATTTACGGCATGTCCTGCGGCGGAATTTGCAAAAAAGCACGGACTGGAGGAGGTTATGCCGGCGCTGTGCAATGTGGATTATGCGTCCATGGAGCTTATCCGCGCAAGGCTCATCCGCACATCCACCTGCGTTGACGGCTGCAAATGCGATTATACTATCTGCGGCGACCGCGACCCGTATATAAAGGAGCATCCCGAATACCGTGACGGGGCGGGGTATAGGAGAAACAGATAATTATTTATTCCCGGATCGGTAATGAAAGTATTGGTTTTCGGCCGATATGCTTTAACATAGGATGAAAAAAGGCTTTGCCGGGTATCCGAAGCCTGAAAATGCGTGAAATATAAAATGCGCAAGTTAACACTGACACTGCTGAAAAAGTAATGCGGAGGGCGATTGATGTTTTGGGATGATGTTGCGTGGATATATGATGTTTTTGCAAATATTATAAACAGAAAAGCAAATAAAGCAATGTGCACGGCGGTGGAGAGGCTTATTTCGTCCATTGACGATGTGCTTGAGTGTGCATGCGGTACGGGGCTTTTGACGGGTGTGATTGCGCCGCGCTGCAAAAGATTGACAGCCACCGATTTTTCCGTCAAGATGCTGAAGAGGGCGGAAAGGAAATACGGAAAGTATGCAAATGTCCGTTTTGAGCAGGCGGACATTCTCGGGCTGGCATATTCGGACGGATGCTTTGATACGGTGGTTGCAGCGAATGTTATTCATCTTTTGGACGAGCCGTATAAGGCATTGCATGAGCTGGAACGCGTTTGTAAACCGGGAGGAAGGATTATTATTCCGACTTATCTGAATCAGAAGGACAACGGCAAAACAAACGGCGTTTCCGGGGCTATCGGTAAAGCAGGAGCAGACTTCAAAAGGAAATTTACCTTTGATGCATACAAGCAATTTTTCTTTGAGGCCGGATATCCGAAGGCGGAATATGTTTTATGCAGGGGCAGTATCCCGTGCGCGCTGGCGATATTGCATAGAAAAAACAAAACATATAGAGCTGCGGCATTGTGCGGGTTTGTGCCGTCGGAACAGTGAGACGGTTTGTTTCACCGTATATTCAGAGTGTTTTTTCTGCTTCAATCACCGTATAATGCTCCCTAACGGATTCTGCCCCGGTTGGCCGAAAGCCCTGTTTTAGCCAAAAGCACTGTGCGGACAAGTTGGTTTTAATATATCCCAGCCTGATACGCATGTATCCTTCTGTTTTGAGCGCCTGTGAAAGCGCTTTTGCAATATATGTTCCGATACCTTTTCTCTGGAGGCTTTTCAACACCATAAAAAGCCCGATGAAGGCAGTTCGGTTATCCGGATATCGGTCAATCAGATCCAGAACCGCAATAAGAGAATCACCGTCAAAAATGCCGATAAAGTATTTATCCGCCGCTTCCTTTGCCGGAGGCAAGGCAGCCAAATCTTCTTTTACCGTTTTGCTGTTCGGATTCGGAGGACAATGCTTAAAGTATTCCGTGTTTTCCGAATACAAATTCAGGATGCCCGGAATATCGGCCTCTGTAAGCTTTCGTGCTTTGTACGGTGTAAAAATACTTTCAAAATTCATAATGTGTTTATCCTGTTATGCTTTTTTAGACGCTTCGGATGCCGGCACACCGGCCGTTCTTACAGCCTGATAACAAAACACCGCCTGTCAGCTTGCCGCCTTCATTTGCGGCTTAGCCGGGCAAGCGGCGTGACATGCGGCGTTTTGAAAAAGGAAGAATGCAGCGCATTTAGCCAAAGCGCATACGGCTGCTTTATGATCGACAGCGGCAGGCTTTATTCCGTCTGCTCCAATGCCGCAAGGTTTCCCGACTGAATAGCGGGAATACTGCGCTTGATTTTTTCATAGTCCCAGTCCCACCAGCGCAGGGCCTCCAATTTATCAATCGTTGCATTGTCAAACCGCCTGCGGATGGGTTTGGCGGGGACGCCGCCCACAATGGTATAGGGCGGCACATCCTTAGTTACCACGGCGCGGGTGCCGATAATTGCGCCGTCGCCGATTTTTACACCCGGCATAATGACCGCCTCATAGCCTATCCACACATCATTGCCGATCACAGTGTCGCCTTTGTTGTCCCATGCGTCGCGGATGTTTTTTACATCAAGCTCCCATTCGTCAAAAAAGAGGGGAAAGGTGTAGGAAGACAGTGACTGCATTGAATGATTGCCGCTGGTGAACAGAAATTTTGCACCGCAGGCAATCGAGCAGAATTTTCCGATGATCAGGCGATCGCCGTTAATCGGATAATGATAGAGCACATTGTTCCTTTCAAAATCGCGGGGATCGCGGACGAAATCATTGTAGATCGTGTAGTCGCCGACATCGATGTTTGCTCCCGTGATTATATCCTTTAAGTAAACCGTCTGCTTGTCGTGCGCGCGGGGATAGATTTTATTTTTCATCTTGAGTTCCTTCTTTCGGGAATGTGTATCGCCGCCTTCCGCTGTTTCTTCGTTTGGGCGATGGCAATTCATCATACATTGCTTCAAACAGCTTTGTAAGGAATTCCCTGCTGTCAACCTCGTCAACACGCAGCATTTCGTGCGCTCCGTCATACGGACGATCCCAAACAGCCGTGGGCATATATCTCAAAGCCGATTTTACGGGCTTTACAAGCAGCCTATTATCATAGATTCCGCCGATGATTTTACCGCGATAACGGAGGATATATTCCCCAATCATGGGACGGTAAGAAACATCGTTCAAATCGGATAGCTGCTCCAAAATGAAATGAAGATACTCTTTACTTGATGCCATTCATTTATGCGCCACCTTTTGCATTGCCTGCTTCTTGCATCATTCGTGTGCTCCCGGTTCAGAACAGCTGTCCCGGCAGCTTCTGCTTTTCCTTCTTCGGGAATGTCGCTTCAAACCGTTCAAAGCCCTCAGGATCTTTTTCACAGACAAAATAGCCCTCAGGGTCTTTGTAGGTGCCAGAAATGCCGTTCAAAAAGCCGGGCGTCAGCTCCTTGATGAGAAAATAATCCGCCTCCGGGTCGTCTGCATAGCGCACGCCCTTTGTTTTGGCCGGAACAAAGCCGGATTTGCCGTAAAACAGAATATTGCCGGTGATGGCCAGTGCTCCTGCACCCATTTCCTTAGCTTTTTCCATGGAATAGTCCAGCAGCTGTTTTCCGTAGCCCTGCCGCTTGTATGCGGGCGCAATGCCGATGGGGCCGAAGGTCATGATCGGTATCTTTCTTCCGTCATCGCAGTCAATTTCCGACCGCACATAGATGACCTGTCCGATCAGCTCGCCGTCCAGCTCCATAACAAAGTCCAGCTCCGGCACAAAGTCCGGGTCCCTCCGATAGCAATGCAGTACATAGTGCTCCATGCAGCCGGGACGGTAGACATTCCAAAAAGCTTCGCGGGTAAGGTTTTCGACATTTTGATAGTCGTTTTCGTTTTCAAGACGAATGGTAATATTCTTTTTCATTATAATTCATGCTCCTTCGTTAAATTGTTTTGCTGTGATTTTGTGCAAAACAGGTGAATACCAAGTGCCGCATTGAAGCCAGTTGCCGCAAACACGCTGAAGCGCTCAACCACACCGAAATATTCGGCGGGGACGATTTTCATACCTATCGCGCCGACAAGCATCATGCCCAGGGCAACGCCTGCGCATATGCCGTAGGAGAGACAATTTCTGTTTTTAGCCCCGGCGATAATGATAACGGTCAGCGATACGATGGACAGCAGCACAGCCAAAGCGGTGACGATCATGTGCATCACATCCTGCAAGGTTCCCGCATAGCCGCTGCTTGACAGCGGGAACATCCGATACCCAACCGCCGAAATCCACTCCATGACGGCGAACAGATAAATGCCGAAGCGGAGCGGCTTGGTTTTCAGCCCCCGGATGCCGATGCAGACAACCGTGGCGCAAACAACCTCGCACACGCCGTAAAGGGCGCTGAGCTGATTCCAAAGCGCCAGCGACGGCGCGTTGGCGGCGCTCAGGTCGCTGACCGCCTGTGACAGCGGGTTATAGCCGGGGTAAGCAAGCGGCGCAAACACAACTGCTGCCGTGTAAGAAAGAAAGCTGACAATGCCCAGCAGCCCGAGCTTCTGTATCAATGATTTCTTCATGATTTTCCTCCTGAAAAAAGGGGCGTATAATCCGTTTTCCGCCTGTAATAATACCTGCGGCGTTAAACGCCCTATAAGCTCTCATGAACCATGCGGAAAAAGAGAGTCACATGATTTTTGAGCTTTTCCAAGCACTCGGCCTCCCGTTCGGGCTGACGGTCGCAAATGCCGATGAGCGTAATGACCGGGGCAACATACATCATGGCCAGTGCATCCGGGTCTTCTGCGCAAATCTCGCCGGAGGCTGTCAGGGCGCGGAAGATGCCGGCGTGGTAGTGAAGAATGCGTTCCACATACCGCTTTGTGTAAAGCGATGCCAGTTCCGGCGAACGGAACTGCTCAATGCTCATCATGCGGCGGAAGCGGCTGATGGCTTCGTTGTGAAGAGAGTATTCAAATATCTGCCGCACCTTTTCAAAAAGCGCATCCGCAGTGATTTCCGTAAAAATCGGAATGTCTCTGTGCACATCCTGTACATGTATGTCGATTTTATCGGTATCCGCCTCATACTGTGCTGCCGTGGATTCCACTATGGCGTTAAAGATTGCCTGCTTGCCGGGAAAATGATTATACAGCGACGGCGCTTTTATGCCGACTGCTTTTGCGATATCGCCTACGCTGACGGAATCATATCCTTTGGCAGCAAACAGCTCCAAAGCCTTATCCAAAATTTTTTGCTTGGTGTCCTCCTGCTTCATAACCCGCCTCACTAACTAACATTAGTTAGTTATATTATAGCCATATTATGATAAATGTCAAGAGGTAAATAAAAGCCGTGCAGCTTTCGTTATATGCGCTGTATATATGTGCGCGTGAGAACACATTATAAATTAGCCCATCCGTTAACAGTTTCGGGGTCAAAAACGGCATTTAACCTATCGTTAACATGAAAAAATCGCGTCAAACCGGGTCTGATCTCATCAGATTTTTTGAAAGCCGAACAAACGCGACGGATATAAGAAAACCCCGGAAAACGGCTGTTTTCCGGGGTTTTTGTATACCGAAAACCCCGCCATAGTGGCGGGGTTCAAAAAAGGTTAACC
>ERZ827186.2483-NODE-2483-length-12333-cov-2.685372_pt1 | contig 12333 bp, 8 predicted proteins | sample MGYA00519918_ERZ827186 | MGnify/ENA primary metagenome ERZ827186 (study PRJEB31778, sample SAMEA3449275) | human gut metagenome | biome: human gut; feature: human-associated habitat; material: faeces | place: United Kingdom | collected 2010/2012 ... | reverse complement strand
CGTCGACGGGGACGCTCTCGCCCGCCTTGACGATCAGCACGTCGCCGAGTTGGACCTCCTCGACGGGGATGACGCTCTCGACGCCGTTGCGCTCGACCGTCGCGGTCTTGGGCGCAAGGTCCATGAGCTTCGTGATCGCGTCGGAGGTCTTTCCCTTGGCGCGGGCCTCCATCGTTTTGCCCATGGTGATGAGCGTCAGGATCGTGCCTGCGGACTCGAAGTGCAGCTCCATCATATAGGTGTGCACCGTGTCCATGTCCATTCTTCCAAAGCCGATGCCGATCTTATAGATGGCGTAGATGCCGTACACGATGGCGGCGCTGGAGCCCAGTGCGATCAGCGAATCCATGTTCGGCGAGCGCTGCCACAGCGTCTTGAAGCCGACGATATAGTACTGGCGGTTGATATAGACGATGGGCAGCAGCAGCAAAAACTGCGTGAATGCGAACGTCATCGCATTTTCCATGCCGAGGAAGCACGCGGGCAGCGGCCAGCCCATCATGTGGCCCATCGAGAGATAGAACAGCGGGATGGTGAAGATGAGCGAGAGGGCGAGACGCTTTTTCATGTCGCTGTACGCCTTCTGCGCGGCGCTGGCGCCGCCCGTTTCAGCGGCCTTCGCGGCGGGGGCGCTGCCGGGCTTTGCATGCAGGGATGCGCCGTAGCCCGCCTTTTCGACCGCGGCGATGATCTGCGCGGACGAAAGCTGGGATTCATCGTATTCGACGACCATGCTGTTTTTCAGCAGGTTGACCGCGACCTGCTGCGCGCCGGGCTGCTTGGCGACGGCCTTTTCCACGCGGCTGGAGCAGGCGGCGCAGCTCATGCCGGTCACGTCATAGGTTTCCTTTTTCAATTTGATTCCTCCTTCGGGGCAAATACAATACCCATGTGGGGTATTTTTCATTTACCGACAGTATAGGTCGGAAATTGGAGGATTGTCAAGACCTCTTTTCGAGAAATTTCCGTTTGGGCGAAAGTTGCGGCGTTTCGGTCGGGAAAACTTACCGCCGTCGCGCCGCTGGACAGCTTGCATCCCTTATGATAAACTGACGGCATGAGTTTTATGATAAGCAGGTGAAAAATGAAGCAAGAACATATCTTGAAATGGCTTGGCATCGCACTGGGCGTGTACCTTTTATATGGGGTGCTGACAGCCATTCTCGTCCCGCTGCCGCAAAAAGAGGCGACAGGGGAGCTGTGGAGCCGGTATGAAGCCCGATTGAGTACGGACGCATCGCAGGAGCGCGTGAGGAGCATCGAGGATACGGACAGTGCGCTGCTCTGGCGCTTGCAGCTCATCGAGAGTGCGGAAAGGGAGGTCATCTTCTCGACCTTTGACCTGCGCGCGGACGGCAGCGGACAGGATTTGATGGCCGCGCTCTATGGCGCGGCGCAGCGCGGCGTGCGGGTGCGCGTCATCGTCGACGGGCTGAACGGTTTTCTGCATCTGCAAAACAGCGGCGTTCTCCGCGCCCTCGCGGCGGAAGAAAATGTTGAAGTGAAGTTCTACGATCCAATTGACCTGCTGCGCCCGTGGAAGCTCAACTACCGTCTGCACGACAAGTATCTGATCGCCGACGGGAGCAAATACATCCTCGGCGGAAGAAATTCGAACGATTTGTTCCTCGGCTCATATCAGGAGAACCAGAACATCGACCGCGACGTGCTCGTCGTGTCGGACGGGGGAGAGGGCAGCTCGGTCTCCCAGCTTTTGACGTATTTTGAAAGCGTCTGGTCGCAGCCGGAGAATAAAACTATCACAGGCAAGACGTCCTCGCAGACCGACGCGCTGCAGGAGCGCTACGCGGCGCTATGCGCGGTGCATGGAAAAGAGCTTGCCGCCGTCGACTGGGAGGTGGAGACCGCGGCGGTCACGCATGTGAGCCTTCTCAGCGGCTCGCCGCGCGCGGAGGCGAAAGCGCCTGAGCTGTGGGACGCGCTTGTCCGCCTGATGGCGCAGGGCGATGACGTCCTGCTGCAAACGCCGTACATCATCTGCAACAACAAAATGTATAACGATTTGGAAGCACTTGCCGAGACGCGGCAGCTGCGCGTGCTGACGAATGCCATTGAAAACGGCGCGAACCCGAGCGGCTGCTCGGACTACTTACGCGAAAAGCAAAATATTTTATCGCGCGGCGTCGACGTGTACGAGGTCGTCTGCGGTCAGTCGCTGCACACGAAGACGATTTTGATCGGGGATGATCTGAGCATCGTCGGCTCGTTCAACGCCGACATGCGCAGCGCATATCTCGATACGGAGCTGATGCTCGTCATCGAGAGCAAGGAGATCAATGCCGCGCTGCGAGAAGAGAGCGGAAAATACATGGGCCAGAGCCGCCTCGCCCTGCACGACGGCGGCACGGAATACGGCGCGCGGTTTGAAGAAGTGACGCTGCCGTGGACAAAGCGCGCGCTGTATACGGCTTTAAGCTTTCTTCAGCGCCCGATCCGCCACCTGCTGTAACGAAAAGTGCGGCATAGCGGAAAATGAGGGAAAGGAATACGGATTTTGCCCGTATTTCCGTTTTTTCGCCTTGCAAAAGACGTTCGGGTTTGCTATGATAAAAAGTACGTATGGATACGTTCCGCTTTTTGTGGAGACAGAGGATAAGAAAGGAAGATCGTTATGATTTACACGACCGAAGTGCAGCATATGTGCCCCGTCGCCAAGGGCGCATACCATGGCCCCTCCCCCATTCCGGAGGAGAGCTTTGAGGCGCCCGCCCCCATCCGGAGAGCAGCGCGCCCCGCGCAGGAAGCGGCCCCGGTGCGCCGCGCACGCCCTGTGAGCGAAGAAAAGCCCGTCCGTCGGGAACGTCCCGCGCAGGATAGTGAGCCTGTCCGCCGCGAGCGTCCCGTGCAGGAGGACAAACCCGCGCGTCGGGAACGCCCCGCGCCGGAAGACAAGCCCGCGCGTCGGGAACGCCCCGCGCCGGAAGAAAAGCCTGCTCGTCGGGAGCGTCCCGCACAGGAAACGAAAAGCGCGCGCCGCGAACGTCCCGCCCGTGCGGAAAATCCCGCCGCGGACGAGGAGATCGTTCCGAAAAACCGAAAGAAAAAAGGCGGCTTCCGCAAGGGTCTGCTGACGTATGTTCTTGTCGTTGCGGTGATCTTCCTTGCCGCGCTCATTGTCCTTTGGGTCGCGCTTGCGCGCTTCCAGAAAAACAAGGACGCCGAAAAAGCCGCGGAAGCCGAGCAGAACGCCATCGTGCTGCAGGAAAAGCAGCATGCCGAAGCCGTGCGGCAGGCGCCGCAGCGCGCGTTTGAAGCGTGGCTCGCCTCCTATACCGCCGACGACTGGACAAATCTCTGGTACGAGAAGCGCCCGGAGAACATCGACGGCCGCGACCGTGTGCGCGCTTACATGGAAGAGCGCTTCGGCAGCGGCAGCGTGCAGGCGTTCCGCTCGCTCGATTATACCGATGAAGCGCCCGCCTACGTTCTCAAGGACGGCGACGAAGCGCTCGCCCGCGTAACGCTCTCCGGCAGCGACGTGAACTGGGCCGTATCCGACGTGGAGCTTGAGCTTGAGGGGACGAAGTCCGCCTCGGTCGAGGTCGCCGTCGGCAGCAAGGTGTTCTGCAACGGCACCGAGCTCGGCAGCGAGTACGCCGGAGAACCGCAGAACAACTTCTCCTATGAGCCGCTCAAGGACAAGCTCATCAACCCCGTTTCGTGGACGACGTACACGGTGGACGGTCTCCTGATCGAGCCGGAGCTGACCGCCGAGCCGCCCGCGGGATGCAGCGTTACAAAGACCGCCGAGGGCGATTTCATGCTCTGTCTTGACGGGGCGGATGCCGAAAAGTACACCACGCGCGCGGTGAGCTTCGTGAAGGCGTATCTCACCTACTATATGAACGGCTACAACGGCACATGGGGCAACCTGTACGCCGCGCTCGCCTATCTCACGCCCGGCACGCAGGCCTACACCGATCTGCAGGACACCTACAACGGCGTTGTCTGGAACACTGCCTACGGCAACATCGACGTTTCCAACACCACCGCCTCGGGCGTAGTGATCTGGGCGGACAACTGCTACAGCGTGGACGTGACCTACGACGCCAACTGCACGCACAACGGGCAGGCCATCGACTATGCCGATGCCACCATGCGCATTTATTTCCTGCAGACCGACGCCGGTTTTGTCATCAGCAACTACGAAACTCTCTGATAAAGGCAGGGTAAAAGCGAAATGAAAGTAACTGCTGTCGTTCCCTCCTACGAGCCGGACGAAAAGCTCATTCAGGTCGTGGACGGCCTGCTGGCCGAAGGCTTTGACGATATCGTCGTCGTCAACGACGGCAGCCACGAAGGGCATCTCCAGCCCTTCGCGGAGGCCGCCGAACGCCCCGGCGTCACGGTGCTGCGGCACGAGGTGAATAAAGGCAAGGGCCGCGCGATGAAAACGGCGTTTGCCTGGTGCGTGGAAAACCGGCCGGATATCGACGGCGTCGTTATCGTGGACGGCGACAATCAGCACCGCCCCAAGGACGCCATGGCCGTTGCCGAGGCGATGTGCCGCGAGCCGGACAAGCTCTGGCTCGGCGTGCGGGATTTCTCGCTGGAGCAGGTCCCGCTGCGCAGCAAGCTCGGCAACAAGATCACGCGCAGCTTTATGAAGCTCGCCTGCGGCGTCGGCGTGACCGACACGCAGACCGGACTGCGCGCCATCGCCCGCAAGCACCTGCCGCTGATGTGCTCCATCGGCGGCGAGCGGTACGAATACGAAACGCAGATGCTCCTCTCGCTCAAGGGCGCGGGGCTCGGCGTCGGCGAGGTCGTGATCGATACCGTTTACATCGACGAGAACCAGACCAGCCACTTCAACACCGTGAAGGATTCCTGGCGGATCTATAAGCTGATCTTCCGCCACCTCTTCCATGGGGACAAGAAGGAGTAAAGCCGCTTTGAAATCGTTCCTCCGCTTTTCCGGCAGCAGCGTCATCTGCTTTCTGCTGGATTATGGACTGTTCACGCTGCTCAACTCCGTGCTTCTCGTCTCCCTGCCGGACGGCACGCGCGAGCTCTGCGCGACCTACGGCGCGCGCATCGTTTCCGCCGTGACGAATTTTTTCCTCAACCGGCTGCTCGTGTTTCAGGATAAGAGCGCGGCGGGGCAGTCGATCTGGCGGTATGCCGTGCTTGCCGTTGTGCAGGCAAGCCTGTCGGCGGTGCTCGTTTCGGTATTGCAGGATCTCACAAATGCAACAAACCTGCTCGAAACGGTCATCAAGATCCCGGTGGACGGCGTGCTCTTCCTGGCAAGCTACCAGATCCAGAAGCGCTGGGTCTTCCGGCAGCGTACCGACACGCCGGATAAATAAAAAAATTCCGTATGTCCGACGACATACGGAATTTTTTTATGTGAGCATCAGCATTCTCCGGAAATGTGCGGCGCCCGCCAGAGCGTCTCGCCCGCAGCGGTGAGACCGAGGCCGGGCATACCGTAGGCATACCGGCTGTCGCTCGCTTCGAGCACCGGCGTTCCGTTCACGAAAAGCGTGAGCACCTTGCCCTTTGCCTCCGCCCGGAGAGCGTATTCCCGTCCCGGCTGCCGGACAAACGGCGCGGCGGCGAGCTTCGTTACCTTGCCGTCCTCGTACCGGAGCACGGCGCACTCGCCCGGCGCGGAAAAGCCGAGCGCATAGTACCGGCGCGTGCCCTGGCCGCGCAGCAGCATAAGGGCGCTCTCGCCGCTTTCAACCGTCACAGACGCGGTCACGGCCGTATCGCGCAGATAGTAATTCCCGGTGAACGCCTGCGCGCCGGTCATATACGGCAGCGCCTCCGCCGTGAGACGCATAGCGTCCCCCTCACGCTTCCCGGCGCAGTCGTTGAACGCAAACGGCGTGAGCTGCGAAAACTCCTCGCGCTGGAGCGAAAAATTTACCGCATAGTCCATCGCGCCGGTAACGGTGATCTCGTCCACATACACCCGGCCCATGACCCAGGGGTCGGCGTCGGGCTTCGTCTCGACCGTCCAGCCGACATCGTGCACAGCGTCACCGCCGAGCTCCGGCACGGTGAACACGATCTCCGTCCACTCCCCTTCCGAAAGCACCGCGGCGGGCATGTTCACTCTCTCGCCGGTCATGGCGCGGCGGACGAAGGGCGTCACCGTCACCGCGGCAGGGGCGGTCTGCTCGCTTTTCATCCAGACGCCGACGCGCTGACCGGGGTTGACCTTCGCGGCAAACACGGGATCATAGCGCTCCTCGTGGAGATCCGGGCGCGTGAGCATCGCCTTAAACGAGAGATCGACCGGTCCGGCGCGCTTGCCGTCGGTCATAAGCTCGGCGCAGAATGTGCCAGAGTGCGCCTTTCCCGGAACGATGCGCAGCGTGTGCTCCGCCTTATCCGACAGCTCGAGCCCGTGCGTCGAGCCGGGGAACGGAAAGTCTATACGCAGCTCGCCCGGCTTCGGGCAGACGATATCCTCCGGCAGTGCGCCGCCGTACATTCGGCAGGAGAGCGCGCCGAGCTCCTTTGCCTTGTCGGAAAGATCGACGAGATTGAGATAGCCGGACACGCTCGAGAGCGTGACAAGATCGTTGATCGGACGGCGATAGCGCTCCGGCACGCCGCCGAGACCGCCGAGCACACCGAGGATCGTGCCGATGTTGCTCGCGTTGCAGTCGGTATCGTAGCCGCACATGACGGAGATCTCGATGCTGCGGCCAAGCTCGCCCTTGCCGTAAAGCATGGCGAGGATACAGATCCCGGCGTTCGGAACGATGTGATATCCGCCGGGATATTCTTCGTCGCTGAACTCGCGCGCGATCATCTCGCGGCAGGCGCGGAAATCCGCTTCCGCCGGGTGTGAGCAGTGGTAGGCGCGCACCGTCTCGACCACGCGGCGGTAGTCGCACTTCTCCGGCAGGAAGCGCAAACCGGCATCCAGCACCTCGTCCAGCGAGGACGCCGTATACGCCGCGGCGACGCACGCGGCCATAAACCGCGCGCCGTCCACGCCGCTGCCGCCGTGCGATACGCTCGCGGCTGCGGCGGCGAGATCCGCGGCGCGTGCCGGGTCGCCGGGGCAGATGAGCCCCCAGGTGTCCACAAAGATCTGTCCGCCGATCTGCTCGGCGGCGGTCTTTCCGTTTTCCTCGATGCTGCCGGAGCGCGGCGCCTTCACGCCGCGGCGGAGGTTCATATACGCGCGGTGCTCGGTGGAAACATCCTCGCCGCCCCACCAGAACATGCCCATGCCGCGGCGGGTGTAGTTGAGCCACGTCTCCCCTACCGTCTCCGGCGCAAGCGTTTCGGGCATGGCGTTGTCCGCAAGCGCGCGCACAAAGATGAGCGGACCGTTCACATCGTCGTCTGCGGTATAATACCGCTGCTCGCGCAGATAGCCGCGGATGTCGCCGTAATAGCTTTGCAGCCGTTCGTATGTCCAGAACGGGTTTTCCACCGGCGCGCCGAGACGCATGCCGGCGTCCATGCCGATGAGCCCTGCATAGAGCTTTTCGAGCGTTTCTCTTTCCATAGCAGTCAATAGCAGCGGCGCAGGATCTCGATCACATCGTCCGCGGTGAGCTGCCGGTAGCTGTAGCAGCTGAGATCGGTGAGCTCCGCGACGCGCGCAAAGCAGCTCTCCGGCACGCCGAGAGCGCGCAGCGTCGCCGGGGCGCCGAGCTCTTCATGGAAGAATTTCTTCAGCGCGGCGATACCCTCTTTCGCCTGCTCGCTCTCGCTCTTCCCGGCAGGATCGATGCCCCAGACGTTCCGGGCGAAGCGGGCAAGGCGCGGCGCGGCGCTCTCGCAGATATACTCGAGATACGCCGGGTGTACGACGGCGAGACCCGCGCCGTGCGCCACGTCGAAGAGCGCGGAGAGCGGATGCTCGATGCAGTGGCTCTCCCAGTCGGTCTTTTTCCCGTTATTGAGCATGCCGCAGAGCGCAAAGCTGCTCGTCCACATAAGGTTCGCCCGCGCCTCATAGTCCGTGGGTTCCATGATGGATCGCCGCGCCGCGGCGATCTCCGTGCGCATAGCGGCCTCGGCGAGATTATCCGTGAGGGAATCGTCGTCCGGCGGGGAGATATAAAGCTCCATCAGGTGCGACATGGTGTCCACAATGCCGTTCACCATCTGGTTTTTCGGCAGGCTGTATGTGAGCGTCGGGTCAAGAATGGCAAAGCGCGGGAACTCGTACTCACTGTCATAGCAGTTTTTCTCGCCAGTGGCGAAATTTGTGATAACGGCGGACTTGTCCAGCTCGCTGCCCGTGGCCGGGATGGTGAGGATGACGCCGAGAGGGATGCCGGTTTCGGCGGTCTCCCAGTTTACATAAAACTTTTCCCAGAAGTCGCCCTCCGCTGAAGCTCCCACGGCAACGGCCTTGGAGCAGTCGATCGTGCTGCCGCCGCCGACGGCAAGAATGAGGTCGATCTTATGCTTCCGGCAAAGCTCGATGCCCTCGTACACCTTTTCGGTGCGCGGGTTCGGCATGATGCCGGAGAGCTCATAGACGCTCTTCCCCGCCGCGCGCAGCGCATCAAGAACGCGGTCATAGAGGCCGGTGCGCTTGATGCTGCCGCCGCCATAGGTGAGCAGAACGTTTGCGCCGAACTTGCCCAGCTCCTCCGGCAGATGGCTCATGGCGTCCGCGCCGAAGTGGACGCGCACGGGATTATAATACATAAAATCGTTCATGGATCTTCTCCTTTCCCAGAATGCCCCGTTTCCGAAAACCGAAACGGGGCATGATTTTTGTTATTTCGCGCCGAGAAGGGCATACATGCGCTGTTTGAAGAGCGCGGTATCCACCGCGGTGCAGAGCACGGCGTTGTGCTCCGCCTCCGGCGCGGCCGTATCGAAATGGAAATATCCGCGCTTTTCCGCGTCGTGCAGCTCTATGCGGCACTTAGCGGCAACGAGCTTCGTCATGATCTCCGGGTAAAGCGCCGAGGTGACGGCGAGACTGTCCACCACACCGTAGGTCTCGCTGCCGCCGCGGATCTCGTTATAAAATTCACGCAGCCGCCGCGTGGCGAGCGCGCAGAACCGCCCCGCCGGAGACGGCGACGCGAGCAGGCGTTCCACCTCGTCCGGAGTGATCTCGGTGCTGCCGCGGGTCGTATCGAGCGTGATCCACACCGCCGGAGCGCCGGATTGCAGAACGATCTCCGCCGCCTCGGGGTCGGAGCCGACGTTATACTCGGCGCACTCGGTGAGATTGCCGCGGATCCCGGCGCTGCCGCCGAGGATCCAGAGCTTTTTGATCTTCCGCACGAGATCGGGCGCAAGCGTGAGCGCGACAGCGATGTTCGTCAGCGGGCCGATGGTAATAATCTCGATCTCGCCGGGGTTTTCGCGTACAAGATCGATGATAGCCGGCACCGCGTGCTTCTTTTCCGCCTCGCGCGCCGGTGCGGGCAGGTTGAGTCCGCCGAGACCGTCCTCGCCGTGGACATGGTACGCCGCAAAGCTCTCTTGGGAGAGCAGCGGGTGCTCCACGCCGCGGTAGACCGGCGGGAGATAGCCTCCCGCCGCGTCCTCCGCCAGAAGCGCGTTCTTGGTGCAGAGATCGAGCGGAAAGTTTCCGCACACGGTCGTGATTGCCTCGACACGGGCGATGTCCTCGGCGCAGAGCGCCTCGACAATGGCCCAGGCGTCGTCCGAGCCGGTGTCCGTGTCGATGATAAAGCGGCGGATCACAGCTTCGCCGCCCAATCCGCGCCGGGCATGTCGTGCCGGCGGCAGTACTCGTCAAAGACGATGCCAGCGGGGAGCATTTTGAACTCTTCGAGCAGCGCAAGACGGCGCGTGAAGTTTCCTTCGCGCTCGGCCTCCATGAGCTTGTCCGTCGGCTCGAGCAGGGCGATCATCAGTGCCTTTTTCACGCTGCGCGCGCCGATGACAGACGCGCTCACGCGGTCGATGCTCGCATCAAAGAAGTCGAGACCGAGATGCACCTTGTCAAACGCATTGCAGCGCTTGATCTCCTGCATGATGGCGACGGTATCCTCCGACACGGTAGCGACATGGTCGCTGTCCCAGCGCACGGCGCGGGAGAGATGCGTCATGATCTCCTGGCCGAACACGAAGTAGGACGAGAGCTTTGCCGCAACGCTCTCGGTCGGATGGTAATGGCCGGTATCCATGCAGACCATGGCCTTGCCGGTCGTGAGGGCGTAGTTGGTGTAAAACTCGTGCGATCCGGCGGTGTAGCTCTCAAGACCGAGACCGAACACCTTGCCCTCGATCGAGTCGCGGTTATACTTCCGGTCGATCGGCTCGGCAAAAATGCGGTCGAGCGATTCGACGAGCCGCTCGCGCGGGCCGAGCGTATCGACGCGGGTGTCCTTCGAGCCGTCCGGGATCCAGTGGTTCGTGATGCACACCTCGCCGAGCTCGCGGCCGAAATACTCGCCGATCTTCCGGCAGGCGATGCCGTGCTGTACCCAGAAATCGCGCACTTCCTTCTCGGGGCTTGCGAGCGTCCAGTTATCGCGCAGCATCGGGTGGGAGAAGTATGTGGGGTTAAAATCAAGACCGATGCCCTTTTCGCGGGCATAGTCCACCCACCCGGCGAAATGCTCGGGGCGGATCTCGTTGCGCGGCACCTTCACGCCGTTTGTGAGCGGATACACCGCGTGCAGCGCCAGATGCTTCGCACCCGGGACGAGCGAGAGCATTTTGTCGAGAGAGACGAAGTATTCCTCCACGCTTCTCGGCTTGCCGGGGGCGTTGCCCGTGGCGGCGATGCCGCCGGTCAGCGCGGCATCAAAATCCTCAAAGCCGGTGAGATCGTCCAGCTGCCAGCAGTTGATGGAAACGGGGATGGTGTCCATCTTCCGCAGCGCTTCTTCGGTGTCCACGCCCCAGGCGGCGTATATGTCGCGGGCGGCTTCGTACTGGTTTGCCATGCAGAAACTCCTTTCGTAAGGGGAAAATCAGTTATTATTGTAGTAGACCACGTTCTCCGGGCGGATGCGGACGAAGAGATCGTCGCCCTCCGAGAGCGTTCCGGCGTGGGTGCCGAGCGCGGAAATATCGAGCGGCTGCGTACCCAGCGTGCCGATGAGCTTCCACGAAAGACCGGTGAAGATCTTCTTTTCGAGATGGAACGGGTTCGCGCCCTCCGTCTCCGGCGTGCAGAACTCGAAATACTCGCCGCGCACCGCCGTCTTGACGGTGTCGCCCTCCCTGCCGCCGACGTGGTTGACCGGAATGCGGACGTTTTCGCTGCATACGCACCATACCCCATCCTCACACGCGAGAACGCCGGAGAGGAGGTTCGCCTTGCCGAGAAAGTCGGACGCGAACACGGACGCCGGCTGGCTGTAGATCGTGAAGGGGTCGCCCTGCTGCTCGATCTGGCCGTCGTGGAGGAGGATGATCTGGTCGGACATCGTGAGCGCTTCCTCCTGATCGTGCGTAACGAACACGGTCGTCGTGCCGATCTGCCGCTGGAGATTGCGGATCTCATACTGCATCTCGGCGCGCACCTTGCGGTCGAGCGCGGAGAGCGGCTCGTCCAGCAGGAGAATGTCCGTGTCCTCCAGGATCAGGCGGCCCAGGTTCACCCGGGTTTTCTCCCCGCCGGACAGCTGGTCAAACAGCCGCTGCCGCATATCGCCGTCGATGGACAGGCCGTTGGAGACCTTGTTGACAGCGGTGTCGGTGTCATAGCCGCCCAGGCCCTCGAACCGGGCGGTAAGCTCGCCGTAGCGCCGCAGGGTCTGGGGATCGCTGTCCCCCTGCTCCATCTGCCGGGTCAGGCGGTCCATCTCCTCCTTCAGGGCGGTGGTGCGCTGAAAGGCGGAGCGCAGAACGTCTTCCACGGTGTAGCCCTCAGGATACACCGGGATCTGGGAGATCAGGCCCACCCGGCGGCCGGGGGCGATGAGCACCTGGCCGGAGTCATAGTCCAGCTCCCCGGTGAGGATGTTGAACAGCGTGGATTTCCCCGCGCCGTTTTTGCCCAGCAGGCCCACCCGCTCACCGGTGTCAATCTGGAAGGACACACCGTCCAGTATTTTCTTTTCCAGGTCAAAGGACTTGACCAGGTCGGTTACGCTGATATCTATCATATGGTCGATTCGTTACATTTTTTCCAATTCAATGACAATTTTGCCGAATTCCATGGCGTGGGACGCCTTCACCAGCACGGCGGTGCCGGGGGTGAATTCCCGGCGCAGGGCCGGAAGGGCCTCCTCAATGGCGGCGAAATGCTGTGCCCGGGGACCGGCAGTCTGGGCGATGGCGGCGGCCTTGGGGCCGATGGCGATCACCGCGTCCAGCCCCAGCCGGGCAGTGGTGCGGCCCACCTGCAGGTGGGCGTCCCGGCTGATGGGGCCCAGCTCCCCCATG
>ERZ827186.2477-NODE-2477-length-12359-cov-32.180348_pt1 | contig 12359 bp, 12 predicted proteins | sample MGYA00519918_ERZ827186 | MGnify/ENA primary metagenome ERZ827186 (study PRJEB31778, sample SAMEA3449275) | human gut metagenome | biome: human gut; feature: human-associated habitat; material: faeces | place: United Kingdom | collected 2010/2012 ... | reverse complement strand
GAACACGGAAGTTAAGCTCGCTTCTGCTGACAATACTTGGCTGGAGACGGCCCGGAAAGATAGGTAGCGCCAACACAACAGCCCCACGACATTTGTCGTGGGGCTGTTGCTTTTTGGTTTACTTTTGGGTCATATGGTAGTGAGTTTTTACTGAACTTGATTGAACAAAAGCACCCGCAAGGGTGCTTTTTATGGCTGTAAGGGGGCTTTTTATGGCCGTTTTGACTTGCTGAAGTTCCAACCTTTCGGGCCTTTTGGCCAGTTGCTCATGTAGATAGAATAACACAATAATGGGATATATAGTAGAACAAAATAGGCGCCAATGAAAAAATAGGCGAAAAGAGTGATAGAATGAGTTGGGGGAAAGATGTAGGCTAAGACCAGCATAGCGATGATCGCAGCCAAATTGAGTGCCCGCAGCGCCTGGAATAGCCGCATATGCCGGGGGGCACCGCAGTATTTCATATGGCTGTAAGGCAGCAGTATGCGATACCACAGAGCGCGCGTTTTATCATATTGGCGTATTTCCCGGTGGCTCATTTTGAACTGATATGCGTCCTCGATTCCGGAGCGAAGTATTCCGCCACATTGCAGGGCAAAGAAAATGAAAACGATACACAGTTTATCTAAGGGCATGGGCGCCTCCTGTTCCTGGTCGGTTATAATTTCGCCCAGCATCCCTCCGCCAGTGAGCCGTATATCGCCGGGCAGGGGAGGGTATCCGCAAAGGGCTGCAGCGCTGCGGCGGGATCCTCCAGCACATCTGCCTGATTGATAAACAGCACATCGAAGCCGCCCTCTTTCGCCAGCACCCGGGCGGCAATGGCCGGGGTGATGACCGCCTCCGGGGAGACCTCCGCCAATGATGCGTACAGCTCCGGGCGGTGGGCGGCGTCCTGTATGGGCTGTCCCAGCGCGGAGGCACCGAATACGCAGACGGTGCGGTTTCGTTCCGGTGGCAGTACTGGTTCCCAGGCGGTGTGGGCCTTGGCGGGCAGACGCTTGGAGCCGTCGGCCTCCACCAGCACAAAGTCTGCGGCGTACTGCCAGCCGGGGAAGTCCGGGGCGGTCAGTTTGCCCTCCGGGTTATAGGACCCGGCGCAGACGATGGGGCTGTGGGCAAAGCCCTCACACAGCTCCGCTGCGGTGGCGGCGAAGGGACACCAGTCCGGGCGCATGATGTGGGTGGTGGTGGCCAGCAGCACCGTGCCGCGGTGGGACAGTTCCTGTGCCAGCACGTGCAGCAGGGAGGTTTTGCCGCCGCTGCCGATCACCGCGGTCAGGCCGGGACGAATCCCCAGCAGTTCCCATAATTCCATGCCTGTCACCACCTTTCATACCCATTGTACCACAGAAATTTCCCGCCGTAAACCTCTTGACAGGGATGACTTGCAGTGCTAAACTGTGAAAAGTAAGAAAAGTTATACCAATCCAACCGAAAGGAATGAGAATATGAGCAGAGATGAGCGCTACTTTATGAGCAGCGTCAAGATCGGCCCTAAGGGACAGATCGTTATCCCCAAGGAGGCGCGGGATATGTTCGGCCTGCAGCCGGGAGATACGCTGGTGCTGATGGCGGACAAGAAAAAGGGCCTGGCACTGCAGACCGTGGATAAGCTGAACCCGCTGATGAAGACGGTATTTAACAGTCTGCCCAGCGGGGAAGAGGAGGCGGAGGACGAATGAACGTACTGGAGGTACAGGGCCTGACCAAGCGCTACCCGGCGTTTACGCTGAATAGGGTGTCCTTTGACGTGCCGCAGGGCGCGGTGATGGGGTTTATCGGCCGTAACGGCGCAGGCAAGAGCACCACGCTGAAGTCCATTCTGGGTATGGTACACCCGGACGCGGGTGCGGTCAGGGTATTCGGCATGGACTACGCGGAGAATGAGCGCGCTATCCGGCGTGAGCTGGGCGTGGTGCTGGGGGGGATCGATTTTTATCCCAAAAAGAAGATCAAGACCATCACAGACGTGACCCGCAGGTTTTATAACAACTGGGACGAGGAAAAATACCGCCACTATTTGGAGCTGTTCCGTATTGATGAGAGCAAGCGGGTGGATCAGCTTTCCAGCGGCATGAAGGTCAAGTACATGATCGCCTTGGCGCTGAGCCACAATGCCCGGCTGCTGATACTGGACGAACCCACCAGCGGCCTTGACCCGGTGAGCCGCGACGAGCTGACGGAGCTGCTGCGCCGGGTGGTGGCCGACGGCACGCGCAGCGTGCTGTTTTCCACCCACATCACCTCCGATCTGGAGAAGTGTGCCACCCACATTGCCTTTATCAAGGACGGCGAGCTGCAATATACCGGTTCTCTGGACGATTTCCGCACCCACTACAAGGACGTGGGCGCTACGCTGGAGGATATCATCGTGCACGTGGAGAGGAGGCCGCTGGATGAAGACGCTATTATATAAGCAGCTGCGGCTGGTGTGCCATCCCATGACGCCGGTATTCTGCCTGTTCGGCTTCATGGTCATCATTCCAAACTACCCCTACACTGTCATCTTTTTCTATGTGATGCTGGGGCTGTTTTTCACCTTTCTGAATATGCGGGAGCAGAAGGACCTGTACTACACGGCGCTGCTGCCTGTTCCCAAACGGGACGCGGTGAAGGCCGGCTGTCTGTTCACGGCGCTGATCGAGCTGCTGTCGCTGGCGGTGCTGGTGCCCTGCGCCCTGCTGGCGGTCCGCTTGCAGCCGGGGAAGGACAACCTGGTAGGGCTGGATCCCAATCTGGCACAGTTTGCCGCCGGGTTCCTGCTGTATGCGGTGTTCAATGCCGTTTTTCTGCCGTCGTTTTACGCGAACGGCTACAAGGTGGGCGTGGCATTTGTCAAGGCGATCATTCCCACCACGCTGGCGATGATCGTGTTTGAGGCGCTGCCCCATGTTCCCGGCCTCATGTGGCTGGACGATATGGACGCGGCCACGCAGGTGCGTCTGCTGCCGTATTTCGTCGCCGCCGTGCTGCTCTACGGCATCGGCACGGTGCTTACGTTCCGGAGGGCGGCGGCGCAGTATGAAAAAGTTGATCTGTGACAGCAACGACCGGCGTGAGCCGGTCGTTGCTTTATTAGATCATCCAGTAGGGAGACTGAGGAGTTTGCCCCTCGGGTAGGGGAATGACCACGTCTGTCCGCACGTCGCCGTACAACGTCTTGTGCTGCGCCATGATATTTTCCAACGGTTCGACAGTGCCACATAGCAGCGCCTGCCAGACCATGCCGCAGGTGGACATGATATAGGCGGGAGTGAACCCATTGCGAATATAAAACTGGATACGCCGCAGACGCAGTGCGTTTTCCGCGTCACTGCCTCCTGGCACAGGAAACTCCGCCTCCGCTACCAGAGGCCGTCCCCGCTGCTCCAGCCGCGAAAGCATATCACTGCCCAGCCCTTCATTACGACGAGCGCGTGTGGTTCCCAGATAGTCCAGCAGTACCAGTGGTATTGTCGCATTTTTCCACAGGGCGGCGTAACTCAGCAGCTCATCTTCGTCAAACAGTCCCCATACCTCGTAACGTCCTTCCTCCAGCAGACGGAGAATATCGGGCAGAGGCTTGCGTTCCTGCGGGACAAAAGCCTCGGATAGCTGGTCGTGATACCAGCGGGGGTATTCCTCTGCGGTTAACAGGCGAAAATTCATAGACGCTCCTCCTTCAACAGCCGCTGCATATCCTCCGGCAGGGGCGCGGTCACATCGATGACCGCGCCGGTGAGGGGATGCATCATCCGCAGGTGATAGCTGTGCAGCGCCGGGCGGGCGATCAGGGCCCGGTCCTCTGTGCCGTAGAGCCAGTCACCGGTCAGCGGGTGGCCGATGGCGGCCATGTGGACCCGCAGCTGATGCGTGCGTCCGGTGGTAGGCGTCAGGCGCAGCAGCGCACGGCCATGAGAGGCCGCCAGCACCTCGTAGTGGGTGTGGGCGGGTTGACCCAGGGGGTCGGCCTGCCGCTTCAGCAGCGAGCTCTCAGCACGTCCTATGGGCAGATCAATGTCGCCCTCTGCCGGGGAGGGGATGCCCTCGCACACGGCCCGGTACTCCCGCCGAAAATCGTCCGTGTGCAGCATGGCCATACATCGGGCATGGATGAAGCCGGTCTTTGCCACGGCCATAACGCCGGTAGTGCCGCGGTCCAGCCGGTTCACCGCATGGAAGCTCTCACTATGCAGATAGTGTGCCGCGGCGCCGGCAATGGTGGCTGTTTCCTCTGTCAGCGCCGCCGGATGCACGGCAATGCCGGCGGGCTTATTGATAAGCAGCAGGTCCTCATCCTCGTACAGGATATCCAGAGGGAAGTCCACCGGCCGGATGTGGGGGTGTTCTCCCGGCAGATCGGATATGTCCGCCGCCAGCACATCTCCGGGGCACGGCACGAAGCGTACGGTGACGGGCGCACCATTGACGGTGATAGCCTGCCGGAATTTCAACCGACTGAGAAAGCTGCCGGAGACGCCCCACAGGCCATGCAGCAGCTGCTTCACGGTCCGGTTGGCCTCCGCGGCGGTGACGGTATGGGTCAGAACACGCATAGACGGCACCTCCTGTTGCTCTTGAATGAAATTAGTATAGCAGAATTTATGGGAATATGGTATACTAACTTCACAAAACGTGAAAGCGAGGGCTTTTTATGGCATCCAAGGTATACTTCGCCGACTTGCGGGCCGACGTGCATGAAAATCTCCAGCAGAAGCTGACCCGCCTGATGAAGACCGCCGGTATGGGCGATATCGACTTTCAGGATAAGTTCGTGGCCATCAAGCTGCACTTCGGCGAGCCGGGAAACCTGGCGTTCCTGCGTCCCAACTGGGCGCGGACCGTGGCGGATTTTGTGAAGGAAAGGGGCGGTAAGCCGTTCCTCACCGACTGCAACACCCTGTATGTAGGCGGGCGCAAGAACGCCCTGGACCACATGGACAGCGCCATGCTCAACGGCTTCAACCCTATGACCACCGGCTGCCAAATCATCATCGGCGACGGCCTGAAGGGCAGCGATGAGGTAGAGGTTCCCGTGGTCGGCGGCGAGTATGTGAAGAACGCCAAGATCGGCCGCGCCGTTATGGATGCCGACGTGTTTATCTCTCTGACTCATTTTAAGGGACATGAAGAGGCAGGCTTCGGCGGCTGCCTGAAAAATATCGGCATGGGCTGCGGCAGCCGCGCCGGTAAGATGGAACAGCACAATGCCGGCAAGCCCCATGTGGCGCAGAAGCACTGTATCGGCTGTGGTCAGTGCCGGAAGATCTGCGCCCACGGCGCGCCGATCATCACCGACGGCAAGGCCGTCATCGACCACGACAAATGCGTGGGTTGCGGCCGCTGCATTGCCGTCTGCCCCAAGAACGCGGTGCAGATCAACTGGGACGAGACCACCATTAACCTGAACCGGAAGATTGCCGAGTACACCAAGGCGGTGGTGGACGGCCGACCCTGCTTCCACATCTCGCTGGTCATCGACGTGTCCCCCAACTGCGACTGCCGTCCCGAGAACGACATGGCCATCGTGCCCAACGTGGGCATGTTCGCCTCCTTCGACCCGGTGGCCCTGGATATGGCCTGTGTGGACGCGGTGAACGCCCAGACGCCCCTGCGGGGCTCCGCCGCCGATGACGCGCACGCCAAGGCCCATGTGCATGACCACTTTCAGCGCCTGCACCCGGACACCAACTGGCGCAGCTGTCTGGAGCACGGCGAGAAGATCGGCATCGGCAGCCGGGAGTATGAGTTGATCAAGATATAAAAAGCGGAAAGCCACCCGTCCGGGTGGCTTTCCTTATGTATTTATTCCGCATCATCTGCGGACGTTTCCTCTGAGGCGTCCTCGTCCTCCGGGTCATCGATGTGGGCGAACCACTCCCGGTAGCGGTGCATATCCTTGGCGAACAGCTGCCCGTTGCTGGGCGGTGTGTAGGTGATGGCGTTGGCCCCGGCGGCAATGGTGGACAGAATCGTCTCCTCCGTGGGACCGCCGGTGGCGATAACGGGCAGCTCCGGATAGCGGGTCCGAATTTCCGCCACGATGGCGGGCGTCCTGTCCGCACCAGAGACGTTCACAAAATCGATGCCCGCCGCCAGCTTGCTCTCCAGGTCCACTTTTTCCGACACCACCGTATAGACCACCGGGATCTCCACGGTGGCCTTGATGGCCCGGATGGTATCGTCGTCAATGAACGTGTTGCACACCACGCCGAAGGCACCCTGGTGCTCAGCAAAAGCGGCGATATGGGCCGAACGCTGGCCCTTGGTCAGACCGCCGCCTACGCCAACGAACACCGGCACATCGGACACGCCGATAATGGCCTGGGTAATGCCTGCCTGGGGCGTAAAGGGATATACGGCGATGACCGCATCGGCGTTGATATTCTTAATGATGGCCACGTCGGTGCTGAATACAAGCGACTTGATGCGCCGGCCGAATACGCGGATGCCGCTGCATTTGCTGATACAGTGGGGCACGGTCAATGCGTGCTTACGCAGGGTGCCTTCGTAAGTGGGAACGTACTTCTTCACATTGCCTTCCTTTCCAGTGGGTTGATTTTTCCTTATTGAAAACATTATAGCAGAAAAAGCAACTCATGTAAATAAAAGTGGGCGCATTTTTAACAGTTCGTTAACATTGACTATCGCGGAGAAAAGTGCCGGATAACGACGCTCCGGGACGAAACGGCGGGCCATCCGTCGGATGGCCCGCTGCGCTTATACGTTTGCCAGATAGTCCCGGCACTTGTTGTTGGCTTTCCGGGCCACCAGTTCCTCATCCACAGTGACAAGATGCCCCTGCCGCACGGTGACGCGTCCCTGCACCACGGTGTAGTCCACCGGCCCCCGGACACCCACAGTACCCAGCACAGAGCCTGCGTCCTGGTCGCAGCCTACCAACTCCAGCCGGCGGCTGTCGATCATGAACAGATCGGCGCACTTGCCCACGGACAGCTGCCCGATGTCGTCCCGGCCCAGCAGCCGCGCACTGCCCCGGGTGGCCATTTTGAGGATGTCATAGCCGGTGGGAGCCTGACGGCTGGCGTGCAGCCGGTGCAGCAAGAAGGCTACCCGCAGTTCCTCCAGCAGGCTTGAACCGTCGTTGCTGGCGCTGCCGTCCACCGCCAGTCCTACCGGCACACCCAGGGCCAGCATTTCCGGGATGCGGGCCACACCGCTGGCGAGCTTCATGTTGCTGATGGGGCAGTGCGCCACGCCGGTGCCTGTCCGGGCCAGCAGCCGCAGTTCCTCGTCGTTGAAGTGTATGCCGTGGGCAAACCACACATCGTCACCCAGCCAGCCCAGCCGCGCCATGTATTCCAAAGGCCGGATGCCCTCACGCTGCAGCATGAAGTTCTCCTCGTCCTTCGTCTCACACAGGTGGGTGTGCAGCCGAACGTGGTACTGTCGGGCCAGGATAGCGCTCTGCCGCAGCAGCTCCGCCGACACGGAGAAAGGAGAGCAGGGGGCCAGTGCCACACGGCACATGGCGCCGTAGCTGTCATCGTGGTATTTCTCGATACAGCGGACGCTGTCTGCCATGATCTCGTCTACCGTCTGCACCACGCTATCCGGCGGCAGGCCGCCGTCCTTGACGCTCAGGTCCATGCTGCCCCGGCTCATGTAGAGGCGAATGCCCAGCTCCCGTGCGGCGCTGCGCTGTGCGCCCAGCAGGTCACCGCTATGGGAGGGGAACACATAGTGGTGGTCAAAGCAGGTGGTGCAGCCATGCTTCATCAGCTCGCCCATGCCGGTGAGGCTGGACAGCCGGATCACATCCTCGTCCAGGTTTTTCCAGATCTCATACAGGGTCTTTAGCCAGTCGAACAGCTCCATATTCTGTACCTGTGGTAGGTTCCGGGAGAACACCTGGTACAGGTGGTGGTGGGTGTTGACCAGACCGGGGTAGCACAGCATATGGCTGCCGTCGATGACCTCATCGGCGGTGACGTCCAGCGCCGTGCCGATGGACTTGATGAAGCCGTCCTCGCAGTAGATATCCGCGTTTTGCAGGATGCGGTCTTCGTCGTCGCAGGTGACCAGCTGGTGAATGTTCTTAATGAGCAGGGTGGACACGGTAATTCCTCCTTATGGTGATAGATGGGTAGGAAAAAAGAGCAGGCCGCAAAGCGGCCTACTCTTTTCATTATCAGGTCAGCGTTCCTCGCGGAAGTAGGAGAGACCGAGGGACGCAGGGGGCTGATCCTCCCGCTTTTTACGCAGGGACACGATGATCAGCACGATCAGAGTGATGACGTAGGGCAGCATCTTGTACAGCTCCTTGACAGCCATCTGTGCGCCGGTGGGCAGATAGATGTTCAGAATGTACAGACCACCAAACAGGATGGAGGCCAGAATACTGACATTGGGACGCCAGATGGTGAAGATGACCAGCGCGATGGCCAGCCAGCCGCGGTCACCGAAGGCGTTGTTGGACCACACGCCGTTGGCGTAGTCCATGACGTAGTACAGTCCGCCCAGGCCCGCGATCATGGAGCCGATGCAGGTGGCCAGATACTTGTACTTGGTCACGTTGATGCCGGCGGCGTCGGCGGTAGAGGCGCTCTCGCCCACGGCGCGCAGGTGCAGGCCGGGACGGGTGTGGTTCAGGAAGTAGGACGCGCCCAAGGCGATGATGATGGCCACATAGGCCAGGAAGCCGTAGGACAGGAACAGCTCTCCGAACCAGCCGGTGCTGTCGGCGCCGGGCAACGTGGTCTTGAAGTACAGACTGGTGTTGGCCAGGGCGATGGAGGGAACCTCACTGTTGGTCAGCTTGATGAGGGAGCCACCGAAGAAGTTGCCTACGCCCACGCCGAAGGTGGTCATAGCCAGACCGGTGACGTTCTGGTTGGCGCGCAGGGTGACAGTCAGGAAGCAGTAGAGCAGACCCATCAGCAGGGAGCCCAGCAGGGAGCACAGAATGGGGATCATGATGGCCAGAAAGCCGTTCAGCTGACCGCCGGCGGCTTGCTCATAGAAGAACGCACCGATAACGCCGCTGATGCCGCCCACGTACATGATGCCGGGGATACCCAAGTTCAGGTTACCGGACTTTTCTGTCAGAATTTCACCGGTACTGCCGAACAGCAGGGGAATACCCTGCATGACCGCGCGGGGGAAGAAGGATACAAAGTTAAAGCCCATCCGTCACGCCTCCTTTTTGCTGCTCTTGCGCAGAGTGACCTTGTAGGTGATGAAGAACTCGGTAGCAATGATGAAGAACAGGATGATACCGGTCAGAATATCCGCGAAGGACTGGTTCAGGCTGAAGGCGGTAGAGATCTCGCTGGCACCGCGATCCATGGTCACCAGCAGCAGGGAGGCGGCAATCATGATGAAGGGGTTGAACTTGGACATCCAGGACACCATGACGGCGGTAAAGCCGCGGCTGTCCACGATGGTGGTGGTCAGGGTGTGGCTGATCCCGGCGGTCAGGATATATCCCATCAGGCCGCAGATCGCGCCGGAGAGTACCATGGTGCGGATGATCACGCGATCCACCTTGATACCGGCATAGCTGGCGGTGCGCTGGCTCTCGCCAACGACGGCGATCTCATAACCGTGCTTGCTGTATGTGAGATAGATATACATCATGCCGGTCAGCAGTGCGACCACCAGAATGGGGAGCAGCTGTGCCTGTCCGCCGATGCGGGGCAGCCAGCCGGCCTCGGAAGCCTGGTTGATGATGCCGATCTTACCGGCGCCTTTGGGCACCTCCCATATGATGATAAAGTAGGAGGCCAGCTGCATGGCGATGTAGTTCATCATCAGGGTGAACAGCGTCTCGTTGGTGTTCCATCTGGCCTTGAAGAAGGCGGGCAGGAAGCCCCATACGGCGCCGGCCAGCAGCGCGGCCGCCAGAGAGATGACGATCAGCAGGAAATTGGAGACCTTGCCGCCCAGCAGGATCATGCAGGTGGTGGTGGCCAGGCAGCCGATCAGGGTCTGCCCCTCGGCGCCGATGTTCCAGAAGCGCATCTTGAATGCGGGCGTTACCGCTAAGGAGATACCCAGCAAGACGGCAACATTCTGTCCGGTGACCCAGATTTTACGGGAGGTGCCGAAGGCACCCTTGAGGATCGTGCCATAGACGGCGATGGGATCCTGACCGGTCAGCAGGGTGGTGATCAGTCCGCAGAACACTAGTGCCAGCAGCAGGATACCGCCGCGGATCAGCAGTGCCTTGGGCAGAGGCAGCGCATCGCGCTTGGAAATATGAAAGAGCGAACCTTTTTTATTCATCTGCCTTGCCTCCTTCCACGCGGGTCATCAGCGCGCCCACTTCCAGCTTGTTGGTTTTGCGGCCGTCCACCACGCCGGAGACCTGACCGCCGCACAGCACCACGATGCGGTCACACAGCTCCAGCAGCACGTCCAGGTCCTCGCCCACATACACAACGGCGACGCCCTTCATCTTCTGCTCGGTCAGCAGGTTGTAAATGGTATATGAGGTGTTGATGTCCAGACCACGGACAGCGTAGGCAGTCATCAGCACGGAGGGCTGCTGGGCGATCTCGCGGCCCACCAGGACCTTCTGCACGTTACCGCCGGACATACGGCGTACCGGGAAATTCGTGCTGGGGGTGACGACCTCCAGCTCCTGCCAGATGCGCTGTGCCAGCGCCTCGGGATTTTTGCGGTCCAGGAAAATGCTGGCACCCTTGCGCCAGGAGCGGAGCATCATGTTGCCGGTCATGCCCATGGAGCCTACCAGACCCATGCCCAGACGATCCTCGGGGACAAAGCTCATGGCTACGCCGCTCTTGCGGATGTCCATGGGATCCATGCCCACCAGATTTTTCTCCTCGTTGGTCTCCGGGGAGATATAGGTCACGGTGCCGGAGGTGACGGGGTACAGACCGGCGATGGATTCCAGCAGTTCACGCTGGCCGGAACCGGCGATACCCGCTACGCCCAGCACCTCGCCGGCGTTAACAGTAAAGCTCACGTTGTCCAAACGCTTGACGCCCAGCTCGTCGAACACGGTCAGCCCCTCGATCTTCAGCCGGGGCTCCACATTCACGGGGGTGGGGCGGTTGATATTCAACGACACGCTGTGGCCCACCATCATGTCGGTCAGGGACTGCTGGTCGGCGTCCTTGGTCAGCACGTCGCCTATGTATTCGCCCTTGCGCAGCACGGCCACCCGGTCGGATACGTCCAGCACCTCGTGGAGCTTGTGGGTGATGATGATGAGGGACTTGCCGTCGGCCTTCATGTTGCGCATGATGGCGAAGAGCTTGTCCGTCTCCTGCGGGGTGAGCACTGCGGTCGGCTCGTCCAGAATGAGGATGTCCGCCCCGCGGTAGAGCACCTTGACGATCTCGACGGTCTGCTTCTGCGAAACGGACATGTCGTAGATCTTCTGATTGGGGTCGATGTCGAACCCGTATTTGTCGCAGATCTCTTTGACCTTTTTGCTGGCTTCGGCAATGTCGAGCTTGCCTTCAAGGCCGAGGATGATATTCTCCGTTGCGGTGAAAAGATCAACGAGCTTGAAGTGCTGGTGGATCATACCGATGCCGTGTTCGAACGCATCCTTGGGGGAGGCGATCGTGACGGGTTCGCCGTGAATGTAGATTTGCCCCTCGTCGGGGAAATAGATGCCGGAGAGCATGTTCATCAGCGTCGTCTTGCCGCTGCCGTTTTCGCCGAGCAGCGACAGGATCTCGCCCTCGTGCAGCTCAAGGTTGATGGCGTTGTTCGCCACCACTTTGCCGAACCGCTTCGTGACATTCTCCATTTTAACTGCGCATGCAGTTCCCAAGGCGGTCACCCCTTTTTCCGCTGGAGGGCACAGGAAGAAAACCCCGCAGCATTGTATTTGTACAAGTCATATATTAGCATAATTGAACGGCGTTGTAAATGTAAAACAGAAAAAAACACAAAAAAAATTAGAAGCGTACAAAAATTTTTAGCAAAATAGCGAAAAGTGCCATAAAAAGAAAAAAGATATCGGGCTGCCCGAAGGCAGCCCGATATGTAGTAGCAGAAACAATTAGCCGCCGAAATTAGTATCCAGCAGATCAATGCCGTCGATCATGAGCTGGAAGTACGGGGCGGAACGGGCGGTGGACTCAGCCAGATAACCGTCCTGGACGACCTCGGTGTCGGGGGTGTAGTCGGGATCGGTGTCGACATCAGCCATGTAAGAGGTGACAGGCTGGCCGTCCACGGTGAAGGTGGAGCAGTCGAAGACGTGGAGCTCGCCGCTCTCGAGCTTGGCGGTCGCATCGGCAATGGCCTCAGCAGTGCCCTCGGCAGCAACGTTCTCGTTCAGGTCGGTCAGCACGACGGAGCCGGTAGCAAGGGTGCCGGTCCAGTCAGCGTCGATGGCTTCGCCGTTCATCGCAGCGGTGATGGCGTACTT
>ERZ827186.2476-NODE-2476-length-12360-cov-3.298253_pt1 | contig 12360 bp, 9 predicted proteins | sample MGYA00519918_ERZ827186 | MGnify/ENA primary metagenome ERZ827186 (study PRJEB31778, sample SAMEA3449275) | human gut metagenome | biome: human gut; feature: human-associated habitat; material: faeces | place: United Kingdom | collected 2010/2012 ... | reverse complement strand
CCCTCGCGGCCGATGATGCGGCCCTTCATTTCGTCGTTGGGGAGAGGAACGACGGAAACGGTGATCTCGCTCGTGTGGTCGGCGGCGCAGCGCTGGATGGCCGTGGCGATGACCTCGCGGGCCCTCTGCTCGGCTTCGTCCTTGAACTGGGCTTCAACTTCCTTGACCTTGGCGGCCATTTCGTGCGTGCAGTCGGCCTCAACGCTCTTGATGAGATACTGCTTGGCTTCCTCCACGGAGTAGCCGGAGATCTTCTCCAGCATCTCAAGCTGGCTCTTCTTGACGAGCTTGATCTCCTCCTGCTGGGCATCGGCTTCCTGGAGCTTGCGGTTGAGAGTCTCGGTCTTCTTTTCGAGCGCTTCGGTCTTGCGGTCGAGATTTTCTTCCTTCTGCTGGAGACGGCGCTCCTGCTTGGAAACTTCGTTGCGGCGCTCTTTTACTTCGCGGTCGCACTCGGTGCGGGTGCGATGGATCTCTTCCTTCGCCTCGAGCAGCGCCTCGCGCTTTTTGTTTTCAGCGGCTTTAATGCCTTCGTTGATGATGCGCTTCGCTTCATCCTCGGCGCTGGCGATCTCGCGCTCGGAAACCTTTTTCCGGTACATGACGCCCAGCACAAAGCCGATCAGCAAAAACACCAGCACGGCAATGATGCTGGCGACGATCATCCATACGGACATTTGCGGCATAAGTCGGTTTACCTCCTTCTTCCTTAGTCTTCTTATGATAAAGGGTCATTTTGAAATTAAAGGAGTTCCCCATCTCTCCCATAATATCATAGGGTACATTTTATCGATTCTTTAGCGTTATGTCAAGCGGTTTCTGCTGTGCGGGAAACAGAATATTACAATTTGTAATATGCAGGGCAAAGCTGCACGCCGCAGTCTTTCCCATGGGGAAATTTTTGTCTGTCAAGACCGAATTTTGCCAAAATTCCCGGCCCGATTTTCTACGCTTTTTCGCATTGACTTTCCATAATTTCCGCCGCCGGAGCCGGCGGGACGTGCCTCCGCCGGGAAAACGCAACCGGGATTTCAAAGAGTTATCAACATTTCCCACAGACTTTTCAACATCGATTTTTTCTTTGTATTTCAATGCTTATCCGGAGAATATCCAGAAAATGTCAATCCCGCAAACGGCATTTTGTTTGTTTCCGGCTGCCGTTATGCGGTTTCCATAACGAACCGTCCCGCGTGATATGCAGGGAAAAATGCACAGCACTGCAAAACCGGCGGAGGCCGAAGCCCCCGCCGGTATCAAATCTGAAGTAAGGTCTGTGTGATCTATCGCATAAATCCGCCCTCGCGCATGGAGACGTAGTCGTTTCCGGCGACGATGATGTGGTCGGAAAGCTCCACGCCGAGCAGATCAAGCGCGCGGGCGAGCCGCGCCGTGGAGGTCTCGTCCTCTACGGAAGGCAGCGCCACGCCGCTGCGGTGGTTGTGTGCGAGGATGACGGCGCTCGCGCGGTACTGCAGCGCAAGCTCGGCGAGCCTGCGGGCGTTCACTTCGGCGGCATCCACCGTGCCGCGGCTTATCGCCGCGCAGTGGATGGGACGCTTCCGCGCGTCGAGCAGCAGCGCATAGACGGTCTCCTCCGTCTCGTACATAAACCGCGGGATGAAATAGCGTCCCGCAGCCTCGGCGGAATCGATCGGCTCGTTCGACGGCGTCTTGTCGAGCAGGTATCGGCGGCTGACCTCCGGGATGAGCCGGAGAAGCGTCACGGCGTTCTCGCCGATGCCCGGCACCGCGAGCAGCTCCTGCTCGTTTGCCTCCAGCACGGCGGAAAACGAGCCGAACCGCTCGAGAAGCGCGTGAGCCATGCCGTTCGTATCGCGCCGGGGCGCGGCATAAAAGAGCAGCAGCTCCAAGGCGTTTATGTCGTTGAAGTTTTCGAGACCGTGGCCGCGGAAGCGTTCCTTCATCCGCGAGCGGTGGCCGTCGTGGACGCCCATTTCCCTCGCCCCTTATTTTTTATCTTATCCTATCTTATCCGATCTGCTTTTCGAGCGGCATCGTTGCGTAGGCGTTGAGCTCCGGCCCGGCGGTATGCCCGGCGAGGAACTCATAATAGCCCTGGCAGCCGATCATCGCGGCGTTGTCGCCGCAGAGACGGAGCGGCGGGACAAAGAGCTGCGCGCCCGCCTTTTCCGCGGCGGCAGCGAAATCGGCGCGGATGCGAGAATTGGCCGCAACGCCGCCCGCCACGGCGATCTTTTTGTACCCGAGCTCCGCGGCCGCCGCCATCGTGCGCGGCACGAGCGATTCGCTCACCGCGCGGCAGAGCGACGCCGCGAGCCCCGCGCGGTCGAGCGCCTCGCCGGTCTGCTCGCAGTGGTGGGCGAGATTGATGACGGCGGTCTTGAGACCGGAAAAGCTCATGTCATAGGGATTCTCGCCGATGAACGGGTGCGGCAGCGTGTAGGCGTCGTCGCGCCCCTCCTTCGCCAGCCGGTCGATCGGCGCGCCGCCGGGATACGGCAGGCCGAGCACACGCGCGGATTTATCAAAGCACTCGCCCGCGGCGTCGTCGCGCGTCTGGCCGAGAATGCGAAGATCGGTATAGTCGCGCACGTCCACGAGCATCGTGTTGCCGCCGGAGATGGCAAGACAGAGGAACGGCGGCTCAAGCTCCGGATAGGCAATGTAGTTTGCGGCGATGTGGCCGCGGATGTGGTGCACCGGGATGAGCGGGATGCCGAGCGCTGCCGCGGCGCTCTTGGCAAAATTCACGCCCACGAGCACCGCGCCGATGAGTCCCGGCGCATACGACACCGCCACGGCGTCAAGCTCGGACTTTTTCACGCCCGCCGCCGCGATCGCGCGGTCAGCCAGCCGCGAGATGACCTCCACATGGCTGCGCGAGGCGATCTCCGGCACGACGCCGCCGTATACGGCGTGCAGGTCGGCCTGCGAGAAGATCTGGTCGGTGAGCACCTTTCGTCCATTTTCGGTCACGGCGACGGCGGTCTCGTCGCACGTGGATTCCACGGATAATATCAGCATTGCGTTACTCCGCCTCTTTTTGGAAGAATTTCGACATCAGAATAGCATCTTCCGCCGGTTTTTCATAGTAGTTTTTTCGTTTTCCCACGATCTCAAAGCCGTTTTTTTCATAGAGCCGCCGCGCGGCAAGATTGCTCTCGCGCACCTCGAGCTGCACCACGGCAGCGCCGCGCCGCTCGCTTTCGGCAAAAAGCGCTTTCAAAAGCGCCGCGCCGATCCCGCGGCGGCGAGAGTCCGGCGCCACGGCCACGTTGCCGATATCGCCTTCGTCGAGCACGAAGCGCGCCCAGACGTAGCCGAGAAGGTCATCCCCTTCTTCGGCGGCGAGGATGACGCCGCCGTCCGTTTCCCAAAGGCGCGCGAGCATTCCTTCGTCCGCGCCGTCCGGAAATTCGGCGCGCTCGAGCGCGGCAACGGCGGGAATGTCGGAAAGCTCCGCTCTGCGAACGATCATGTCCCGTGCGCCTCCGCCCAGTTTCTGCCCCAGCCGGCGTCTGCGGTGAGCGGCACGGTGTAAGCTACGGCATGTTCCATTTCCTCGCACAGCACCTGCACGGCCTTTTCCCGCTCCGCTTCCGGGCATTCGACGATCAGCTCGTCGTGCACCTGCAATATGAGCTTTGCCTTCATGCCCTCGGCGCGAAGCCGCTGATCCACATGCACCATGGCGAGCTTTATAACGTCCGCCGCCGTGCCCTGAATGGGCATGTTGAGCGCGACGCGCTCGCCGAACGCGCGCAGCGCCGGAACGTTCAGCTCCGGCAGATAGCGCCGCCGGTGAAAGAGCGTTTCGGCATAGCCGAGCGCCTTGGCGCGCCGGACGGCTTCCTTCTGGTAATCGCGCACGCCGCGGAAGCGCGCGAAATAGGCGTCCATATACTCCTTCGCCTCGCCGTAGCCGACGCCGATGTCCTGCGCGAGCGAGAAGGCGGAAATGCCGTACACGATGCCGAAGTTCACGGCCTTCGCTCTCCGGCGCTCCTCGGCGGTGACTTTCTCAAGCGGCACGCCGAATACCTGTGAGGCCGTGACGCGGTGGACATCCTCGCCGGAGAGAAACGCCGCGCGCATCGCCTCGTCGCCCGAGATGTGCGCGAGCAGGCGCAGCTCGATCTGCGAATAGTCCGCGTCCACGAGCACGTTGCCGGGCGCGGCGACAAACATTTTGCGCAGTCCCGCCCCCAGCTCGCGCCGGACGGGAATATTCTGCAAATTCGGCTCGGTGGACGAGAGACGTCCCGTCGCCGTGACGGTCATCTGGAAATTGGTATGGATGCGTCCGTCCGCGCCGATGACCTTCAAAAGGCCGTCCGCGTAGGTGGATTTGAGCTTGGTGAGCTCGCGGTATTCGAGCACATGGCGCACGATGGGCTCATAGCGGAGCTTATCGAGCACATCGGCATTGGTGCTCCAGCCGGTCTTGGTCTTTTTCCCGCCGGGGAGACCGAGCTTTTCAAAAAGCACGGCGCCGAGCTGTTTCGGGGACTGGATGTTGAATTCCTCCCCCGCCTCTGCCCAAACCGCTTCGCGCAGCGCGTCGATGCTGCCCGTAAGACTCTCGCCGAAGGCGCGCAGCGCCTCCGCGTCGGCAAGGAAGCCCTCGTTTTCCATTTTGGCAAGCACTGCGCAGAGCGGCAGCTCGATCTTTGTAAAAAGCTCCTCCATCTGCGTCTCGCGCAGCTTCGGGAGCATAACTTCCTCGAGCGCCGCGACGCTCGCCGCGCGCGAGGCCATCTCGCCGAGCCGGTCGGCGAGCGTTTTTCCCTCCCCGCCGGAGAGGTCGAGCATGAGCTGATCGCCGCTGTCCGCCACGCCGGACGAGGTATGCGGCGTGAAGCCGCAGTAGGCGAGCGTGAGCTTTTCGATCTCATACCCGGCGGCGGTCGCGTCGAGAAGATACCCGGCGAGCGCGCTGTCAAACACCCAGTTTTCGAGCGCGTCCACACCTCGCGCGAGCAGCGCGCGCTGCAGATTCTTCACGTCGTGCCCCGCCTTGCGGCGCTCGGACGCAAAGAGCAGCGCGAGCGCCGCGGTATAGCCGTCCCGGTATGCCTCCGGCGTCAGAAATACCGCGAGCGCGTCTTTTTCGGAAACGTTGAAATGCGCGAGCGTCTCGCCGCTTTCGGCATCAAACCAGTAATAGGCGACGGCGTCCCCCGCCCGCTCCAGCGCGGCGCGGAGGTCTTTTTCCGTTTGCGGCGTCACGCTCTCGCATGTGCCCTCGAATACGGGCTCTTTCTTTTTCTCCTCCGCGGCCGGCTTCAGGCCCCACTTTTCAATGAACTTCTGGAAACCGAGCCGCCGGAAAATTTCATACGCCGCGCCGCCGTAGTCTGCCGGGCGGCGAAGCTCGTCGGGGGAAATATCGATGGGCGCCTTGCGGTCGATCGTGGCGAGATAGTACGAGTCCTCGGCGCTCTCTTTGCCGTTTTCGAGCTTTGTGCGCAGCGAGGCGCGGATGTCGGGATCGCTGATATGCTCGTACACGCCCGCGAGCGAACCGTACTTCCGTACAAGCTCGAGCGCCGTCTTCTCCCCCACGCCGGGGACGCCGGGGATGTTGTCGCTCGTGTCGCCCATGAGGGCTTTGAGATCGACCATGTGCGGCGCGTCAAAGCCGTATTCCTCACGGAAGCGCTCGGGCGTATAGTTGACGGTCTCGGTCTGGCCCATGCGCGTTTTGACGTTGAGCACGCGCACATGCTCACCCACGAGCTGCAAAGCGTCCTTATCGCCGGTGACGACGACGCACTCCCAGCCCTGCTCCGCTCCGATGCGGCTCACGGTGCCGAGAAGATCGTCCGCCTCCCAGCCGGAAAGCTCGCGCCGCTCGATGCCGAGCGCGTCGAGCACGTCCTTCAAAACCGGCATCTGCGCGGCGAGATCGTCCGGCATGGGCTTGCGCGTCGCCTTATACGCCTCGCTGTGCTTGTGGCGGAACGTCGGCTCGCGGCGGTCGAACATGACGCAGAGCGCGTCGGGCTTTTCGTCGTCGAGCAGGCGCTGCAGAATATTCAGAAAGCCGAAAACGGCGTTCGTCGGCGTGCCGTCGGGCGCGGAGAGCGGGCGCACGCCGTAATACGCGCGGTTTACGAGGCTGTTGCCGTCGATGAGCATCAGTTTTGGCATAGAGTTTCCTCCTTAAGTTCCTTGGCAAGCGGGCGGTACACGGTGAGCATAAGCGTTGTGAACGCCGCGCCCCCGCCGAGCAGATCGCTGATCGGCTCGCTCCAGTACACGCCGTCCGCCCCGAGACCGAATACGCCCGGGAGCAGCAGCATCAGCGGCACGACGAGCACGATCTTGCGCAGCAGCGAAAAGAAGATCGCCTGCCGCGCCTTGCCGAGCGAGCGGAACGAGTTTTGCGCAACGAATTGGAGCGACATGAACACGAACCCGCAGAAATAAATGCGCACGGCGCGCACCGCCACGGCGATGAGCGCCTCATCCGGCGTAAAGATGCGGATGAGCGGTTCGGGGAAGAGCATGAACACCGCCCACACGAGCAGCGAGAACGCCGCCGCGCCGAGCGTGCTGAACCGGATCGTCTCCAGCACGCGCTTTTTCTTGCCCGCGCCGTAGTTAAAAGCGAGCACCGGCTGGATGCCGGAGCCGAAGCCGTGGATGATCTCGGTGAAGATCGTCCGCAGCGAGTTTACGACCGTAATCGCGCCGACATAGAGATCGCCGCCGTACAGCCCGAGCTGGCGGTTCGCCACCGTCTGAATGGCGGAGTTCGTCGCGCCCATCACGAAATCGGCTACGCCGAGAGACATGATGCGTCCCATGATCTTCTTCCGCGGCGCCATCGTGCGCCACGAAAGCTCGAGCGGCGTCTTGCTGCTGCGCAGAAAGAGGAAGCACCACGCGGCGCTCAGCGCCTGTGAGAGCACCGTGGCAGCCGCCGCGCCGCGCACGCCCATGCGGAAAACAAAAATGAACAGCGGGTCGAGCACGATGTTCGCAATCGCGCCGAGCAGCACCGTGAGCATGCCGCGCGTGGCGAAGCCCTGGGCGTTGATATACACGTTCATGCCGAGCGACACGAACGAGAACGTCGTCCCGATGAGATACACCGCGAGATACTCGCGCGCATAGGAGCTTGCCTCCTTGCCCGCGGCGAACACCGTTATCACCGGATCGAGAAACGCCCATGTGAGCAGCCCGAGCGCAACGGACGAGACGAGCAGCATGGAGAAGGCGTTGCCCATCACGCGGGAGGCCTCGTCGTTATCCCCGCGGCCGCGCGCCATGGAGCAGAGCGGCGCGCCGCCCTGTCCGAACAGGCCCGCGAACGCCGAGAGGATCGAAATGACCGGCAGCGCGATGCCGACGCCCGTGAGCGCCATGCTGCCGACATTGGGAATATGGCCGATGTAGATACGGTCCACCACGTTGTAGAGAACGTTCACGAGCTGTGCGGCGATGAGCGGCAGCGCCATGCGCATGACGACCGCGGGGATATTCCCCTTGGAAAAATCGTTTTGTACGTTCTTTTCCGCCATGGTCACTTCTCCCCGCGCAGCCGGATAATCTGATCGCGCAGCACGGCGGCATATTCGTATTCGAGCATCTGCGCGGCTTTGCGCATTTCTTTTTCCAGCCGGTCGATCTCGGCCTTCCGCTCGCGCTCGGTCATGCGCATGCCGCGCTCGTCCTTCGCCGCGGGGCCGGTGATCTCAAGAAGATCGCGGATGCTCTTTTTGATGGTTTTCGGCACGATGCCGTGCGCCTCGTTGTACGCCGTCTGGATGGCGCGGCGGCGCTCGGTCTCGTCGATGGCGGCGCGCATGGAGGGCGTGACCGTGTCGGCGTACATGATGACAGTGCCCTCGGCGTTTCGCGCCGCGCGGCCGATCGTCTGGATGAGCGATGTTTCGCTCCGGAGAAAGCCCTCCTTATCCGCATCGAGGATCGCAATGAGCGATACCTCGGGAAGATCAAGGCCCTCGCGCAGGAGGTTGATGCCGACGAGCACGTCGAACTCGCCGAGGCGCAGCCCGCGGATGAGCTCCATGCGCTCGATGGTCTCGACATCCGCGTGCATGTAGCGCACGCGGATGCCGACGCCGGTTAAATACTGCGTCAGGTCCTCGGCCATCTTTTTCGTCAGCGTGGTGACGAGCACGCGCTCATTGCGCGCCGCGCGGGCGTTGATCTCGCCGACGAGATCATCGATCTGGTTTTCGACAGGGCGCACCTCGACCTTCGGGTCGAGTAAGCCCGTCGGGCGGATGACCTGCTCGACGATCTGGCCCGCGCGGTCCTTTTCATAGTCGCCGGGCGTCGCCGAGACGTAGATACGCTGGTGGACGCGCTGCTCAAATTCGTCGAATTTGAGCGGGCGGTTGTCAAACGCGCAGGGCAGGCGGAAGCCGTACTCGACAAGGCTCTCTTTGCGCGCGCGGTCGCCGTTGTACATCGCGCGCACCTGCGGCAGTGTGACGTGCGATTCATCCACAAAAAGCAGAAAATCCTTGGGGAAGTAGTCGATGAGCGTCAGCGGCGGCGAGCCGACGGGCCGCCCGCTGATGACGCGGGAATAGTTCTCGATGCCCGTGCAGTAGCCCAGTTCGCGCAGCATCTCGATATCGTAGCGCGTGCGCTGGCGGATGCGCTGGGCCTCGACGGCCTTGCCCTCAGCCAAAAACTGCGCCTCGCGCTCGTCGAGCTCCTTGTCGATCTCGACAATGGCGCGCTCCAATTTGTCCTTCGTCGTGACATAGTGCGACGCGGGATAGATGGCGATGTGCTGGAGCGTGCGCGCCACCTGACCGCTCACGGGGTTGAATTCGCTGATCCGGTCGATCTCGTCGCCGAAGAATTCGACGCGCACGGCCTTGTCGCGGTAGTACGCAGGGTAGAGCTCCACCGTGTCGCCGCGCACGCGGAAGCGGTTGCGCTCAAAGGCGACGTCGTTGCGCTCGTAGCGATCCTCCACCAGACGGCGCAGCAGCTCGTCACGCTCCATCGTCTGTCCCGGGCGCAGCGAGATCATCAGCTTGGCGAAGTCGTCCGGCTCGCCGAGGCCGTAGATGCAGCTCACGGACGAGACCACGATCACATCCCGCCGTTCGAGCAGCGCGCAGGTCGCGCTCAGCCGCAGGCGGTCGATCTCCTCGTTCGTCGAGGCGTCCTTGGCGATGTAGGTGTCCGTATGCGGGATATATGCCTCGGGCTGGTAGTAGTCGTAGTAGCTGACGAAGTATTCCACCGCGTTTTCAGGGAAAAACTCCTTGAACTCCGCGCACAGCTGCGCGGCGAGGGTCTTGTTGTGCGCCAGCACCAGCGTGGGACGCTGGACCTTTTCGATCACGCTCGCCATCGTGAACGTCTTGCCCGAGCCGGTCACGCCGAGCAGCACCTGCTCGTCCAGTCCCAATTCGACGCCGCGCACAAGCGCGGCAATGGCCTCCGGCTGGTCGCCGGTCGCCTGAAACGGCGCATGGAGCTTGAATTCCACGGTCTGCCTCCTCAATCCAAAAGTCCGTTGTCGCGCAGGCACACAAAGTCCCCGTCCGCGACGATCACATGGTCCACCAGCTGCACGCCGATGTCCGCAAGCGCCCGCTTGATCTGTAAGGTCGTCTGGTTGTCCTCCTTGCTCGGCAGCGCCACGCCGCTCGGATGGTTGTGCGACAGCACCACCAGGCTCGCGTTGGCGTCGAGCGCGTTTTCCACCACCCGGCGCATATTGATCGTCACCTGATCCGGGCTGCCCTCCGCCAATCGGTAGCAGGCGAGCAGCTTGCCCTTCGCGTCCAGACAGGCCTCGTAAAAGACCTCCCGCCGCTCGCCGAGGAACAGCTCGATGAAATACGCGCCGATGTTCTCGCGCGTGTTGAAAATGACCTCATGCCTTCCGCCGCTCGTGCGCACACGGCGGCAGAGCGGAAAAAGCAGCCGGATGAGCGTCGCGGCGTTCTCACCCACGCCCTCGACCTTCTGCAGCTCGTAGGCCGGCGCGGAAAACACGCCCTCGAGCGAGCCGAAGCGCTCAATCAGACGGTGCGCGATGGGGTTCGTGTCCTGCCGCGGAATGGCGTAATAGAGCAGCAGCTCCAACGCCTCATGGTCGGCAAAGGCATCCAGCCCATGCTCGCGGAACTGCTCCTTTTTTCTCTGTCGGTGCCCCTCGTGTACGCTCATGCGCTCACCCTCTCCGCGTCGTTTTTGAAGTATATTATTGTACCACATTCCGCCGCATAGTACAAGCACTTTTTCAAACAGATGTTCGCTCTGCTCCGAAATTCGGCGGCACAAAAGGCGAACGCCCACGGGCGTCCGCCTTTTCCGTTCATTCCAGCTCCAGCATCACGGGGCAGTGGTCGCTGCCCATGATCTCGCTCCAGATCTCCGCCTTTTTGATGTGCCCGCGCAACCGTTCGGACACGATGAAATAGTCGATCCTCCACCCCACGTTCCGCGCCCGCGACGCCGCGCGGTAGCTCCACCACGAATAGGCGTCGGCGCGGTCCGGCCAGAGCGCGCGGAACGAATCCACAAAGCCCGCCGCGAGCAGCTCAGTCATCTTCCCGCGCTCCTCGTCGGAAAAGCCGGGGTTGAAGTGGTTCGTCTTGGGGTTCTTCAGGTCGATCTCCTCGTGCGCCACATTCAGATCGCCGCAGTACACCACGGGCTTCGTCTGATCCAGCCCGCAGAGGTATTCCCGCAGGTCGTCCTCCCACCGCATCCGATAGGGGAGACGCCTCAGCTCGTCCTGCGAGTTCGGCGTATAGCAGCACACAAGGTAGAAGTCCTCATACTCCGCCGTGATGACGCGCCCCTCGTGTCGGTGCTCGTCGTCGCCGAAATCGTAGGTGACGTTCAGCGGCTCCTTTCTTGTGAGCACCGCCGTGCCGGAGTAGCCGGCCTTGTCCGCGCTGTTGAAATACATCCGGTAGCCCGGCAGCTCGAAGCTCACCTGATGCGGCTGCAGCTTCGTCTCCTGCAGGCAGATCACATCCGCGTCCGCGAGCGCCACAAAATCCAGAAAGCCTTTGTTCAGGCAGGCCCGCAGGCCGTTCACGTTCCACGATACCAGCTTCATGAGGATCATCCTCCCGTTTCATTTCTCCGCTCCATCATAGCAGAGCTTCGCCCCTGAAAAAAAGAAAGACGCCGTATGGCATCTTTCTTTTTCGCTGCTTTTTACTGCTTTGTGCGGTCGTAGGAGACCACCACGCGGCGGTTCGGTTCCGTGCCGATGGAGAAGGTCGTGATGTACTGCGTGTCCTGCAGCGCCGTGTGGATCACGTGGCGCTCGTAGGAGTTCATCGGCTCGAGAGCCATGCTGCGCTTATACTTGATCGCCTTCGCCGCCATCTTGTGCGCCAGATGGACGAGCGATTCCTCGCGCTTGCTGCGGTAGCCCTCGGCGTCCACGCTGATGTGCATCCGCTTGTCGCTGCCGCGGTTGACGGCATAGTTCACAAGGTGCTGGATGGCGTCGAGCGTTTCACCGCGGCGGCCGATCACGGCGCCCATATCGGGGCCGTCGAGCTTGACTTCCAGCCCGCCGCCTTCGCGTTCGGAAATGTCAATGGTGCATTCCACGCCCATGCGCTCGAGCAGACCGCGGAGGAAGCTCTCGACTTCCTTTTCCTGGCTCCCGGCGGCGTACTGACGCTGCTCGGCCTTCTTCGGCTCGCTCTTTTGGGCAGTTTCGGGCTTTTTCGCCGGGGCTTTGACCGGCTGGGTCTTCACCGGCTTGGGTTCGCTCTGCCCGTCGTCATAGCTGACGCGGACGCGCGCCGGAACGGCGCCGATGCCCAGAAACCCGCTGCGGCCCAGCTCGAGGATCTCATAGGTGATGTCGTCCTCGGTGAGCTTGAGCTGCTCCAGAGCGGCGCGGATGGCCAGCTCCTTCGTTTTGCCGGTGGTCTCTATGGATCGAATCATGTGTGTTTTACTCCTTCTTTTCGGCGGCGGGAGCTTCGGCCGTTTCCTCGGCGGCAGAAACGCCGCCCTGTGCCGCCTGTTTCGCGGCTTTCAGGGCATCACGCTTTGCCTTTTCCCTTGCAAGGAACTTCTGTGCTTCCTCATCCGTGCGGAAAGCCGCATGGCCGGAAAGGTTCTCCATCAAGATCTTTCTGGTCTGCTTGAAATCCGGACCGTTCATGCCAAGGCGCAGAAGCCAAGTTCGCAGAGCATATTTCTCATTGGAATCGTTCACCTCTTTTGCCTGAATCCGCTTCTGGCTGACAGCCTGCTGGTTCATCAGCACCGCCAGCTGTGCAAAAGCCGTCAGGTGTTCGTGGTCCGGTGCGGTCGGGAAGCCGGTGAAGGTGACCTTCTCGGTGGTGATTTTCAGGCCTTCCAGTGCAGCACCATGTTCAGTCTCATAGTCGCTGA
>ERZ827186.2472-NODE-2472-length-12380-cov-25.675781_pt1 | contig 12380 bp, 6 predicted proteins | sample MGYA00519918_ERZ827186 | MGnify/ENA primary metagenome ERZ827186 (study PRJEB31778, sample SAMEA3449275) | human gut metagenome | biome: human gut; feature: human-associated habitat; material: faeces | place: United Kingdom | collected 2010/2012 ... | reverse complement strand
CTTACAAGCAGAGGGTCGGGGGTTCGAATCCCTCAGCTCCCACAACTGAAAATCAGCCACTTACAGTAATGCAAGTGGTTTTTTTTGTTCCGGGAGCATAGCTCAGTTGGTTTAGAGCGCCTGCTCGACAAGCAGGAGGTCTGCGGTTCAAATCCGCATGTTCCCACCAATGAAAATCAGACAGTTGCAGAAATGCAGCTGTCTTTTTTTTGTGCTATTCTCGTGTATTTCAGCGTTTTTCAGCTGTCTGGTTAAACCGGAAGTCAAACCGGGAAACCACTTGGCGGCAACTGTTCGTATTTTGTGCTGCCAGCCAAAAATGCTGCAAGCGAAGCTTATCCGTCGATGACTTGGTGGTCAATGCGTTGGTTGTGGATGGCGAAGCCGTCTTGGAAAATGGAAATACGAAACAGAAAAGATGGCAAAGGCGTTGTACCGAGCGGGATCCGGTGTCTTATGTCATTCGAGACGCCTAAAACGACCCGATCTATCTCCTTCCCGAACTTTTATTCCGGCATAGTTGCAAATCTCATTTTTTTGATTTAAATTTATATGTGGAATAATACATAGTACTTAATAAATCCGGGTTCGTTTGCCGTCGATTCGTTGTCGTGCGATTGCAGCGGCCCGGAATGTTTTTATGGTGAGTGGATGGTTCCTGATTTATAATAGTATTGTGTAATATCCCCGATTGCGTCACGATCTCACTGTAATAGCCTATGAAATTCATATCGGTACGAAGTACATTGATATTTATCGTTTGTGCAGGTATCACGATCTCTTCCTCGGCGCAATCCGGGGCAGACCGGCCTTTGCCGCAGGATTCGGTTCGGGAGAAGGTTGCGAGCCGGACTTAGATCCAGCTCCGCCTGACGCTCGACAAGGCGATCTATTCGGCGCAGAACCATTCGATCGCCGCGATGGTCGCCAAATATACGTTTCTCTCCTCGTACTGGTCGTTCCGCTCCTACCAGGCGAGCCGGCTTCCGTCGCTCAACCTGAGCGGCGAGGTGCTGAGCTTCGACCGTTCGCTGCGCCTGTTGCAGGATTACGACACCGGAGAGATGCGTTATCTGGAGAACTACAACCTGCAAAATCGATGTGGCCTGCCGCATTACCTATTCCGAAGATCCCCTCACCGGGGTGCGACGTCCCGGACGATGGTGGAAGGCGGTCGAATGAACCGACGGGCGGATCATTCCTTGATTGTCAACTCTTCGGCGCGGAGTTTTGGGACGTAATGCGTGCCGTTTTCGCGGTAATAGGTGTGGCTGTCGCTGGGGCCTATGGGCACCAATTCGATCTTTTCGATGCCTTTGCCGACGGCGAGGATCAGCAGCGGTTCGTAGGCCAGGTGGAATTCCTGTTTGATCCGCTCCTTGTCGAATGCGCCGATGCAGATGCCGTTCAGGCCGATCTCCGCTGCCTGGAGCAGCATGCTCTGGGCCGAGATGCCCAAATCCATGTCGACGTAGCGGTTCTCTTCGACTGTCGAGCAGATGATGATAAAGGCATTCGGCTCGGTACCCGGAAAGGGCAGGCGGAGTGCGGGCAGGGCTCCGCCAAGGCGGATGTGCGGCAGGACTTTGTGGGCTTCGTCCGCCAGCACGGGGCGGAACCGGAGCACTTGCTGGTTGCGCGCCGAGGGGATCCTGGTATTCACCTCGATCATGCGCCGGAGCTGATCCTCGCGTACGACGAACCCGGTGTCGTAACCGCGGTGGCTGCGGTTTTTCAGCAGTAACCGTCCCAATGTCGCCAGCGGCCTGCGGTTGCTCTGCCCCGATGCCTTGCGGGCCATGTACTCTTCCATTTTTCTGCCTAAATAATCGTCTGCCATTTTTGTCCCTCCGTTTGTGACGTGAGGCAAAGATACGAAAAATAGCCTGGAAACGGTTGCTGTGCCGGCAATCTTTTTCCGGGAATTCGGCCGCTTCCCCTCCTTCATGTGTGCGGTTCCCTGTTCTCTTTGCGTGCTTCGCCTTCCTCCTTTTTCATACGGTCCCTCCGTTTCTTATCCGGTGCCCCCCCCCTCCCTCCCTGTGTAAATAAAAAGCGGGCAGCCCTGTGGCTGCCCGCTCGATAGATGAGGCCGGGAGGGTCAATAACCCTCGGCTTCGGTGAAATCGTTGCTCTCGTTGAAGCGCGTCTGCGTGTAGGCATGGTTGAAACTGTCGGTCGCACGAACCACGATGCCGGTCGCTTCGGGATTTTTCAGCTTGCACTGGTATTGGTGGTAGCAGGGGCTGGTGCCGCTTTCCACCGGATGTTTCTCGACCCCGATGTGGTAGCCGCGGATCCAGCGGTCGCCGTAGCTCTGCGACATCTCCGTCATAACGCTCCACGTCTTGCCGCCGTCTTCGGACAGTTCGACTTTCCAGGTCGTGCCGTCCATTCCGGAAGTGAAGACGTTGGCTACGACCACGTCCGCCCCGACATCGTATTTGTAGGTCGCATAGGGGCCTGCGAACTCGGCGTTGCCGCGATAGAGCCGTATCTGGTAGTCGTCGGCGCGCTGCGAGGCCTTGAAATAGGTGTCGATGATTTTCGTGCCGTCGATCTCGTAGACCATGAACCCGTTGGGCGTGCCGTCGCCGCCGCATGTCGAACGCCAGAAATAACCGCACGTGCCGCCGTGGATGCGTTCGAAGAGTTTGTGCGAGCGCATGTGGTAAGGCTGGAAATAGTGCGTATGGGCGCACATCAGGATGGGGTTCTTATACCTGGAGATCATGTCGAGCACCTTTTTGCGGTTGAGGTAGCCCGTGTTGTCGCGCAGCGGGATGTGGTAGTAGAGGATTACCATTTTATCCGTCGGGACGAAGCTGAGGTCTTTCTCCAGCCATGCCACCTGCTCGTCGGTGAAGCCGCCCGTGTATTCCGTGCCGGTGAAGATGATGTTGTCCATCGCTATGAAATGCACGTCGCCGCGGTTGAACGAGTACCAGCGCGGCCCGAGCACGTCGCGGTAGGTGTCGCCCGTATAGTCCACCGAACTCTTGTCGTGGTTGCCGATCGTGGTGAAGAACGGGACGCCCGTCTCGCCGAAGGCGCGTTTCATCGAGGTGAAGGTCTGGGCGTCGCCTTTACCCAAGATGTCGCCAAGGGCGATGCCGACCTGCGGGATCGAGTATTTCGCGCTGATCTTTTTCACATCGGGTACGGCTTCCGTGCGGAACCGCTGGATATGGTCGCTGTTGTCGGGCTGCGGGTCTCCCAGCCCGAAGAGCAGGAACCGTTTGTCGCTTTGGGTGAGTTTGGTGAGCGTGAAGTCCGCCCGGTAGGGTTTCGAACTGCTTCCGGTGACGGAGTTGGCCGCCTGGTAGGCACCCTGGTAGGAGCCGAAGTTCGCCTGTGCCGGGATTTCGTAGCCCGAAGGTACCGAAATGAATACGTGCTTGGCGTTGGGGTCGCGCACGATCTGGTAGACGCCTTTCTTGTCGCTCGCCACGACGCTGTACCCGTCGCTCACGACGACCCCTTCGAGGGGGTTGCCCTCCTTGTCGCTTACCAGTCCGTAGAGGGTGATGCCCTTGTCGGGCGTGATCTCCGTCGTGCCGTTTCCGTTGCCGTCGTCGGGCTTGGGGAGCTCGGTGAGCATTTTGTCGTCTCCCTCGCACGCCATCATCGTTGCGGCTATCAGGGCCGTGAGCGCGAGGCTGAGCGTCCTGCGGAGCCGTGTGAAGATTGAATCGTTTTTCATAGTCTGTTTTACTGTCAGCCCGACCGCCGGTTCGGGCGGTCGGGCCGGTGATTGTCAATTACCAGTTGGGGTTTTGCGGAATGTTGGCCCGCTGCAACTCTTCGGTCGGGATCGGGAAGAGGTAGTGCTTCTCGAGGAATACGCGGTCCTCCTTCCAGAAGCGTTCCATGCGGTAGGTTTTGCCGCCCACCGATATCTTGCCGTTGGGGTCTTCCACGGGGCGCATGCCGCAGATGCGGTGCTGCGTCTTGGGGTAGGCGCCGTATTTGTCGAAATACAACTGTGCCTTCTGGTCGTTCGTCCCCTGGATCGAACTCCACTGGGCATCCTTGGCCAGTTCTTCGGGGCTGGTCGGTTCGAGGTAGAACCGCGTCGAGAAGAAGCGGCTCTTTTCGTGGTAGAGCTCTACGCGGCGTTCGCGCAGGATGTAGTCGAGCAGTAACTCCTTGTTGGTCTGCGCGGCCGGCGGGATGGGGGCCATGAACGAACGGGCACGCAGCTCGTTCATCAGGTTGTAGACCTCGGGGGTGGCGCCCTTCGAGCGGGTGACCGCTTCGGCATAGACCAGGTAGATCGTCGCCAGGCGGATCAGCGGCGCGTCGAAGTTCCAGTTGCCCGACATGCCCTTGGTGTAATAGCCGTCGAAATATTTGCGGGTGAAGTAGCCCGTCGACGTGGAGTTGGCGGCGTTGATGGCGTCGGCTCCGGTGGCCGTGTTGATCCACTTGCCCTTGAACATGGATCCGTGGTAGATGATGTCGCGGTAGAAACGCGGGTCGCGGTTGACATAGGGGTTGCCGTCGTCATAGGCCTTGGCCATGTCCTGCTCGGAGATCAGGCTGCCGTAGAGCGCCTTGTGATTCTGCTTGAGCGCATAGATCGGATAGCCGTAGCCGTCGGGGCCGATCACCTCGTATTCGTCCACCTGATCCTGTACGGGTACCTCGCGTGCCTGTCCCTGCGCCGAAGGCGGGTACATGTCGTTGTGGTAACCCACGGTCTTGCAGTGGAGGTGGAAGAAGATCCATTCGGCCTTCTTGGCGTCGTTCATCGTGCGGTGGAACAGCTCCCAAAGACGGCTGTAAACCGCGCCGTTGCTCTGATCCGTGCCGCCCGAGTCGGTCGTCTGGCTTTTGGGCGAACCCTGGTAGAGCGAGTAGCGTTTCTGCCCCTCGGCCTCGAAATCCATCACGGCCTTGGCGGCTGCGGCTGCGGCGTCCCAACGCGCGGGGTCGTACGACTGGTAGACCGACGCATAGTTGCGGGTGTCGCCTTTGAGCGTCGACCCGTTGTAGAGCGGCGTGGCTGCGATCCAGAGCGCCATGGCCTTCAGCGCAAGGCAGGCGCCTTTCTCCACGCGGCCGAACTGATCCATCAGGTTCTGCGCCGGGACGCGGGCATAGGCCTCGTCGCAGTCGCGGCAGATCTTCTCGACGATCGTATGGATGTTCTCGCGTTCGAACGGCGGCAGTGCGTTGGGGTTTACCGTATAGTCGACGTAGGGGCATTCGCCGTAGCTTTTCAGCACGCAGTAGTGCAGGTAGGCGCGGATGAAGAGCACCTCGCCGATACGCTGCGAAAGCGTGCCGGGGCGTGCCTCGGAATCCGGGGTGTTGTACTTCTCGATACCTTCGAGGATGACGTTGGCGCAGCGGATGTCTTCGTAGAGTTTGGGCCAGAAGGTGTGGCAGGCGCCGGAGTTGGTCGTGGCGTTGCACGAGGTGTAGAGCTGGGAACCCGGTTCCCAGTCGCCGTCGTTGAACTTGTTGGACCACCCGTTCTCGGCCGAAGAGCCTTCGCATTCGTCCGTGAGCGCCGAGTCGCTGAAGAAACGGATGTGTACGAGCGGCTGGTCGGCGGCGCGGGCGTAGAAGTAGAGCCGGTTGATCAGGCTTTCTGTCTCGTTGAAACGCGAGAATATGTCCTGATCCGTTTTGTCGCCCTGCGGGGTCTTGTCGAGGAAATCCTCGCAGGAAGCCATCAGCGTGACTGCAAAGCAGCTACAGAGCAGATATAAGATTTTTTTCATTGTCATTGGTTTTTGTTGGATTAGAAGGTCATGTTAAGGCCGATGTTGATGACACGCTGTACGGGGAACCAGCTGCCGTCGCCGTTCTTGATCTCGGGATCCATGTCGACGTCGCCCAGGTTGTCGAACGTGAGCAGGTTCTGTCCCTGCACGTAGATGCGGACGTTCTGGATGCCGGCTTTCGAAGTCCAGGCTTTGGGCAGCGTGTAACCGATCTCGACGTTCTTCAGGCGGATGTACGAAGCGTCGTAGAGGAAGAGGCTCGAATACTGCTGTTTATTGTTGTTGTGGATGCCGTAGTGCAGGGCGGGGTATTTCGCCGTAGCTGCCGTTTCGGGCGTCCAGCGGTCGAGGTGCATCCGGCGCACCTTGCCGATACGCGACTGGTCGTAGAGCGGGAAATCCCATACGGCCGGGCCGCTCAGCTGTACGGAGCAGAGCGCCGAGCCCTGCCACAGCATGCTGAAGTCGAAGCCCTTGTAGGAGAGTCCCAGCGGAATGCCGAACTGGATCTCGGGCGTACGGGGGTTGCCGATGGCTGCGCGGTCGTAGTTGTTGACCACACCGTCGCCGTTGAGGTCTTTGTAGACCACGTCGCCCGGCTGTACGGGCCCCCAGATGGCGAATCCGCTGCCGCCGTTCATCGCGTTCAGGCGGTCGGCCTCGCCCTGGTCGGCCACGAAGTGGTCGAAGATGTAGCAGAAATTCTCATCGAGGCGTTTGCCGGTCTGGTAACGCCACGGGCAGTCACGGCCGTTGTTGTCGATGTAGGAGATTTCGTTGCAGTATTTTATCTTGTTGCGTGCGAACGTGAAGTTCGGGCGGATGTAGTAGCGGAAATGCTGCCCGATATGACCGTTCCAGCCGATTTCGAATTCGACGCCGTGGTTGTCGACGATACCCGAGTTGACGATCGGGGCGACCTGCCCGACGATGTAGGGGAACCCGACCTTGTCATCTGCCGAGAGCGAGGTGAGGATGTCGTAGCGGTGCTCCTTGAAGACATCGAGCGTGAAGGTCAGCCGCTGGTTGAAGAACTGGGCGTCGATACCGAAGTTGAACTTGCGGGCCTTCTCCCACGTCAGGTTCGGGTTGGCGAACACGCCCTCGACCAGGTAGCTGGTATAGCCGGCCTCGGTCTCGCCGAAATAGGTGGTCATGCCGTCCGACGACTTATAGTACTGCAGGTAGGAGAAACGGTTGCCCGAGAGCTGGTCGTTACCCACCAGACCGTACGATGCGCGCAGCTTGAGGTGGTCGAGCCACTTTACGCCCCTCATGAATCGCTCCTGCGTGATGACCCAGCCGACAGCACCTGCCGGGAATACGCCGTAGCGCTTTCCGCGGGCGAAGTTCTCCGAGCCGTTGTAGCCGATGTTGAACTCGAAGAGGTACTTGTTCCGGTAGTCGTAGGTTGCGCGGCCCGAAAATCCCATGTAGCGGAAGGGAACCTGGTTGCTGATGACCTTGTTCTGCAGGTAGAAGAGCAGCATGCCCGACACGTTGTGGTCGCCGAATTTGCGGGCGTAGTCCAGGCGCGCCTGGAAGCGCGACGTCCCTTCGGGCGAGCCGTGGCTGATGCTGTTGCTGTTGCTCTGCGCATCGTCCGTGGTACGCTGGTTGGCGGTTACATAGGTGCCGTTCTTGATCCAGTAGTCGGCGTTGTTCTTCCACTCGTCGATGCTGTATTCGGTGGGGAGCATCCAGGTCGAATAGCCCGGGTAGGTCAGGTTGCCCGTGCTGTGGGTCGGCACGCTGTTGTTGATGGTGTGCTGGTTGAACGTGTCGTACGAGAACTGGGCGGCGACGCTCAGGCCCTTGGTGATGAAGTCCAGGTCGTGGCTCAGCTTGAACGATCCCTGCAGGTAGCGGCGCGTACGTTTGCTGAAGCCGGTGCGGTTGAGCTGCCCGAGCATGTTGTAGCGGTAGTCGTTGTCGGCATAGAGCAGGTAGCCGCCGTTCTCCTCGAAATCGGCCTGGTTGACGTCGTTGTGGTTGTTGGGCAGGATGATCGGCAGGTAGGGGGGCTGCGTGTTGGCCAGCGAGATGATGTTGGCCGCCGTGGCGCCCGGGTAGTTGTATTCCGTGACGCGGGCGCCCAGGTCGACCGAGATCTTCAGCCGCTTGGTGGCATCGACATCGACGTTGGCGCGGAAGTTATAGCGCAGGAACTTGTTGACGTTGTCGGAGTTCGAATGCTTGTAGTTGCCGCCCTGGTTGTAGTAGCTGCCGAGGATGAAATAACGGGCGCGGTCGGTGCCGCCTCGTACCGAAAGGCTGTAATCCTGGAGGATCGACGGTTTGAATGCGTAGTCGAAGTAATCCCAGTTGTAGCCCAGGCCGTCGGAGTTGTCGCCCTTGGCGCGGCGGAAGTTGCTGATCGTCTCCTGGGAGAAGAGCGATGCCGAGCCGGGATCCAGCGAGGGGTTGTCGTTGAGCATCGCCTCGTTGTAGAGGGTCGCATAGCCTGCCGAACCCAGGTAGTCGGGGTAGCGGATCGGTTCGCTGACACCGACCGACGCCTTGAAATCGACGGTCGGCTTTTCACCCTTTCGGCCGCGCTTGGTCGTGACGATGATCACGCCGTTGGCGCCGCGGATACCGTAGGGTGCCGTTGCCGAAGCATCCTTGAGGATCGTGAACGTCTCGATCTCGTCCGGGGAGAGGTAGCTCATGTCGCGCTCGATGCCGTCGACGATCATGATGACGTCCGACTTGCCGTAGGTCGATTTACCGCGAATGTTGAGCTGCGCGGCGTCGTTACCCGGTTCGCCGCCGTTGAACTGGTTGACCAGCAGGCCCGGCATGCGCCCGGCCAGCGCATTGTTGATGTTGGCAGTGGGGGACTGCTTGAGGTCTTTGGTGGTGATCGTCGAGATCGAACCGGTGATGGTCTCCTTCTTCTGTACGTTGTAACCTACCACCACGACCTCTTCGAGCGCCTTGCTGTCCTCGACCATCGTGATGTCGATCCTCGTGCGGTTGTTTACGCCTATCTCCTGCGGGGCATAGCCGATGTAGGAGACCATCAGCGTCGCTTCGGCGTAGGGAACCGTGATCGTATAGCTGCCGTCGGAGTTCGATACGCTGCCCGAGGAGGTGCCTTTGACGACGATGGTCACGCCGATCAGCGGGCTTCCCGCGTCATCCTTGATGATACCCGAGACCTTCAGCTGCGAGGAACGCGCCTGGGTGTCCGGGGCGGCTGCCGTCCTGTCCGGAGAGGCCGTGGCGGCCCCTCCCAGACAAAACAGACACAATATCAGTGTTATAATATGATATTTATTCATAACCGTATTGTATTCTTATTGGGTTTTACTCTCTTGTCGTGATTTTGATTGTCGTTTCCGCGGAGTTGGTTTTGGATGCCTCGTCGCATACGGTCTTCGTATCTTCGACACCCTTTTCCCAGGTTTTCTGGAAGACATAGACCGCTCCGATGCTGGTCGCCTGGTAGAGCGTCGCATCGATCGTGCACTTGCAGGTGCAGTTGGTGATTGTGGTGACCTTGTCATTTTCTATGGCGACGATACCTGCCACGATCGGGCGCCACTTGTCGGTTTTGTGGTTGGCCACTACCGTAATGTTGCCGTAGTTCTCGCAACCGTCGAACACGGCATTGTTGTCACCGGCTACGGCGATACCCGCGATGTCGCGCTCGACGGCCGCCGTGAGGTTACCGCGGTTGATGCAGTTCTTCAGCGTGAAGGCTCCGGCGACCTTGCCGGCGATGCCGCCCATGTAGAAGAGGTCGTAGTCGGCCATCGTGGGGCTGGTCATGTTACCCGTGTTTACACAGTTTTCGATCAGGGCCGGCGACGCCACCTTTTCGGCAATGCCGATCAGACCGCCGACCGATGCCGTCGACGCCGCGATGTCGGCCTCGTTGCGGCAGTTGGTCATCCTGAGCGTATAACCCAGGCCTGCGTCCGATCCGACGCAGCCTACGATACCGCCCGTGCGGCGATATTTCGTGCCGTTGGAGTTGTTGAACATGATCTTGCCCTTGTTGACGCAATTGTCGAATACGCCGTAGCCGGTGGCCAGGATACCGCCCAGCGAGTGGAACTGGTGCCCGGGATCGGCGAAGGTGACGGTGAAGGTGCCTTCGTTGGTGCAGTTGCTGAACGTCCAGTTCGATTTCTCGGCATGGCCGAACAATCCTCCGTATTGGCCGGTGTCGACGGCGCCCGGGAAGTCGAAGCTGAAATTGCCTTTGTTCGTGCAGTTCACGAGCGATCCTTCCGTTTTGTCCGCGGTGCCTGCGACGATGCCGCCGATGAACTCCGTCCGGGCTGTCCCCGTGACGATGAATTCGCCGGTATTGTGGCAATCGGTGTAGACCGAACCGACGTTCGCCAGGCCGACCAGTCCGCCGAGATAACCTGCCGTGGCAACGGTTTTCGCCCCGGAGAAGGACAGTGTGGCCTTGTTGGTGACTTTCGTCAGTGCCGCACCGTCGTTATAGACGGCCAGCGTGCCGGCGACTACGGGGGTGGCTTGCGATACGGACATGCTGCCCGCCAGCGAGAGGTTCTTTATCTCGGCCGCTGCGTCGAGCGTGTGAAACAGGCCGAGTTCCTTCGAATCCTGATCCGCCAGCTTGACGGTGATCGTATTGTTCAGACCGTCGAAAGTCCCTTTGAACGGATTGGCGGCCGAGCCTACGAAGCTGGTTTGGGTAAGGGCGCTCAGATCGATGTCGCTGACAAGGACGATCCTGCCGCCGTTGGTGTAGGCGTCGAGCGGCGCCCCTTCGGTCACCGCGTTGCCGAAGGCTACGAACTCTTCGGGGGTTGAGATGCCCTTCCAGCTCAGGCGGACGCTGAACGATGCCGTGAGCTCTTCCGCCGAAACGGCTGCGAACTCTATCGTGCCCGCACCGGTGCAGTCCGCACCGTCGGCCGGAGCCGTGACTTTGAGCACCGAATTTTTGATGTCGAGTGCGATGTCCCAGCCTTTGAGCGCCGTGATGTCGCACGTGGCTACGTTGGTGACGGTACAGGGGATGTCGCGCTGCTCGCCGAAGGCGAATTTGTAATCGGCCTCGGCAAAGGAGATGATCGGCAACTTGGTCGAGAGTTCGACGGGGATCGACGCACCCTCGCCGGCCGTTCCGCGGACGCTCAGCGGCGTAACCTTGACGCTGCCTTCCATGGCCGGGTCGGCCTCCTCCTGCGTGGGCGCGGTGACGGTCAGCAGACCCGCATCGACATCGGCCGTGTAAGTCCATCCCTTGGGGACGCTTACGTCGAGCGACGCGGTGTTCTCGCTGGTGAATTCGAATTCCATGCTCTTCCCGTAGGAGAAGACATGGGTCTTCGAGGTCGTCTCTTCGTCGAATGTGAGCGTGATGTCGTTTTCCAGAGCGGCTACGGCGAGCGTATAGGTCTCCGTGCGGCCTGCCTGCGACTGTATTTCGATGACCACGTCGCCGCTGGCCTTGGCTCCCAGGTCGGAGGCTGGGGGGGCGGTGACCGAACAGCTCCGCGAGCTGGGGATCACGGTGCATTTCCAGCCTGTGGGCGGGGTGGCCACCGTGTAGGTGACGAATGCACTCTTTAAGGTATAGGTGGCCGTCGTGCCGAACCGCATGCTCTGGAGGCCCTCGATCAGGTTGCCCTCCGTGTCATAGAGTTCGAATACGATCGCACCGTCTTCTGCCTCTACATCCTCGATGCCGCAGGAGCTGCACAGCAATAGCGGTGCGGCAAAAAGCATGTAAATAAGAAAATGAAGAGATTTTCTCATAAATGAAAGTTTTAGGGTTGAATATTTGGATGAATGAATGGTTCGTAAAAGTCCGGTCGTAGTTTTTACTTTGTCATAGGCATCTTTGTATTTTAAAGGTTGGGAAAAAGATATTGAATGAGAAATAAATGAAAATCAAATAGAACTATAATGGATTTCTTATTGTGTTCTTTTGTGTTTATTTCAGAAGAAATTCCGCTTTGTTGTTTGTAAAAGTATGCTTTTGGAAAATGTGTGTCAACAGCATCAAAATGAAATATGAATGCGTATTTCCGACAATGAGCTGGTGGAAAGCATGTTATTTCCGATACCCGGGTGTTATTATATGAATCCCGTATGAATCGCCGGCGCGCGATTTCCGGCTGTCAGACGATCTCCATGATCCGGCGCTCGAATTCGGCGGGCGGGCATTTGGCGGCGTTCCGCAGCCGGTTGCGGTAGGTGTAGACCGTATTTATGGAGATATGCAGAAACTGGGCGATTTCGCTGTTGCCCGTGATGCCCAGCCGGATCACGGCCAGCAGCCGGAATTCAGTGTTGAGGCCGGGCGTTTTCATTTGCTCCCCGTCCCGCAGCAGTGCGTTGGCTTTTTCCACGAAATCGGGATAAAGCGATAGGAATACCCGGTCGAATTCGTGGAAGAACGATTTGTATTCCTGCTCGATGGGCGTAGGCGAGCGCAGCTCACGCAAAAGGCGCTCCTGCCCGAACGAGAGCGCAGTCTTGTAGAGGTGTGTGCGGTGACGTTCTAATTTGTTGATGTAGAACGTGCTGCGTTGCATGTAGTAACGCAGGTATTTGTCTTTGATGGTATTGGCCTGGGAGAGTGCCCGGGTGGCTGTTTCGTGGCGGAGGCTGCTGGCGGCGAGCTGTTCGCTGAGTTCGTGCAGCCGGGCG
>ERZ827186.2451-NODE-2451-length-12461-cov-3.261164_pt1 | contig 12461 bp, 7 predicted proteins | sample MGYA00519918_ERZ827186 | MGnify/ENA primary metagenome ERZ827186 (study PRJEB31778, sample SAMEA3449275) | human gut metagenome | biome: human gut; feature: human-associated habitat; material: faeces | place: United Kingdom | collected 2010/2012 ... | reverse complement strand
AAGCGCAAATACAGCCGTGATGCGCGCTGGAGCGGCATGAAGAGCATCTTCACCATCCATAACATCGAATACCAGGGAAAATATGATTTTTACATTCTCGGCGATGTTTTTGCGCTGTCCGACTATGACCGTTCAACGGTAGAATGGGACGGTTGCATAAACCTTATGAAGGGTGCTGTCGTATGCGCCGACCGCGTAAGCACGGTCAGCCCGAGATACGCCGGGGAGATTATGCGCCCGGAATTTGCACACGGGCTTGACGGCGTACTGCGCGAAAATGCCGGCAAGCTGCGGGGCATACTCAACGGCATAGATTATTCCTATTACGATCCCGCGACCGATCCGGTGCTTGCGCAAAGCTACACCGCCGCCGATCCCGACGGCAAGTACGCATGCCGCGCGTCCTTACGCGCCGATCTGTCCCTGCCGGACGATCCCGGCCGCCCGCTGATAGCGGTGATATCGCGGCTGGCATCGCACAAGGGGCTTGACATCGTGCGCGAGGCGCTGGGCGGGATACTGCGCGATACCGGAGCGCAGTTCGTAGTGCTCGGTAAGGGCGAGGCGCAGTATGAGGAATTTTTCCGCGCGCTCGAGCATGAATTCCCCGACAGCGCGCGTGCGCTGATAACCTATGACCGCGACCTTTCCCGCCGCATATATGCGGCTGCGGATATATTCCTTATGCCTTCGAAGAGCGAGCCGTGCGGACTCTCGCAGATGATAGCCTCGCGCTACGGCGCAATACCGGTCGTTCGCGAGACCGGCGGTCTTTACGATTCCATTCACGGATATTGGGAGGACGAAGACGGAAATATGCACGGAAACGGTTTTACCTTTGCAGGATATACCTCGGGCGAGCTGTATGAGCGCACCCTGGCTGCCGTGTCGCTCTGGCGCGATCCGGCAAAACGAAAAAAATTTATTGAAAAGATAATGAGCGTCGATTTTTCATGGCGTGCGTCCGCCGCCGAGTATGCATCCATGTATGCATCGCTTGAATGAGAGCGCGCCGCTTTTTATCGGAGGAAGTTTTAAAAGTGAATTACGATCCCAAACCCAGAGAAGTCAAAGAAAACATTGAACAAAAGCTCATGCGTCTTTTCGGCACGACACCTGCCGAAGCAACGCGCGATCAGGTCTACAAGGCGGTGGCTCATACCGTAAAGGACATTCTTGCCGACAAGCGTGCGCATTTCAGCGAGCGTGTAAAAAAGACCGGCGAAAAGCAGGTCTATTATATGTCCATGGAATTTCTGCTCGGCCGCTCGCTCAAAAACAACCTCTGCAATTTAGGGCTTACCGGGTCCTACGCAGAGGCGCTCGGCAAGATGGGCATAAATCTTGAGGATCTTTACGACTGCGAGCCTGACGCGGGGCTGGGCAACGGCGGTCTTGGCAGGCTTGCCGCCTGCTTTATGGATTCGCTTGCGTCGCTTGAGTACCCCGCCTGCGGATTTTCCATACTTTACGAGTACGGTCTTTTCAGACAGAAGATAGTTGACGGGCTGCAGATAGAAATGCCGGATATATGGCTGCCGGGCGGCGAGGTGTGGCTCGAGCCGCGCACCGACCGTATTTTCACCGTAAAATTCGGCGGCAGAGTAAAGGAAAACTGGCAGGACGGTCATCTTGAAATAATATACGAGGGCGCCGACGAGGTGGAGGCGGTCCCTTACGATATGCTGATATCCGGCGGCAACTCTGACGGCGTGAGCCGTCTGCGCCTGTGGCGCGCCCGCGACACGCGATCCTTCAATATGGGGCTTTTCACGCAGGGGCAGTATACCCGTGCGCTTGAGGAGAGCAATAACGCCGAGATCATTTCAAAGGTGCTTTACCCGTCAGATAACCATACCGAGGGCAAGCTTCTGCGCCTGACGCAGCAGTATTTCCTTACCTCGGCATCGGTGCAGAACATCATACGCGATCACATGGCGGTATACCGCAATATCGAAACGCTGCCGGATAAGGTCGCCATCCACATCAACGATACTCACCCGGCTCTTGTCATTCCCGAGCTTATGCGTATCCTTATGGATGAGTATTTCCTCTCATGGGAGAAGGCTTGGGATATCACCGTGCGCACCGTATCATATACCAACCACACGGTCATGCCCGAGGCGCTTGAAAAGTGGAGCGAGGATATATTCGGACTCAAACTGCCGCGCATCCACATGATAGTCAAGGAAATAAACGAGCGCTTCAGCCGTGAGGCGTGGAACGCATACCCCGGCAACTGGAACCGCATAGCGGGAATGAGCATACTCAGCTACGGGCAGGTCAACATGGCGAACCTTGCCGTGGTCGGCTCTCATTCGGTAAACGGCGTGTCGAAGCTCCATTCCGAGATACTCACCGAGTCTATATTCAAGAGCTTTTACCGTATGTACCCCGAGCGCTTTACCAACGTAACGAACGGTGTGGCTCACCGCCGCTGGCTCTGCTATTCCAACCCGCGTCTTGCCGCACTGCTTGACGAGTGCATAGGGACTGCCTATCGCAAGGACCCGGAGCAGCTTGCGGACTTTGCAAAGTACGTTACCGACGCCTCGGTTCTGGAGCGCCTGCGTTCCATAAAGCACGAAAACAAAAAGGATTTTTCCGCCTTTATGATGAAGCGCGCCGGTATCTCCATTGATACCCATTCGGTGTTTGACGTTCAGATAAAGCGCCTGCACGAGTATAAGCGCCAGCTTCTCAATGTTCTCAATATAATCGGGATATATCTTGATCTTTGCGACGATCCGAACCTTGACGTCCGTCCGCGCACCTATATTTTCGGCGCCAAGGCTGCGCCGGGATATCAGATGGCAAAGCGGATAATCCAGCTCATATGTATGCTTTCACGCGAGATCGAAAACACCCCCGGTGTACGCGATAAGCTGAAGGTCGTGTTCCTTGAAAATTACGATGTGACCACCGCCGAGGCTCTCATTCCTGCCGCCGAGATAAGCGAACAGCTCTCTCTTGCGGGCAAGGAGGCGTCGGGCACCGGATGCATGAAGCTGATGCTGAACGGTGCGCTCACCATCGGGACGCTTGACGGCGCGAACATCGAAATGCTCGGAGCTGTCGGCAAGGACAATATATTCATTTTCGGACTCACGAGCGCCGAGGTCGCCGATCTCTGGCTTGCCGGCTACAATTCCGCCATCTATTACGCGCGCAACGAGCGTCTGCACCGCATAGTGGACAGACTGAATGTCGGCTTTGCGGGCGAGTCGTTCTCCGATATCGTTCAGTACCTCATTTCGGGTCACGGCATTGCCGACCCGTATATGTGCCTTGCGGATTTTGAATCCTACCATCAGGCGCAGGAGCGTGCATTTGCGGCGTTTGCCGATCGCGAGGACTGGAGCCGCCGCTCGCTGATGAACATCGCAATGGGCGGTCATTTTGCCGCCGATCGTGCGGTAACGGAATACGCCGATCGCATCTGGCATATCCACAGCCTTGCGGGACGTGCGACCGGAGCCGCAGATAAAAAAGAAGGAAAGTGACCCGGTGAGCCATGCTTCCGAAACTGAACAGTCTTATGCCGCCTCCGGACATGGCTCTTACATGTCGCGGTACGGACGGGCGGGAGAGACCGTTCATCGGCGCGCTTGCGCGCCATGAACGTGTCATGCTCACCGCCTCCGTGCCGCGCACGGCCGGGACCTGCGGCGTGGTGATACGTATCTTTTCCGACGACGGCAGCGATGAACATACCGATATTCCGTTTGAATATTCCGGCGGCAGTGTTATAACGGACATATACACGCTTTCATTTTCACCCGATGATTTTATGGACAGCGGGACCGGGGACGGTATCTGCTGGTATGAATTTCTGCTCCCGCGCGGGCTTGACACACTGTTCTCGGATACCGAAAACAATGTGTACATTACATTGACCGCGCAAAGCTGCGGCAGGTTCCGTCTGCTCGTCTACTGTGACGACTTTACCACGCCGGAGTGGCTCGGCGGCGGAATAATGTATCATATTTTTGTCGATCGCTTCAGGCGCGGTGCGGGACGCGCCGTGTACCGTGACGATTCCGTTGTAAACAGTGACTGGAAAAACGGTGTGCCGCAGTACGGAGAGCGCCCCGGCGCGCCGGTGAAAAACAATGTTTTCTTCGGCGGCAATCTGTGGGGCGTGCGCGAGGAGCTTCCGTATCTCAGCTCTCTCGGCGTTACGGTGATATACCTTTCGCCTGTTTTTACGGCTGCGTCAAATCATAAATACGATACAGCCGATTATCTGCACATCGATCCCGGCTTCGGCGGCGACGAGGCGTTCCTTGCGTTGCTCGAAGCGGCTCACGAGGCGGGTATCAGGATCATTCTTGACGGCGTTTTCAACCATACCGGTGACGACAGCATTTACTTTGACAGATACAGCCGCTACGGCGGAGGCGCATGGGACGACAGCGGATCGCCTTACCGGAGATGGTTCTTTTTCAGGGACGAGCCGGATGGCGCGGAGCGCGGCGATGATTCCTTTGCCAGCTGGTGGGGGATCCCGATATTGCCGAAGCTCAATCTTTCCGAGCCGTCCTGCCGTGAATTTTTCATCGGCGAGGGCGGCGTGTGCGAAAAGTACATCCGCATGGGAGCCGACGGCTGGCGGCTCGATGTTGCGGATGAACTGCCGGACGGTTTTCTGACCGGACTGCGGCAGCGCGTAAAAGCGGTATCTTCCGGGGCGGCGATCATCGGCGAGGTTTGGGAGAATGCCGCGGACAAGAAGTCATACGGCAAGCGCCGTTCGTATTTCCGCGGACGTCAGCTTGACAGCGTTATGAATTATCCGCTGCGCTCCGCGCTGCTCGGCTATGCCGGGAGCGGAGACGCCTCCTTCCTTGCGGATGAACTGCTTGATATCTACTCATCATATCCGCGCCCTGCGGCTGACGTGCTCATGAATATCATCGGCACGCATGACACCGAACGCATCCTAACGCTCCTCGGCGCGCCTGATAAGGCGCGTGACGCCGACGGACTTACGAATGCGGAGCGTGCGGCGGTACGGCTCACGCCGGAAGAGCGCCGCGCCGGGATAGCGCGCCTGCGCGTGGTTTCGGCTGTTCAGTATGCCGCTTACGGCTTCCCGTGCATTTATTACGGGGATGAGCGCGGTATGGAGGGGTTGGGAGACCCCTTCTGCCGCTATCCGATGGTCTGGGATGAACGGACCGACGAGGGGCTTGTCGCCCATTATCGCAGGCTTGCCGCAGTGAGAAAATATCCCGCCTTTGACCGCGGAGATTTTGCACTGACGCGCGTGAGCGGAGGATATATCGAATTCACACGTGAAAAATATGCCGACGGCAGGCTCTTCCGCGTCCGCTTCGCGGCAAATCTCGGCGCAGCGTCAGAGGTCATGCGCGTCTGCGGAGATTGGCGCGAGCTTTACAGCGATAAAAGCGGCGCGGGCGATGTGAGCGTTCCGCCGTGCGGATTTGTATTCATATGCGAGGACGCGGAGAAAGGAACGAAAAAATGATAGGTAAGCTGATAAAACGTCTCACGTCATCAAAGGATCCGGATTCTCCGCGTTACCGCCGTGAAATGGCGGAGCGCATATGCGGCAAGCGCCTGAGATATGTGACCGAACGGCGCAACAATGTTGACGAGGTCATAGGCAGAGAGGGGAATATGAGCCTGCGTGACGGCGAGCTGATAGTGTTTTCCTCATCCGAGGTTGTATTCCGATGCCCGGTGGACGAGCTTCAGGCGTCGGAGCTGCTTTCCAAGGACGGCGTGGTGCTAACCGGACCGGATACCGAGCACGGCGGTGATGTACGCACCGTTATAGCGTACTATGTTTATTACAGATAAGGTTAAAATTCAAGGATAAAACAATGAGACTTGTGGTAAAAGTGGGGACATCGACCCTTACGCATCCTACGGGGTGCCTGAACATAAGACGGATCGAAGCGCTGTGCAAGGTGCTGGCTGATCTCAAAAATGCGGGAAATGAAGTGATACTCGTTTCCTCCGGTGCTGTCGGAATGGGCGTCGGAAAGCTGAATCTCGGCGCGCGCCCGCGCGATACTGTCGGCAAGCAGGCGGCGGCAGCCGTGGGGCAGTGCGAGCTGATGTATACATACGATAAGCTGTTTGCCGAATATAACCGCACCGTGGCACAGATACTTCTCACCGCCGAGGACTTCCGGCAGGAGACCCGCCACCGCAACTTCTCCAACACCATGGGAAGACTGCTCGCGCTCGGTGTCATTCCGATAATCAACGAGAATGACACGATAGCGACCGATGAGATAGAAATAGGCGACAACGACACGCTTGCGGCGCTTGTTGCCGACAGTGCGGGAGCGGGACTGCTCGTGCTCATGTCGGATATCGAGGGGCTTTTCACAGCCGATCCGCACCGCGATCCGGATGCAAAGCTGATACCTGAGGTATATGCGATCGACGACGGTATCATAGCCCTCGGCGGCGGAAGCGGCGCGCAGGGGACAGGCGGCATGGCTACAAAGCTGACTGCGGCGCGGATCGCCACGTCGGCGGGATGCGATATGGTCATATGCGACGGTTCACGCCCCGAAAACCTTTATGATATTGCCGACGGCAAAAAGGTCGGCACGAGATTTTTTGCAAAAAGATAAGGAACCACCCATGACAACACATGAAATTCTTCTCGGCGCGCGCGCCGCGCTCCCCGCGATAAATGCCGCCGACAGCGAAACACTTGACCGCGCACTGCTGCTCATGGCAGACGAGATAGACAAACACCGCAGTGATATCCTTGCGGCAAATGCCGAGGATATGAGCGCCGCTGAAAATGAGGGGCGCATATCTGCGGTCATGCTGGACAGGCTCCGGCTCGACGATAAAAGAATAGACGGAATGTGCACGGGGATACGCGATGTTGCCGCACTTCCGTCCCCGGTCGGCAGGGTACTCTCCGAGGTCGTGCGTCCCAACGGACTCACGATAAGAAAAATGTCGGTAGGCATCGGTGTTATCGCGATAATTTACGAGAGCCGCCCCAACGTCACGTCGGACGCCGCGGCGCTTACGGTAAAGAGCGGCAATGTATCGGTGCTCCGGTGCGGGCACGAGGCGGCACGTTCGGCGGCGGCGATAGTGGCGGCACTGCGCGAGGGACTTACGGGCGCGGGACTTCCCGCGGAGGCTGTGAGCCTTGTCGAAGACACGACACGCGCCGGTGCGCGCGAGCTTATGGAGGCAGTGGGGCTTGTCGATCTGCTTATCCCGCGCGGCGGTGCCGGGCTCATTCGTGCCTGCGTCGAAAACGCAAAGGTACCCGTGATAGAGACGGGCACCGGAATATGCCATATCTATGTTGACCGCGCGGCGGATCCCGAAATGGCGCTTTCGATAATTGAAAACGCCAAAACATCGCGCCCGTCGGTCTGCAATGCCGCCGAGGTAGTGCTCGTCCACCGCGATATCAAGGATGAGTTCCTGCCTATGCTCCGCCGCAGGCTCGTAAGGCGGCGCGCCGAGCGCGGGGAGCCTGTCGTTGAGTTCAGATGCGACCGCGAGGCGGCAATGATAATGCGCGAGGTCCCGGCGGACGAATCGGCGTTCGATACCGAATTCCTTGACTACATCCTTGCCGTGGGCGTTGTCGGAAGCGTTGACGAGGCGATAGAGCATATCGGAAAGCATTCAACGCACCATTCCGATGCCATAATCACCGAGGATAAGGCTGCGGCGGATCGCTTTATACGCATGGTAGACAGCGCGGCTGTCTATGTCAATGCGTCAACAAGATTCACAGACGGCGGCGAATTCGGACTCGGCTGTGAAATGGGGATATCCACGCAGAAGCTCCCTCCGCGCGGACCTATGGGACTTGCGGAGCTTACGACATACAAATACGTGATAACCGGAAACGGTCAGATAAGAGTGTGAGGCACAGAATGAACATCGGATTTATTGGGACCGGAAATATGGGCGGCGCACTTGCCGCCGCCGCTGCCCGCGCGATGGCGGAAAAAGAGCATACAGGCGGCAGAGTTCTGCTTTGCGACAGCGATACGGCAAAGGCGGAAGCGCTTGCCGCACGCACGGGCGGCGAGGCGGTAACGCTTGCGGATATATTCGACCGTAGCGATATTATATTTTTCGGCGTGAAGCCCCAGGGACTTTCCGCTCTTTCCGCCGAGGCACGCGGATATATTTCGGCTCGTCTTGAACGCGGCAGTGCTCCGCTTGCCGTTACTATGGCGGCGGGCGTTGCGCTTGAGAAGTTCTGCGGATATTTCACGGGACTGCCGGTAATACGCATAATGCCCAACACGCCTGTCTCTGTCGGCGAGGGAATGATATTCTGGTGCGCCGACGAAGGTGTGAGCGCGGCTGAACGCGAGGATTTCCTTGCGGTAATGAGCTGTGCCGGTCGGCTTTGCGAACTGCCCGAAAAGCTGATAGATGCGGCGGGAGCGCTCTCCGGCTGCGGTCCTGCGTTCGTTTATATGTTCATAGACGCGCTCGCCGACGGCGGTGTTGCCGCAGGGCTGCCGCGTGCCGTGGCACGTGAGGCGGCAGTGCAGACGGTCCTCGGCGCGGCGGCGCTTGCGCGTGCGGGCGGAGTGCTCTGGCGGAGATATTGCGAATCCGCCTGTCTCAACACAGCGTCGGTACCCGGCATGAACGAAGCGGGCGCTTCGTGTCCCGTGGGAGGCAACGCCGCCGACCGCGCGCTTTTGCGTTCGGTAATGGATGCGGGCGGGAATGTCGGCACACTGCCGCGCGTCAGCGCGCGCTGTCCATTTGACAGTGCAAAAAAGTACTCCGCCTGCACCACCTGCGACGGTGAGACCTACGTAAAGGGAGCTCCGGAGATACTTTTGCCGCGGGTGAGCGATTATATCGCCCGCGACGGCAGTGTGCGTCCGTTCGGCGGCGGTCGCGCCTTTGGCGCGGCGCTCTCGGAGGCACGGCGCGGCGGCGGAAGAGTTCTGCTTATAACCGTGGGCGGCGGCAGGATGAACGGTGATATACCGGACAGCCTGACACTTATCGCCGCCGTCATCCTTAACGACCGCCTGCGGCGCGAAGCGCCGGCGGCGGTAGGCGAGCTGCGCGGCGCGGGCATTCACGTAGTTATGATAACGGGAGACAGCGCCGAGACCGCCGGGGCGATAGCGCGCGAGAGCGGCATCCTCGGCGGCGGTGTTGATATGGTGCTTGAATCCTCCGAGCTGGCAAGACTGACCGACGGCGGGCTTGCCGAGCTTTTGCCGCGTATAGGCGTTATCGCACGCGCGCTGCCGTCCGACAAGAGCCGTCTTGTGCGCGTGGCACAGGACGCGGGGCTTGTTGTGGGCATGACCGGCGACGGCATAAACGACGCCCCGGCGCTGAAGCGCGCCGACATCGGCTTTGCCATGGGAAGCGGCACTCAGGTAGCCAAGGACGCCGGCGATATAGTGATACTTGACGATAACCTTGCCTCGGTCGCACACGCGGTGCTTTACGGGCGGAATATCTTCAAAAGCATACGCAAATTCATTACCCTGCAGCTCACAATGAACTTCTGCGCCGTCGGCGTGTCTATGATAGGTCCTTTTCTCGGCATCGACGCGCCCGTTACCGTTGTTCAGATGCTGTGGATAAACATAATAATGGACACACTCGGCGGACTTGCATTTGCAGGCGAGCCTGCACTTCCATCATGCATGAAGGAAAAGCCGAAGCGCCGCAACGAGCCGATACTGAACCGTTATATGATAAACCAGATAGTATTTCTCGGCGTTTTTACAGTCGCGCTGTCGCTCGGATTCCTCAAACTGCCGTTTTTTACACAGCATTTCCGCTCCGCGCCGGACGGGATATATCTGCTGACCGCTTTTTTTGCCTTTTTTATATTTGCGGGTGTATTCAATTGCTTCAACGCGCGCACGGACCGACTTCGCCTGCTGGCGGGGATAAGGAAAAATCCCGCATTCATCACGATCATGAGCGCCGTGCTGACGATACAGATAGGCTTTGTTTACCTCGGCGGGACGGTCCTGCGCACCGTACCGCTCAAAATAACCGAGCTTTTGTGGGCTATGGCGTTTTCACTGCTTGTTTTTCCCGCCGAATTCCTGCGCAAGCTGTTATGGCGTCTCGGCGGCAGGCGCGGCGGCTTTTGACCGCCGCGCCGTCACCGGCACGGAACAGAGCCTTTCCGCATTATAAAAAAAGTATTGACTAATTGCCGCCGAAGGTGTATAATATAAAGGATGAATATCAAATGATATCTACCCGTGGCTCAGCTGGATAGCGCGCAAGACTCCGACTCTTGAGGTCGCAGGTTCGAATCCTGTCGGGTAGGCCATCAAGACACACGCAAAAGGAGCGTATAAAACTCCGCCGCGTGTGTCTTTTTCTATGCAAAACAGGGGTAAATTACCGTTTTTGTGGTAATTTACCCTTTTTGTCGTTTCTTCGCTCATCGCCGTAGGGATTTGTTCTTCTCTCGCTTTGGGAAATCGCAAACCGCTAACGATTGTACAAAAAGGATTTTTGCACGATAAGGAGCGTATGATTTCTTCTGTCTTAATCAACGAAAAAATGACCGACCGCACTCTTACGAACGCAGTCGGTCGTTTGACCTTTATTTCTCTGTACTCTCTTTTTCCGATCGAAGCAGACCGGTTTTACTTTTTCGCTTTTTAAGCTGACCATACCGGAGAATCACATATTCACGTCCATGACGACTGCGCACAGCATACTGTCCGGGGACGGGTCGCCTCTGACGGCGCCGATGTAGTCATTGCCGAGGAAGTCGCTGAAATCACCTCCGATATTCAGCTCCGGAAGTCGTCCGACCAATCTGCCGTTTTCCATCAGATAAGACATCTGTACCGGAGAGGCAAAATGACCGCCGGGTGTGATATCGCCGCCTGAAGTCATGACGATATAGATCGCTTTGCCCGGTACAAGCGCACTAAGTGTCGGTGCGGTCGGCTCTGCATAAAAACGATTGAAGCCAAGGGTCGGCACACCGTCATAAGGGGCTGCCGCCGTGCCGGTATTGGGCAGGTTCAGCTTTTCTGCCGATTTTTTCGTTGTCAGAAGGCCGACAAGCGTTCCCCTGTCGATAAGCGCGGGACGCAGATCAGGTGCAACGCATCCCTCTGTATCAAAGAAGCATACGCCGGGGTTTGTTGCGGGATTCATATCGTTTTTAAGTGAAAGCCTGTCCGAGAAAACCTTTTTGCCGAGTTTTCCGCTGAGCAACGAAGCACCGGAAGCGTACATTTCGGCAATAAAATGCTGAAGAGCGCCGCCGAACAGATCGCTGATATCCATAACTACGGGATAGCGTCCGGGAGTAATGTCGGCAGACGTGTAAAACGCATCATATTCTTTTCCGAACTGTGAAAGCAGTGCATCCGGGTCAAAGTCAGCGCCTTTATAGCCGAAAGAGGTATCAAACAGATTTCCCGATCCACGATTCTGTGCAAGCAACTGAATGTCCACATTGCTGCCGGAACTTGTCAGGTGACGTCCGAGGGAGTTCCGGTATTCAGTCTTTCTGTAATTCAGGCTGATCTTATTTGAAAAGGCGAAACGAGGACAGGCATCGCCGAGACGGTCAAGGAAACTCTGCATTGTGGGTATCAGCTTGGAGCCTGGGATAATCTCTTTTTCATTGAGGTTTTCCTGTTCCAGTGCGCCGTCGAGTTTGCAGGGATAAGGAATGCCAAGTGCCAAAGCCTCTCTGGCTTTGTCTGTCAGTGCGTTCTCGTCAGGCGTTCCGAGACACCCGGCAACACCGATGCATCCGTTTTCATATACGCGGACAGTGCCTGTCGTTTCTTCTTTCTCACGGAAGCTGTCGATTTTTCCTCCGGTGACATTGAGCGTAACGGAGCGATGTGTTTCGGTCAAAAACTCTTTTTCCATGATTCTCACCTCACTGTACATTCATAGACGAAACGCGGACGTACGGACCGCCGAAACCGACGGGCAGATTCATCTGTTCCATCTTGCCGCAGCCGCCTGTCACAAATGAAAGCAAGTGTACGTCATGTGTCAGACCGTCTATCAGACCGAGCGTTTCAAACACGGAACCTGTCAGCACGCTGATCTGTACCGGGCGCCCCAGCTTGCCGTCAACGATCTCGTAAGCAAGGCTGGGGGTTATGGTGAAGATGCTCATGCCGCTTCCGTGGTTGATGGTTTTGATAAAATACCCATTTTTGATCGGGGCGATCAGCTGATCAAAATCAAGATCACCACCCTCAATATATGTGGTCGTCATGCGCACGATCGGCTCGAATGTACAGTCGGTCGCACGTGCATTGCCGGTAAGAGACTCACCGAGTGCGGTGGCAGTCTGTACACTGTGCAGCCGTCCTGCCAGTACGCCGTTTTTGATTAGATAATTCTTGCGTGCGCGGGTTCCCTCGTCGTCATACGGGACATATCCGCAGCCGGGGACGGAGCCACTGTCAACAATAGATAAAATGGGCGAGCCGACGGTTTTG
>ERZ827186.2450-NODE-2450-length-12475-cov-3.799758_pt1 | contig 12475 bp, 12 predicted proteins | sample MGYA00519918_ERZ827186 | MGnify/ENA primary metagenome ERZ827186 (study PRJEB31778, sample SAMEA3449275) | human gut metagenome | biome: human gut; feature: human-associated habitat; material: faeces | place: United Kingdom | collected 2010/2012 ... | reverse complement strand
ATTTTGGATTGATTTGAATAAAATGTAAGTTGTAGAATTAGTGTAAAAGAGGCTATAGACTTTGCAAAAGAATGTATCATGTCAAAACAAAATATACCCAGAAACCATATCATTAGAAGACGGATTGAGAGATAGTGTTAAATGGTATTTGGAACATAGTACAGAGGTTAATAAGAAACCTTATTTTAAATATATAGATAAAAATTTGTAGAGATAAAGAAATTTGAAAAAGGATTATGGTGAAAAAATGAAAAATTACACGTATGTTTCTTTAAGAGAAAAGCCAGAACTAAAAAATTGTGCAGCCGAATGGTTTCACAGTAAATGGGGAGTTCCAACAGAAGCTTATTGATATGATACCTCTAAAGTAGACAGATTAAATATAAAAAATCTGTTACTTTGGAGGTATTTTTCATGTCTAGAAAAGAAAGATTTACTCCTCAAGAAAAAGAGCAAGCTTGTATTGACTATATTGAGGGGAATCGTTCCAAGGTCGAAATATGTAGAGAACTTTATATTTCGACTAGTACTATTCAACATTGGGCAGCCATATATAACAAATATGGTGTTGCAGGATTTGCAAAGAAAACTAAAAATTCTTCTTATTCAAAACAATTTAAGATTGAAATTGTTGAAAAATATATACGTGGTGAAGCATCATCAATTGAATTAGGCAATCAATACGATATCTCGCCCGGTCTATTAAGAAAATGGATTCGGATGTATAATGCCAATATAGAACTTAAAGATTATAATCCCAAACAGGAGGTCTATATGGCAGAGGCAAGAAGAAAGACAACCAAAGAAGAACGAGAAGAGATTGTTGAGTATTGCTTAAATAATAATCGTGATTATAAAAATACAGCAGTTAAGTTTGATGTTTCCTATAGTCAGGTATACAACTGGGTAAGAAAATACGATGCTTGTGGTTTAGAAGGGTTGACTGACAAAAGAGGACATCATAAATCTGATGATGAGGTCGATGAATTAGAACGTCTTAGAAGAGAAAATCTTCGCTTAAAACGTCAACTAGAAGAAAAGGATATGGTTGTAGAATTGTTAAAAAAAGTGAAAGAATTCGAAAGGATGTGAGATTAGGGAAAACACGATACGAATCAAAATATATGGCAATAAAGGAATTACACACCGAGAAAAAATGGAGTATTGAATGGATGTGCAAGCAGCTAGAAATATCCCGTGCTGCCTACTATAAGTGGCTTAAGCACGAAATGCCAGAGGCTGAAATTGAAAATATCAAACTTGCAGAGTTGATTAAAGAATACGATGAGCGATTCAATCGCATCCTAGGATATCGAAGAATGACATCTTGGATTAATCATTTTAATCATACTAATTACAGCAAAAAAAGAATCCATAGAATCATGAAAAAACTTGGGATACATTCGGTAATAAGAAAAAAGAAGGCGAAATATATATATTCAAAACCTGATGAAACAGCAGAAAATCTTCTTCAACGAGATTTTTATGCTACCGCACCAAATCAAAAATGGGCTACAGATGTAACTGAGTTTAAAGTTCCTGGTGATAAAAAGAAAATATATTTGAGCGCCATCATAGATTTATATGACAGATATCCAGTAGCATATGTAATTAGTGGACGAAATGATAATCAATTAGTTTTTAAAACTTTTGATAAAGCGATTATGGCTAATCCTGATGCCAAGCCTATTTTTCACTCTGATCGTGGCTTTCAATATACAAGCAAAACATTCAAGAAAAAACTTGAAAAACAGAAAATGACACAATCCATGTCACGTGTAGGACATTGCATAGATAATGGTCCGACGGAAGGATTTTGGGGAATTATCAAATCTGAAATGTATCATATGTATGAAATAACTGACGAAAAGTCATTGCGTACGGCAATAAGTGACTATATAGGATTTTATTCCGAAAAAAGACCTCAAGATAGATATAACTGTAAAACACCACTAGAGGTGCGTCAAGAAGGTCTTGCTTCAGACAATCCAACAGAATATCCTATACCTGAAAATAAACGTATAAACAAATACAAAGAGAAATGGTGCGCATAGAAAAATACCTACACTTCAATCGAAATGTAGGTATAATCTGTACTTATTTTTAGATATTTCATCTGTCTACTTGACAGGGAGCATATCAAACGAGACTATGGGTGGTATTTTTGTATCGTGGTGGAGAAAGGAGCCGCTGTTGTAAAAATGTGGTCAAACCAAGAAAAACCTGTGCGAAAGCAAGTGAAAAATCTCTGTGAAGTAGTGGCATACGCCATGCACAGCTCGGGAAAGACTTCCCTCGCTGTATGGCTGTCGCCCTATAAAATAGCAAAAATAGACGCCCTTGCAAGTAAACTTGCAGGGCGTTATTTTTGCTATTTTGCATGGCTCGTAGCGTTCACAAATTCTTCACAAAAAATTAGCACTCACCTCTTGACAGTGCTAATAATAAGTGTTATATTACAGCTAGAACAAAGGAAGGGGAACAAAAAGAGAACAAAGAAATAAGTTCTATGAGATTCCTGATAACCTAAGTTCCAAAGAAACAAGGTAAAGATGCATAACTGAGAGTCCATCACATGTAGATGAACGGTATAGAAAAGGAGAGATGACTTATGTTGATGCCTAGTATTTTTGGAGAAAATTTATTTGATGACTTTTTTGGAGATTTTCCATTTTATTATGATGACAGAGCAATGAAAGATACAGAGAAGAAACTTTACGGACGCAGAGCCAGCCATATAATGAAAACCGATATCAAGGAAACTGATAAAGGCTATGAACTGGTCGTAGATCTTCCGGGATTTACCAAAGATGAAGTAAAGGCTGACCTGGAGAATGGTTATCTGACTATCAGTGCAGAGAAAGGTCTGGACAAAGATGAGCAGGAGAAAGAGACAGGACGTTATATCCGTAAGGAACGTTACGCAGGTGCCTGCAGCCGTAGCTTCTATGTAGGTAAAGAAGTTGAGAAAGAAGACATTAAAGCAGAATTCAAACATGGTATCCTCACATTATTTGTACCAAAGAAAGAAGCAAAACCAGCAGTAGAACAGAAGAAAACAATTGCCATTGAAGGCTGATGAATAAATATTCTGACTGACCCGTTAAGGGTCAGCCAGAGATTAAAAACAGATATAAAAATAAAAGCTTACACTAAAAGATTGAAGATAAAAGGTTGAAAAAACCTGTAAAGATAGATTTGGAAAGTAAATCTGGCGAACAGATTTGACATATATAAAATATATTAGAAAAGGAGATATGACTTATGTTAATGCCTAGTATTTTTGGAGAAAATTTATTTGATGACTTTTTTGGAGATTTCCCATTCTATTATGATGACAGAGCAATGAAGGATGCAGAGAAGAAACTTTATGGACATAAAGCAAATCATGTAATGAAAACTGATATCAAGGAAATGAATAACGGATACGAACTGATTGTAGATCTTCCAGGATTTAAGAAAGATGAAGTTCATGCAGCACTTGAAAATGGTTATCTGACCATCAGTGCAGAGAAAGGTCTGGATAAAGATGAGAAGGAAAAAGAGACAGGACGTTATATCCGCAGAGAACGTTATGCAGGTGCCTGCAGTCGTAGCTTCTATGTAGGTAAAGAAGTACATCAGGACGACATCAAAGCAGAATTCAAACATGGTATCCTGACATTATTTGTTCCGAAGAAAGAAGCAAAGCCAGCAGTGGAACAGAAGCACAGCATCTCCATTGAAGGATAATAGATGTTAAGTTACAGCAACGGGAGGTCAAATCTTTTGGCTTCCCGTTGTTTGCATAATGAGGATCGCAGAAATATGAAGTCAGGAATGATTGCGTTAGAATGTGTTTATGAGGGAAGGTGATGATATTGAAAAGAGATTACTATGAAGTTCTTGGCGTGAACAAAAACGCAGATGCAGCAACGATTAAGAAAGCATACAGAAAACTGGCAAAGAAATATCATCCGGACAGTAATGAGGGAAATGCTTCGGCAGCAGAGCATTTTAAGGAAGTAAATGAAGCCTATGATGTTCTGAGTGATGAGAAGAAACGTAAACGGTATGATCAGTTTGGCCACGCTGCTTTTGAAGAAGGTGCCGGTAATTATGGAAACGCACAGGGAAGCCCGTTTGGCAGTGGTTTTGGCGGAGCACAGGGCAATCCTTTTGGCGGCGGTTTCCATGGCTCGTACAGTGATGGCAATGGTTATCATGAATATCATTTTGAGAATGGCGAAGATATGGATGATATCCTGAAGAACATCTTTGGTGGTGGATTTAAGAAGAGTAAATCATCCGGTGGTTTTGGAAGCAGCGGTTTCGGTGGCAGTGGATTTCACGGAAGTGGTTTTGGCGGATTCGGAAGCAATGGAACTGATGGTTTCGGCGGTGGCTTTGGTACAGGCGGAAGTGATTTCCGCAGTCAGGGCTTTGGCGGTTCTTACAGCAGTAAAGGTGAGGATCTTCATGCAGAGGTTACTGTCAGCTTTGATGAAGCTGCTTTCGGTGGAAAGAAGGTTATCCGCCTGCAGAGCAGCAACGGTGGCGTCCAGAATTACGAAGTCAATATTCCGGCAGGTATTGAATCCGGTAAATCTATCAGACTTAAAGGAAAAGGATATCCGGGAGTCGGCGGAGGTGAAGCCGGTGACCTGCTTCTGAAAGTAAACGTTCAGGATAAACCGGGATATAAACGGGAAGGCAGAGATGTGTACACAACTGTAAATATCCCATTTACAACAGCAGTATTTGGCGGTGAAGCAAAGGTTCACACCATTTACGGTGATGTTCTCTGTAACATCAAACCGGGTACTCAGTCCGGAACGAAGATACGTTTGAGAGGTAAAGGTATCGTTGCCATGAACAATCCGTCTGTACACGGTGATGAATATGCAACTGTACAGATTGAAGTTCCGACAAACCTGACATCGGATGCAAGACGGAAACTGAAAGAATTCGAACAGGAATGTAATGGAAGCCGCAGAAGCCGTGGATTTGGCAGCGGGAGTGCGGCGTGAAGGGTAATCAGAAATATTTTTGAGAATATAGTGAAGCAATTTTACAGAGAAACGAAAAGGATACATGCACAATAAAATCACAGTGCATGTATCCTTTTAGCATAATAGGGAAAAATATTCTATGAGCTTTTTCTGATATAGAATATTGTTTATCTGGGTTCTTTCCCATCACGGAAGAGCATCATCATTTCCTTGGTCAGGCTGATATTATTGCCCTGATCCGGGATTTTGTCACGTTCTACCCACTGTGCCATGGAGAGCTCTTCATGGTCAACGGTCAGGGTATCATCGCCGTCCACATCACAGAAGAATCCGAAAAGCAGGGTACCGCTGAAGGACCATGGCTGGCTTTTGTAATAGCGGAGATTCTTTACCTTAAGGCCAACTTCCTCCATTACTTCTCTGTGAACAGTTTCTTCAATGGTTTCTCCGATTTCTGCAAAGCCTGCGATAAGGGCGTAACGCTTAAATCTGCGGCCCTCATATTTGGAAAGAATGATTTTATCTCCGTTTGTGATTCCTACGATTACTGCAGGACACAGGACAGGGTACTCCTGATTGCCGCAGGAAGGGCATTCCATCATACGTTCTTTTTGGCTGTGCAGCATTGGTTTTCCACAGCAGCCGCAGAACCGGCGCTTGCTGTACCACTGGAAAAGCTGATGTCCTGTAACTCCTGCAAATGCCAGATGCTGTGGCCGGGCTGTCCGAAGATTTCGTATATCCTGGAATTCGTAATCTGGAAGAAGGGTGGTATCCAATTCCGGGATCAGATAGAAACGCTGATCATCGATAGAAAACAGATAAATATACTTGCTGTAGAGATCTGAAACTTTTTCCTCCAGATCCTGAAAACGTGGAAAATAAATATCTGCTTCCCGTTCCTGATGTGGAAGAAGAATACTGCCTTTTTCGTAGGCAAGGATAAAACTGTTCTTATCTGGGGCAGAAGGTTTGTATTCGTTGTGGTAAGTGTGTGGTGCGATATCCTGAATCATAGTAATGTTCCTTTTCTGTTACTGCCGCCGCAGAGTTGTTCTGTGAAATATATTATAGGTGCGGAAGTGAGCAGTAATCTATTATTTATTAAATGAGCAGGCAATCCTGCAGGCAGGATTGCCTGTACATAGTATATTACGGCAGTTTTAGAAAAACAAGAGAAGATGTCCAATTGCTACAGGCAATCTGTTACTGTGAACGGAGTGGACGGTAACATTTTGGCTTGCATGTCTCGGGATATTACCAGGGAACAGTAATACAGTAACATAAGAAATACTGAAAAAAATAAAAAACGTATTGCACTTTGAAAATGAGAGTGGTATAATCAGTTTAACAAATTGGTAATACCAAACAACGAAATGAGTAATACTTGAATGGAGGGATTTTACAGTTATGGGATATGTAAAATGGAGTTATGACACATTAAATACTTTTTGCCACGACGTATTTCGTAAATTTGGTTTTAATGAAGAAGAGACGAATATCATCAAGGATGTTTTGCTTACCGCAGATCTGTACGGGATTGAAAGCCATGGAATGCAGAGAATGGTAAGATATGATAAAGGAATTGAGAAGGGAACCATCCATCCGGATGCGAAACCTGAGGTCGTATTTGAGACACCTGTATCAGCAGTGATCGACGGACATGACGGTATGGGACAGCTGATTTCCCATTTTGCAATGGAGAAAGCTATTGAGAAGGCGAAGAAAACAGGTGTTGGATTTGTATCTGTAAGAAACTCCAATCATTTCGGTATTGCAGGATATTATGCGGAAATGGCTTCCAAACAGGGCTTACTTGGTATGGCATGTACCAACTCGGAAGCAATCATGGTACCTACCTTTGGACGAAAAGCAATGCTTGGTTCCAATCCCATTGCAGTGGCAATGCCGGCAGAACCTTATCCATTCCTTTTTGATTGCTCCACAACAGTAGTTACCAGAGGAAAACTGGAAATGTATAATAAGATGGGAAAACCACTTCCACAGGGCTGGGCTCTGGGAGCAAATGGTCAGGAAAGCACAGATGCCCCGGATGTACTTGCCAATATTGTTGCCAAGAAGGGCGGCGGAATCATGCCACTTGGCGGTAATAAAGAGGTAAACGGAAGTCATAAGGGTTACGGTTATGGAATGCTCTGCGAGATTTTCAGCTCCATCTTTTCCATGGGTGTTACTTCTGATAAATGCTGTACATTTAAAGACAAGACAGGTATCTGTCATGGATTTGCTGCCATTGATCCCGCAATCTTCGGAAATGCAGATGATATCAGGGCGCATTTTTCCGAATATCTGGAAACTCTTCGTCAGAGTCCAAAGGCAGAAGGTGCAGAGCAGATTTATACTCATGGTGAGAAGGAAGTATTTGCAGAAAAAGAGCGCAGAGAGAATGGCATTCCTGTAAATGACAACACAATGGTTGAGCTTGCCAACCTCTGCAATTATCTGAAGGTTGATTTTGGCTCTTACTTCAAGGGCTATGAACTGCCGAAGGACAGTAAGTTCTTTAGTGGTAATTATTAAATAAGCGCCCATCATGCTGATAACCATAACTATAGAATATATCATATAAAATTACTTTTTTTGAGACGCCCGTTTATCAGCATGTGGAAATAAAAAGAAACTGCATAATCAGATACGACCGGTAGAATTTACAGATCGTATCTGATATGCAGTTTTTTGTTTTCTTTAATTTTCTTCAGTATTCTTCGGACAGTTATGAGCATTCATGTCATCGTTGTCTGTCATAAGATATTTGCGGATCGCAAACAGAACTGCGATACTGAGTACGCCAAGAAGAGTTTCTGCTGGCCCGAGGTGTTCGACTACCATCTGACGTGCTGTGGCAAACATCAGAACCTCAACAACTGTCTGTGCGGAATGCTGGCAGAGCATTTTTACAAATTCCACGCCTACTACCAGAGACAAAGCCTGGGAAAGGAAAGTGCTGAAAAATTCTGTATCCATGGACATAACAGAAGTATCTGCAACCTCCATGATCAGCCGGAAGCCTGCCAGTGCGATCACCAGCAGAATTACCATAGAAAGAGCAATTTCCGCGTAACGTGAAATATTGTAAATGATTGTGTTAAAGTGTTTACGAATGTTATGGTTAACCTGTCGTTTGGGGCTCATAACTGTGAGTCCTTTCTGTTTTGTTGTATATGGTGAATGTAAAGAAGTGTAACTGTTTATAGTGTTACGAAAAAGATTAATATAAATAATCTTTATTTACATAACCATATTTGCAGAGTTTCTGGGAGTAAATATACCAGTACTGTGCATCAGTTGTATCCACAAGCTGAACTGTATCGCCGGAATATAACTGTCCGATCTCGTTGGAAGAGTCGTAAGCCTTCGCAGAGCGCAGAGCCAGATAACCGGTAGCAACACTGACTGTTCTGGTGGCATATGTGGTTGTTCCGCCAATCAGATAATCTTTATTTACATATCCGTTTTTTCCTAACTTCTGAGAGTAAACGTACCAGTACTGGGAATCGCTGGTGTCGATAAGCTGAACTGTATCGCCGGAATACAGCTGTCCGATCTCATTGGAGGAATCATAAGCTTTTGCGGAACGCAGAGCCAGATAACCCTTGGCAACACTGACAGTCCTTGAATCTCCGGAAGAACTCTGTGCACTGGCAGCAGTATCGCCACTGTAATATAAGTAATCTTTATTTACATAGCCGGATAAGTTCAGTTTCGGAGAATAGACATACCAGTACTGAGGATCACTGCTGTCAGAAACTGTTACTGTATCACCGGAGTATAACTGTCCGATCTCGTTAGAAGAGTCATAAGCCTTTGTAGAACGCAGAGCCAGATAACCTTTGGCAACACTGACAGTATAAGAACCGGACGAACTTGTCGGCTGTGATGAGAGGAAATACAGGTAATCGTTATTTACGTATCCGGATCTGTTCAGTTTTGGAGAATAGACGTACCAGTAATCACTGGTGGTATATTCTGTAACTTCAACAGTATCACCGGAATACAGCTCGCCGATCTCGTTGGAGGAATCATAAGCCATGGCAGAGCGCAGAGCCAGATACCCTTTACTTACACCTACCTGATAAGTGTCAGATGCCATAACGATCTGTGAACTGCAGGGTACAGATACAGCAGCAATCGTAGCTGCAAGAATCATGGGAATTGCAATATTTTTTCTTTTTTTCATAGTGAATCCCTCCTTTGGTTTATAATGTACTCTGAGAGTACATTATTTAATTATAGTAATCGTAAATCGTTCTGCTTAAGGTAGCGATCGTATTCTGTGCGGAACCGGCACTTGAGAGATTCTGGGACATAAATACGATTACTACGTCATTTTTGGAATCATAGATGATTCCGGCATCATTTTCCACGTTGTCAAGTTCTCCGGTTTTATTTGCGGTTTTGACTCCTTCCGGAAGCTGTGCGGGAATTTTGTTACAGCGTGTCTGTGCCTTGAGCAGATTAAACATATCAGTGGCATGGGTGTAGCCGGATGTATCCTGTTTATAAATCTCCTGCAGGAGATGACCACAGTCTCCTACAGATGTGTAGTTATCATCATTCTCATTGCTGGCAAGGAGCATACGTCCCATGTGAGTCTGGTCATAGCCATGTGCCTGGCAGAAACTGTTGACAGCCTGCATACCTGCTGCGGAATCGCCGCCGCCAAGATAAGTTGTCAGGGTATTGGCTGCATCATTATCGCTGACTGTGATCATGGAGTTCAGTGCATTGTCCAGCTGATCCTTGCTGTATTTGGAGGAAAGACTGTCATAATCTTCATATACGGCACCCATGATATAGAGCTTGATCAGGCTGGCAGCCTGCATCTGCTGATCGTTGATGGTACCTTCGGTATTTTTTGCAAGATTGCATACATATACGGACCAGGTTCCGTTATCGGTAGGAAGAAGAGACTGTACCTGGTTCAGAAGGTTGTCCATGCTGGAATCCGAATTGTCTGTGAAAGTGCTTCCGCTGGATGGAGAAAGAGTTCCTTCTTCCTGAGTGGAAGAAGAACTGTCCTTGCTGCCAGAAGATTCGGAAGAATCGGAAGCTGCAGATGTATCTGTGGATTCTTCCTGTGCGGAAGGACCCTGGACCTCAGCTGAAGATGCTGCGGCAGCAGCGCTGGAAACGGTAGGATCATCAGGATAAAGAGCATCCAGCTGATCGGCTTTGCTGCTGAGCTCAGCGGCAGAATCAGAAACCTCCTGCACACTTTTCTGCAGCTTGTTAACTTTTGTCTGGAGAGATGCAAGCTTGTCCAGGGAGCGGACATTCAGTGCCCCAAGTCCTGCCAGTGCGATGACAAGCACTGCGATCACAATATATAGAAATGTATTTTTTTTCATATATAAACAAACTCCTTTTTATTATTGGAAATAAGCATCGATTCCATTGGCAATCCCTTCTGCCATAGTCTGCTGGAAGGAGGAATCCGCCATTTTCAGATCATCGCTCTGGTTGGTCATAAATCCCATTTCCACAATCGTCACCGGGATCGTGCTCCAGTTAATACCTGTCATGGAATCTGTGTAGATGATCCCGCGGTTCTGGAAGCCGGTAGCTGCGCAGTAGGAATCCACAATGCATTTGGATAGTTTGTTGGAACTGTCATAGAGACTGGAAACATAAGGATTCTGCTGGGACGGACACATGGTCAGAGCACCGGAGACATCTGCAGAATCATCCCCGTTTGCATGGATACGGACACAGATCTCCGCACCCTGGGAAGCGACCAGCTCTGCACGCTCCTTGTTGCTGATAGCGGTATCATTGTCTGTCCTTGTCATTACTACCTGGTATCCACGTTGTTCCAGGATATCCTTAAGCAGAAGAGAAACATCCAGGTTCAGCTGATACTCCGGGAGACCGCTGAAGGAACCTCTGGTTCCGGTGGAAGCCTTGGCCTTCATGGTGGAGGAACCGGGGCCGTTCGGCTCTGTGGCACTCATATCAACATTTTCGCCCTGATGTCCGGGATCGATCCCGACGATATGGCCGTTGTTGGAAGCAGAAGAGGTATCATTACCGCCATCGGTGAATCCTTCACCACCGGCTTCACTGAAAACAGAAGGTTTGGAACTTTTCTGGCTGTTTTCGGATTCCGGTGCGCGTTCGTGTTCGCCGGTGTTGTTCTTTACTGCCTGTTCAGTCTGGGAGCGTTGCTGCAGATATTTGTCGGCTGCCTGTTTCTTTTCGATCTTGGCTGTATAAAGGTCAATATCTTCTTTCATGGCTTTCTGCTTCGTTTTGACCGGTTCGATGACGGAAGTCATTTTCTGGTCTGCGGCATCAATTTTCTGATAGGTTTTGTAACTTAAGCCAAAAAGCAGTCCAATACAGATAAGACCCGTCAGAAACAGGACGATCGCCATCAGATGGGGCTTTTTTTCCATAAGATCATGTCCTTTCTTGGGAAATAGTTTGTATTTGTAAAACATTATAAAGAAGGACTTCGGAAAAAGCAATTGCGAAATTCTCCTTGACAAAAGAGAAAAGTATGATACTATATATGTAAAATAATTATATATAAAAATTTTATATATAAAATAATTATATAAAGAGGTGTGCCTATGTATTATTATCCGGTGTCTGCAGTGCTGACGGAATGCCTGATCCTCTCTGTTGTGGAACAGCAGGATTCCTACGGATATGAGATTAGTCAGACTGTGAAGATGGTAGCATCGATTAAGGAATCAACTCTGTATCCTATTTTGAGGAAGCTGGAGACAGGCGGATATCTGACAACTTATTCCGAGGAGTTCCAGGGAAGGAAGCGCAAGTATTATTCCATCACAGAGGAAGGACGCAGTCATCTGGAATATCTGAGGAAAGAGTGGAGAGAATACCGCGATACCATAGATGATATTGTGGAAGGGAGACTTCGAAAATGACGAGGAAAGAGTATATGGAGCAGCTCAGGAAATATCTGAAGCGGCTTCCGAAAGAAGATTATGAGAATGCCATTGAATATTTTTCGGAATATTTCGATGAGGCAGGTCCGGAGAATGAGCAGCAGGTAATGGAGGAACTTGGCGAGCCGAAGGAAGCAGCCAGGGAACTGCTTCTGAATCTTCTGCAGGAGAGTGTGGGAGACGGGAAAGACAGTACCGGAGAAAAAGAGACGGAACTGCCGGCAGAAGGTTCCGGCAACCGACGGAGTGCAGCAGGACAAAATGCAGCTGCTTCAACCAGTGATTCTACAAAGAAGAAACGTTCTCCGGGTAAGATCATCCTCCTTGCAATTCTTGTCCTCTGTGCGTCACCGGTAAGTCTGGCACTTATGTTCAGTGTGCTGGCAGTATTGTTTGCCGTAGTAGTTGTGATCGCAGCCGTGATTTTTTCCCTGGGTGTGGCCAGCATCGCAACCATAGCCGGAGGAATCATGGTAGCCGGTTTTGGAGCCACACTGATCCTGAAATCTGTGGCAGCAGCCTGCATGATGGTTGGCGGCGGATTTCTTA
>ERZ827186.2438-NODE-2438-length-12530-cov-2.438798_pt1 | contig 12530 bp, 9 predicted proteins | sample MGYA00519918_ERZ827186 | MGnify/ENA primary metagenome ERZ827186 (study PRJEB31778, sample SAMEA3449275) | human gut metagenome | biome: human gut; feature: human-associated habitat; material: faeces | place: United Kingdom | collected 2010/2012 ... | reverse complement strand
TCGTCAACTGGGACTACGAGTCCTATCTGAAACGCTTTGCTTTCGGTCCGGAAAAGACGAAAGCAATCGCCGCCGCAACCTTCGAAGGCCCTTACTGGCGCCAGTTCGACCGCGGAATTCTCGCGCCGGAGGAGATTGTAAAAGGATTCTGCTCCCTCGCCCCGGAATACACCGAAGAAATCAAAGAGGTTTTCGCCCACTGCGAGGAAACCATCACCCCGCTGCCGTATGCAGAAAGCTGGGTACGCTCCTTAAAAGAAAAAGGCTACCGCCTCTACATCCTCTCCAACTACTCCGGAGACCTCTTCGAGCGCACCAAAGAGAAAATGCCCTTCCTCCCCTACATGGACGGAACCCTCTTCTCCTACACCTGCCATTTAACAAAACCGGAACCGGAGATCTACCAGCACCTGATCCAGAAATTCTCCCTCACCCCGGACCGCTGCGTATTCCTCGACGACACCAAAGCAAACGTCGAGGCCGCAGAGCAGGCAGGGATTCATGGAATTCATTTTATGGGATATGAAGATGGCGTAGCACAGTTGAAAAAACTGGGCGTTCTTTAAAAAACAGGCTGCCGCATTCATGCGTCAGCCTGTTTTTTTAGTATTAACTTACGCTTTCGCCGCCTCTTCCATCAGCCGCAGCATCAGTCCGACGCTGCCGACGTTATATCCGGCATAAGCGCGTCCGCCGATGTTTCCCGGCAATGCGAGTATCAGCAGTGGGAGTTTTTCTGCGTCGATTCCCATTTTTTCGGCGATCGCCGGGGCGTCGTCGGATGGGTCGAGGTAGAGGGACATGTTGTGGATTGCTGCGCGGGCTTTCTGGAAAGTCGTGTTTTCCAGGTCGGCTTTCGTGCGGAGCACGGCTGCCATGGCAGCGTCTTTTGCGTTCCACTTCTCTGCGATTTCGATCAGCTCATTCAGAACATGCTCGGTCGGCTCCTCTCCGGTTCCGAGGAAGGCCAGAAGGATCGGGCCGTCTTTGGTGAGATCGTTCAGGGTATGCGCCTTTCCATCCAGATCCTCCAGCGTGATCTCCGGCAGTTCGATTTGCTCTAACAGCTCATCCAGCTCTTTTTTCACGGTTTCCAGATAAATCTCTTTTGCTTCTCCCGCCTTCAGTTCAAACACGCGGTATGCGGCATGCTGGTCACCGTTCGGCATACGCATACTTGTAATCAGACGATAGCAGCCCGGCTCCAGGGTCAGAGCCAGTGTTTTGCCATTGAATGCGGTTTCTTCGTAATTCAGCGTCTCAAACACTGTTCCGTTCCACTTTCCGATGGTCCACGTCTGATAGTATTTCCATGCGCTTCCATCCTCCGCACGCAGTGTCAGAACCGCACTTTCCGTTTCCTCCTTCAAAACAGCTGCTTCTGTTTCCACACTGTGGAATTCCCCATCACGGTAATACTCCGGCTCCAGGGTCACCGGATTCAGTCTTGCCGCTACATTGAGACTCCGGCAGATTGCCACAAACAGAATCTTCTGCGCCAGAGGACTTCCCTGTTTCATCGTAAGGACGCCGACCGGTGTTGCCATGATCGTGTCATACTCTTCTTCTGGATGGAAGGTAATATTCTTCTTAAGATAATCCATGATCCGTTCCGGCTGCTCCGCAAAGCTGTGTTTTGTCTCTTCCTCAAAAAATTCGCGGATCATGCTCCGATATGGCGTCAGCTCCTCGAGGAAAATACGCGGACAAAGAAGATCCTTCCTGAAAATCTCCTCTGGAAGATCCCCCTGCTCACAGTCGAGATGATCCTCTAAAACGGATGCCTTCAAGTCCTTCGCATCCTTTAAAGCCAGCGAAAACAGCAGCTTCTTCCGGTTCGGATTTTCATCTTTGGAAAGGAATGTATAAACCTCCTCAAAATTCTCTCCTGCCCGGTGGAAAATCTCTTCCGCTTCCGGATACGCAGCAGCCTTTTTCTCATCAAAGCATGCTGCAAACCGTGCCTTCCGAAGCCGTTCCGCCTCTGCCATCCGTGCCGCATTGCGCTCCTTCTGCTCCTTCGTGGCAACGACATTCCGTACCGGCACTTCCTTCGGTGCCCGGATTTCCAGCTTCTCCCACGTATCATCCGCTGACGGAACCGCCTCTTCCTGCAGCACCAGTTCCAGCGAATCTTCCTCTTCTATCCTCATCATGGCTTCCGCCCGGCGTATTCCGTCAAATGCCCGTACCCGGATATCGCCAAGGCCAAGTGTCATCCGAACTTCTCCGTCCGCATCCGCAATTACCGCTGCAGCCGGGAAAAACTCTGCCATATTCAGGATTTCAACCGCAATATGCGCTCCTGCAGCCGGTTTTCCATTCTCATCCTTCACAAGAATCTTCACCAGCTTCGTTCTGCCATAAAAAGACGTATGGTTAAAATAGTGCAGCGCTCCTTCTTTTCCAAGATACTCCTCGTTACTTTCCTTCACATAATCCGAGAAGTTCCGCGTATGAATCAGAATTGCCCGATTCGCCGGACCCGAGAACCAGCCGGTATCCAGCACTTCTTCCGGCTCACAGGCACCGAGAAAATGCCACTCGCCGTCCACAAACACCTCAACCCACGCATGATTGTCATCACAGTGTGCCCATCTCGGTGTATAAACCTGCCGTGCCGCAATACCGACACTCCGATACGCCGTAACTGCAAACGTTGACTCCTCGCCGCAGCGTCCCTTTCCGCTCCGATACATCGTCATCGGAGATGCCGTTCTGCTGTCCGTCGCCTCATACGTTGCATGCTCCGCACACCAGTAATTAATCTCCAGAATTGCCTCCCAAAGACTCATTCCGGCTACACGCCCCATAATCTGCTCGTAAAAAAACGGTCTGCAGTCCGTAATATCCTCGGAATTGATCCGGTCATACAGCACATAATTTACAAACACATCCTCCGGCAGTTCCTTACACCATGCCACCTTCTCCCGCAGCATCAGCGCATGCTTCACGTACGAAAGAAAAAGGTTAAATCCATATTCTCCCGCATCCCTTACCGGCATCGTACCATACAGAAACTTCATCAGCACAACCTCTTCTTCACTGCACTGTTTCAATTTTTCTTCGATAACAGGCATCACCGGAGCCAGAAGCTCTCTCCGTCTCTCAAATTTTTCCGTTGCATATTTTTTCAAATTTTCTGAGATCATGATTCTATCTATCCCTTTCTCTTTTTTCCTATCCGTCTCCACAACGTACATCCGCCCACCGGCGGCAGACGCCATGTGAAAAAGGATTCCTTGCGATTTTTCAGGAACACCGGAGCGAGGAGCCTTTTCACATACCGGCTGTGGGTCACTACGCTACATATTTTTCTTTATAAATGAAAGTAATTCTCCGCTGGGATCGCATTTATACTCCCAGAACATAATGCCCCCCATGCCCTTTTCTTTCAGGTACGCAATTTTCACCCCAAGTGACTCGCAGTCCTCATAGCTGATAAATGTTTCCCCGTCAAACAGATACGGAACCTTTGCCTGCTCATCCCAATACCGGATAAATCCCCTCTTTCCGATCCAGCTCTCTTTGAGCTCGCCATAGTCACCGCCATATCCTCCGACCGTCTCTGCTTCCATTCCAAGCCCGTTGCGGCATCCGGCGCCTTTTACTCCATCCCATTTTCTGGAATAAAACGGTACGCCAAGAATCAGCTTCTCCATTGGAACGCCTGCATTTACAAAACCGTTCACTGCCTTCTGCACACATGCATCAAACAAATTTCCCTCACTGTGATACAGCGCCGCATGATGTCCCGTCACCTTCTGGAAACCGCCCTGCAGATCATACGTCATCAGCTGCACATAATCCAGATACCGGGAGGCCTCCTTCATATCTGTCTGCAGTGCAAAGTAAACATCTCCGCCGACTGCTGTCGTTACAAGCATGCCTTCTCTGTACGCGTCCAGTGTCTTCCGAAGCTCCGCCAGAAGCAGCGTATAATTCTCTTTATCCGATCTGTCCGACGCAATTCCTGCCAGCGATGTGCCCGGATACTCCCAGTCAATGTCAATGCCGTCCAGACCATACTCCTTCACAATTGCAAGTGCACTCGCAGCAAACCGCTCTCTTCCCTCTTTTGTTCTTGCAGCCTGGGAAAAGCCGTCTGCTCCCCAGCCGCCTACGGACAATACAATCTTCAGCTCCGGGTTGCTTTTCCGAATGGATACTATTCCATCCCGTGCATCCTTTGCATCCCATACAACTTCTCCGTCCCGGATCAGACCAAATGCAATATTGATCACGGTAAGTGCCCGCACATCCTCTTCTCGCATATGATTTAAGTCCGCCGTATTTACATAGCCAATTATTCTCTTCATCTCCTAAGCTCCTCTGTCCGAATCGTTTTACTCATTAAAGGTTACGACTTCCCCGTGTCCCAGATTGTAGGTGATCTCATCCTCAAGCTCTACCTTCACAACCGTTGCAAACGGATGAATACTCATCTCTCCGGCCCAGATCCAGAGCGTTCCCGGAATACCGCTCCATGGAAGTGAACCTGTGTAGGAGAACCGGAGCTCCTCTCCCGTATGCAGAACCGTCACCCTTTTTACCGGTGTTTTAATGCCTTTCACACACAGTGTCTCCTGCGGCTTATCATAGACGAAAAGATACATCGTCTTCTTATCCGCCGAAATCGTGCTTCCGCCGAGGAAATGATTATAATCCAGTCCTTTTTCCGTTCCAAATACCGCTTCCTCGTGGTCATGAATCCATCCGCCCAGATCCAGAAGAACTTTCGCCTGGCGTTCATCCAGCGTTCCGTCCTCCTTCGGTCCGATATCCAGCAGCATTCTTCCGCCGAGGGTAATACAGTCACAGAACATGCGCACAATCTGACCGCTGCTCTTGTAATCATTGTCCGATGGACGATATCCCCAGGAATCGTTGATTGTCGTACAGAATTCCCACTCGCCTTTCGGTCCGTACAGCGGGATTCCCTGCTCCGGTGTCTCATAATCTCCATAGCCCTGCATTCTCGAATTCAATACAACGTTCGGATTCAGGGTATGCAGATATTCCCTGAATTCCGGCATCTTCCACTGTGCCGCGCTCCGTTCCCAGTCACCATCAAACCATAAAAGATCCACCGTTCCGTAATTTGACATCAGTTCTTTTAACTGATGATTGTTGAATTCCAGAAACTCCTGCCATTTCTCCGGATCCTCCTCTTTTCCGGCCGGGGAACCATAGATATCGTTCAGACAGTCTTCTTTTTTCATTCCTTCCGGGTAAACCGTGCGATACCGCGGATCCGACCAGTCGATCAGTGAATAATAAAGACCGACCTTCAGACCTGCCTCACGCATGGCAGCTGTATACTCTTTTACCAGGTCGCGCGCTGCCGGTGTTTTCTTCACAACACTTAAATCACTGTATCCGGTATCAAACAGTGCCACGCCGTCATGGTGCTTTGCTGTCATAACCACGTACTGCGCACCTGCTTTTTGAAACAGCTCCGCCCATTTTTTCGCATCAAACTTCGATGCTGTAAAGCCTTCACACTGTTTCATGTAATCTTCATAAGAAATATTTCCGTTGTGGAACGACCATGACTCTGACACATCACCCACCGCATAAATCCCATAATGGATAAAAATGCCCAGCTTCGCGTTCCGAAACCAGTCCTGCATCATATCTTCCAGCTCCTCCTTTTTTTGTACTCCCGGATTAAAAGACTCCGGGCATAGCTTTTTTATCCGATCTAATTACCCCTTTATTGTTTCTTCCCATTATATCAGTTCTTGCCCAAAAAGAAAGGCATATTACCGTTTTACACTGTAATATGCCTTTTTTCACGCCACAGGAAATATCGTTACCTTTTCCTGTTTATTTCGCGATTTCCTCGATACCCTGAGTTGCTACCCAGTCCTCAAGTCCCAGAGAGTACATACCGTCTACATAAGCCTGCCAGTCAGCATCGTTGTCAATGTCAAGCTCGCCGCATACGAACTGCGCCTGCTGCTGCTCAAAGAAATCTTTGATTGCTGTGTTCGTATCAGAGAAGGTATCAATTTTATCCAAGTCAATCCAGTAGGACGGAATAATTTCTTTGGTCAGATTTGCCTCATAAGCTTCCTCTGTTGCTTTTTTCTCATCATACATCGGATGCTCTTCTACAAACTCGAAGTCTACCGGCAGATATTTCGGCAGAGACTGCGGCCACAGATTGCCCCAGGAATATTTTTCCTGATCTTCCTCAGACAGTGTGGTGGTGTCAATCGCATGGTATCCGTCATCCTCTTTGTTTACAATCACACCAACCGGTCCTCTGTTGCAGCCGATGCCGTTCTCCAGTGCGAATGCATTGTCAAACCAGCGGCAGATGATTTCCGGATGCTCTGCCTTGTTTGTGATGACAGCCTGGGTTCTGTATACGCTGAAGCCTTCCGTATCGCGCAGCCAGATTCCGTCTTTGTCTGTGTTCAGAACAGGCATGGAGTCGAAATCGCCTCTTTCCTCTGCAGCCGGGATTCCGGTAAACTCTCCGCTTCCGTATGCGATGGAAACGCCGTACAGGTCCTGATTTCCTTTACCTTCCCATGTGGAGCTGTCCTGTGTGTAAAGCTCTACGTCTACGAGTCCTTCTGCATACAGTTTGTGGAACCAGGAAAGGAACTCACGGTATGTATCGCTGACACCGCCGTAAACAACCTTTTCATTCTGGATTGCAATACCAAGTTTGTTCATCGGAAGTCCGAAGTAACCGGCCATAGCCTCGATATGTTTGTTGTTCGGGTCGGTAGAGAACGGGATTTCATCGGAAGCGTCACCGTTGCCGTTTGCATCCTGCTCTTTGAAGGCTTTCAAGACTGCCTCAAACTCGTCTGTAGTGGTCGGCATGCTCATGCCAACATTCTCCAGCCATTTCGTATTGATGTATGGGCTGTATCCAACGGTTGTATCGGTACATACGTACGGAATTGTGTAGATGTGTCCGTCCGGTGCTGTCATTTTTTCTCTTACACCCGGCAGATCCAGGATCGCAGAAATGTTCGGGCAATATTTCTCAAAATAATCTTCCAGCGGAATGAATACGCCCTGGTTTACACCATAGGTGAGGATTGCATTATCGCTTAAGGTCCATCCGCCGATCACATCCGCGTAATCTCCGGAGTTCAGATCCAGATTCAGTCTCTCCGTTGCTGTTTCGTATGGATAAATTTTCAGGTCAACGTCTACATTGGTCTGTTTTTTGAACTCATCGAGCATGATAAACTCGCCGGATTCGCTGGAATCATCGCAGAAGATGGAGAAGGTGTAATCTCCCTCGTCTACCAGCGGAAGACCTTCCTGATACATAATGCCGTTTACTTTTCCGTCCTCATCCACGGTGTCGTTTGCTGCGGATGCTGCGGATGCTGCAGAAGCACTCTTTGCCGAGCTGCTTCCATTATCACTTCCACATCCGGTAAACATAGATGCCACCATTACTGCAGTTAAAACTGCTGCGACTGCTTTTCTTTTCATGATTTTTCCCTCCTGTGTTGTTCCGGCGGCATTTTCCCGCCGGAAGCGCTTTTGCCTGTCCGTTGTCCGGACTCTTTATTTACATACCGCCGTTTCCCGTGCGGCAGATAAATCGTTAAAAAAACTTCTTCTTGTAAATCAACCCTTCATGGATCCGATCATAACACCCTTTACAAAGTGCTTCTGCACCAGTGGGTACATAACCAGAACCGGGATACTGCTGATGATGATCAGCGAGTATTTCATAACGTCGATCAGCTGCTGTTTTTCCTGCAGTGCTGCTCTTGCTGCCGCAGTTGTTGCTGTCTGGGACAGCGCGGTCTGGTTCGTGATCAGGATGTTACGCAGAACCAGCTGCAACGGATACTTTGCTTTGTCCGAAATATAAACGAGTGCTGAGAAGTATGAGTTCCAGTGACCGACACCATAGTACAGAACCAGAATTGCGATGATCGCTTTGGAAAGCGGAAGTGCAATCTGGAAAAAGAATCTCGCCTGGGTGCAGCCGTCAATTTCAGCTGCCTCATACAGCTCTTCCGAAATGTTCGACTTGAAGAAGGTTCTTGCCACGATCATGTTGTATACGCTTAAGCATCCCGGAAGAATCAGTGCCCAGATCGTGTTCAGCATCTGCAGTCTCTGAATAACCAGATAGGTAGGGATCAGACCGCCGTTGAAGAACATCGTGATAACGAATAAGATGTTGAAAAATTTCTTTCCCTTGAAGTCCGGCAGCGACATCGGATAGGCTGCCAGCATCGTTACGGCAACGGAAATGACGGTAAATATAACCGAATAAAGAACAGCGTTTTTGAAGCCGACCCATATCTGTTTGTCCGAGATGACACGCTCATAGGCATCCAGGCTCCATTTGCTGAAGTCAAAGGAAATGCCCTTGTTTTGCAATGTGACGGGATCCATGAACGAAGCGATCACAATGTAAACCATCGGCACAATAATGGCGATGAGAAACAGAGCCAACAGTGCATAGCCGCAGTAGAGGATGGCTTTGTCTTGTTTGGTATAGATCTGCATTCCCGACTTTTTCTTAGACATAGCGGACACCTCCTTACAAGCCTTGCCCATCGTTCATCTTGGCAACGATTTTGTTTACAGCGATAAGCAATATGACATTGATAACTGTGTTGAACAGACCGACTGCTGTTGAAAAGCTGTAATCACCGTCTAACAGACCTTTTTTATATACATAAGTGGCGATGATTTCTGCCGAATTCAGGTTCAGATCCGTTTGCAGGGCGTAGGCTTTTTCAAAGCCGATGCTCATAATGTTGCCTGCCTGCAGGATGAACTGAATCACGACCATATCCTTGATGGCGGGCCATTCAACGGTTCGTATTTGCTGAATCAGGTTCGCGCCGTCCAGCATGGCGGCTTCTTTCAGCTCCTGGCTGGCGTTGGAAAGCGCGGCTGTGTACATAATGGAGGACCAACCTGCGCCCTGCCAGATTCCGCTGATGATGTAAATCGGGCGGAAAGCCTCCGGCAATGTCATAAAGTTGATGCCCGTATGAAACAGCCCATTTACAGGACCTGTGACAGACAGCAGAACGCGCACAATACCGCACAGCACGATCACGGAAATAAAGTTGGGCATATACAGGACAAGCTGTACCTTCTGCTTGATCTTATTGCTTTTAATGCGGTTGAGCAGGAAGGCCAACAAAATCGGAATGGGGAAGCCCCACAGCAGGCCATAGACGCTCAGTTTCAAGGTGTTGATCAAATACCGCATGAAATCCGGCGAGGACAGGAACCGCGAAAAGTTCTTGAACCCGACCCATTCGCTGCCCCAGATGCCCTTGAACGGGTTGTATTTTTGGAAGGCGATCAGTACACCGCCCATAGGAATGTAGCGGAATACAAGGGTCAGCAATACAGCCGGCATCAGAAATAGCAGGTAGAGCTGCCAATGACGCTTAATGTACACCCATGTATTATGCAGTTTACGGTCAACCGCCATGACCGCGCTTTGGGGTGCAACTGACTTTGGTTTCATGAATCATTCTCCTCCTTTTTGATTTCATTGTACCGTTTCTTCTTTGTTTTACATTTGCACAACATGTTCTGCTCAGACCCCCTTGAATGGTGCATTTGTAAAACCCTGTGATTTATTTATACCATCACCAATCGCAAAAGTCAATGGCGTTTTCCTCATTTTTAAGCGAATTACGGTACATTCGTGCAGCTGCACAAAAACCAGTGCGTGCGAATGTGCAATATGCTGATTTGCGTTTTTACATTTGACTAATTTGTGCATATGCACTATACTGGTATCAGAAACACAGGAATCTCCCGGACGGAGATACCTACAGAATGTATTTATTATTAAAGTACATTTTTACTTATAGAGTGTACAGAATCGAGGCAGACCATGTCTACCAAAGTCACCATTCAGGATATTGCCAACGAGCTTCAGCTCTCCCGCAATACGGTTTCCAAGGCTATCAATAACACCGGCGTTCTGGCCGATGCCACACGGGAGAAGATCCTGCGCAAGGCTGCCGAAATGGGATACAAGCAATTTTCCTACCTTCCGGTATTTGATGGGAACAGCAACGCCGGGGATGCTTCCATTCTCCCCGTCGATAAGCGGGAAATTGCCATACTGACAACCCGTTTTTTGAATAACTCCCACTTTGCCGCAATGATGTTGGATCGCTTTCAATCAGAGCTTCAGCATCTTCACGCCTGTATGACGATCCACCGCATTTCGCCCGCTGAGCTGGCTGCAAAGGAGCTGCCGTCTTCCTTAAACACAGAGCACACGGCAGGCATCATCTGTTTTGAAGTGTTTGACTATGATTACGCCCAGATGCTTTGTACGCTGGGCATTCCGCTTCTTTTTGTGGACACACCCGTGATGGAAATGCGCCCTCCGCTGCAGGCTGATCGGCTGTATATGGAAAACCGTATCGAAATTCAGAACATGATGGTGCAGATGGCACAGCGCGGACGAAAACGTATCGCCTTTGCCGGGGATAAAGAACACTGCCAGTCTTTTCTTGAACGTTACCGGGCTTACAAGGATGCAGCCGAGCATTTTGGTATGGCAACCGACTGGCCGACCTGCGCAACGCAGAAAACACAACCAAACTATTCGGAGTATCTGTATCAGTCGCTGCGCGGTTGCCCGACCATGCCGGACGCTTTTATCTGCGCCAATGATTTTATAGCAATGGATCTTATCAACGCCTTGCATCGTCTTGGCTATTCCGTTCCGGATGACATCTGGATTTGCGGATTTGATGACAGCCAAGAGGCATCGTATTTTTCACCTCGGCTGACATCCATTCATATTCACGGGCAAATCATGGGGTATGCCGCCGCCAATCTGCTTATGACCCGTATTGAGGAGCCCTCGCTGAATTATCGGACTGTTTATACGGAAACGAATCTGATCCTGCGTGAATCCACAGGAGATTGAGAGGTACAGTATGCGTGACCTGTGGGACAAGCCGTGGTTTTCTGTGCTGACAAAGCTGACATACAGCGCCTATCTGAACATTTTGTGGCTTATATGCAGCCTGCCGATTTTTACGATTGGTGCCTCCACTACGGCGCTGTTTTACTGCACATTGAAAATGGCTGAGGATCGTGATGAAGGTCTTACCCGTATGTTCTTCCGTGCGTTTCGCAGCAATTTCAAGCCTGCCACAAAGTTATGGCTTATCCTGCTGGCACTTGGCTGCTTTTTGGGCGTCGACGGCTTCGTGTTGAGCCGCCTTTGGAACACCAGTGCATTCTGGACGATTTTGACAGCGCTGGTGATCGGTGCTGCCGTACTGTACGCCATTGTACTGCTCTACGCATTTCCCCTGCTGGCACGTTTTGAAAATACGACGCTTGGCATTTTAAGGACCTCCTTTGCCGTCGGGGTTCGCTATTTGTTCTGCACCCTGCTGATGGCGTTCATCTACGCTGTCATGGGGTGGATCACAGTTTGCGTTTTCGCGCCCGCCTTTCTTTTGGGAATGGGCTTGTGTGCCATGCTATGTTCTTTCCTCTTGGTAAAAATCATTCATCTTATCGGCGGAGATCCCGATGCGGCAGATGAGGAATCGCACGATGAAGAGCGCTGATCTTGCTACCCTGCGTTCTCTGCATGGGCGCAAAAGATGGGAGCACATTTGGGCATACTACAAACTTCCCATCATAGGAATTTTAATCGTTTTGTACATTTTCGGATATGCCGCTTATCGGCATTTCACCAAAAAAGAAGCTGTACTGTACGTTAGCCTTGTGAACATTTCAGCCGGTTCTGATTTGACCGGGCAGCTTACGGACGGCTTTGCCCAATATGCGCATCTGACAAAAAAGCAGCAGGTCAATCTGCTGACCGGGCTGATTATAAATGAAACTGCCAATGCAGATGAACAATATGTCTATGCCTCGGAGCTGAAGCTGCTGGCTGCTGTCAGCGCACAGCAATTAGATGTTATTCTAATGGACACCGCTGCGCGAGATCAGCTGCAAGACGAAGAGTATTTTCTTGACCTGCGTACACTGGATGCTGATTTCGGCAGCCTGGATGAATTGTCTGCCGATGGCGTAACGCTGGATATTTCCGACACGCCCCTCATAGCACAAGCCGGCTTCGAGGGATCCGTTTACCTCGGTGTCATTGCAAATGCACCGCACCCGGAGCGCGCAGCTGCCTATATTCGTTATCTTTTGAAGTAGTAAAGCTGCTTCTTTTTGTTCGATACATTCAGCAAGGAGAGATACACATGGATATTGTAACGATTGGTGAAGTTTTGATCGACCTGACCCAGACCGGCAGGGATGAACGCGGCATTCCGCAGTTTGCGGCAAACCCCGGCGGTGCCCCCGCCAATTTGGCGGTTGCCGCCGCCAAGTTGGGCGCACAGACTACCTTTATCGGCAAGGTGGGCGAGGATGCCTTTGGCCGCTATCTGACCGAGGTTTTGCAGGAAAACAAGGTAGACACCCGCTATATGGTCACCGATGCCGACCACCCCACCACCATGGCCGTTGTTTCGGTGGATGCTGCCGGCGAACGCGATTTCAGCTTTTACCGC
>ERZ827186.2434-NODE-2434-length-12538-cov-3.911720_pt1 | contig 12538 bp, 13 predicted proteins | sample MGYA00519918_ERZ827186 | MGnify/ENA primary metagenome ERZ827186 (study PRJEB31778, sample SAMEA3449275) | human gut metagenome | biome: human gut; feature: human-associated habitat; material: faeces | place: United Kingdom | collected 2010/2012 ... | reverse complement strand
ATCGAGATACTGGACGCACGTATTCCCGCTGCCTCGCGCAACCCGGAGATAGACCGCATATGCGGCGAAAAGCCGAGACTCGTCCTTTTGAACAAATCCGGCCTTGCCGATGAGGCTGTAACTGCACGCTGGGTCGAGCGATATACTAAAAACGGTATCGTGTGCCTTTCCTGCGACTGTCAGAGCGGCAGCGGGATACAGCGCATCGCGCCTGCCTTGCGCAGCCTGTGCGCTGAGAAGCTCGAAAGATACCGTGACAAGGGCATGGAAGGCAGAAAACTGAAAACGATGGTGCTCGGTATACCAAACGTAGGCAAATCATCCCTGATAAACAGACTTACCGGTGCGAAAAAAGCCAAGGTAGAAAACCGTCCGGGCGTTACGCTTGATAAGCAGTGGGTCGCGACGGGTATCGGTATCGACCTGCTTGATATGCCCGGAGTTCTTTGGCCGAAATTCGATGATAAGCGCGTAGCTGAAAATCTTGCCATCACCGGAGCGATAAAGGATGCGATACTCGATCCGGAGGAGCTTGCCTCCGTCCTGTGCGACAGGTTGTATACGCTCTGCCCCGCTCTGCTTTGCGAGCGCTATCGTCTCGGAGTGCCGGAGACGCTTTCCGGTTTCAAGGGTTATGAGATACTTGAGGCTGTCGGCAAACGCCGCGGATATCTTATATCCGGCGAGGTCGATCTTGAGCGAACGGCAAAAATGATGCTCGATGAATTCAGAAGTGCCAAAATAGGGCGCATATCGCTTGAAGTGCCGAAAAAATAAAGCTGTACGGAGGCTCATATATAATGCCGACAAAAGAAATAAAGGAGCTTGACTTCAGTATAGAAAGAGACCTTATGGCGCGCGGATACGGTCGCATATGCGGCATTGATGAAGCAGGCAGAGGTCCGCTATGCGGTCCGGTGGTAGCCGCGGCGTGCGTGCTGCCAATGGATGCTCATATCGAAGGATTGAACGATTCTAAAAAGCTCACGCCGCAAAAGCGGGAACTTTTGTTCGATATAATAAAAGCAACGGCTTACGACTATGCGATAGCCGAGGCATCCGTTAAAGAAATAGACGAGCTGAATATTCTCGGTGCAACGCTGCTTGCGATGAGGCGAGCGGTGTCTTTGCTTGCAATAAAGCCGGATTACCTCCTTGTTGACGGAAATGTGTTCCGCGGATTTGATGTTCCCGGCAAATCGGTGGTCAAGGGCGACAGCAAGTCGCCGTCGATCGCCGCGGCATCGATACTCGCCAAGGTCGCGCGTGACCGTATATGCGAGAGGCTTGATGCCGAATATCCCGAATACGGGATCGCGAGGCACAAGGGCTACTGCACGCCCGCTCACCGTGAAGTTCTCGAACGGTTGGGTCCGGCTCCGATATACCGCAGGCAGTTCATACGGTTTCTCGATAAAAAATGAAGGATAAAAAACTTTCCGCACGTCTTGACGGTGACGGCAATACGGATAAGAACGCAAAGAATGCCACCAACGCGCGGGCTGCGCACGGAAGGATCGGTGAGGATGCCGCCGCGGCATTTCTTGAGCGGAGCGGGTACACCGTCAAGGGGCGTAACGTGCGATTCGGCAGACATGAACTTGATATAATTGCAGAGGATGATGAATATCTTGTTTTTGTTGAGGTCAAAACGCGCACGGAAGCGCCTGCGGGATGTCTTTATACATACGGCAGACCCGCGGCGGCTGTAAATTATGAAAAAAAGATAAATACCGTAGCGGCTGCCAACGAATATCTTCGCATGCTGCGTGCGGAGGAACGAGCCAACACCAAACGCGCAAGGATAGACGTGATAGAGGTCTACCTTGCCCGCGGCAATTCGGATGATCCCGAAATATCAAAGATAAATCACATACGCAATGCATTCGGTGCAAGATAATGCGCCGCAAAGCATGGAAAGGTAACAATAATGAAACTTTTTGACCTACACTGCGATACGCCGTACAGACTTAAATCGCGTAAGCAGGAGCTTCTCGACAACAATCTTCACATTTCGCTTAAAAAAGTTGAGACATACGAAAATTACGGTCAGGTAGCCGCCGTATGTGCCGAATACAAAAAGGATGATGCAACGGCTTTCGCAAGATTTCTTGAGATCTCCGACAATTTTTTTGATCAGCTTGCCAAAAATTCCGACCGTGCAACCCTTTGTCGTACCGGTGCGGATATAAAAGCGGCATGGGACTGCGGCAAGGTCGCATATATGCTCGGCGTCGAGGATGCGCGCATACTTGAAAATGACATTTCGAGAATGGATTTTCTGTATGATCGCGGCGTTCGCATATTGACGCTCATGTGGGCGGGCAATACTATCATAGGCGGCTCGCACAACACCGAGGACGGTCTTACCGAATTCGGCAAGCGCGTTGTGGCGCGCTGCTGTGAGCTTGGCATAATTCCCGACGTTTCGCATGCCAGCGCCGCGTCGGTCGATGATACTGCGGCGATCGTTGCCGAGTATAAAAGACCGTTTATTGCATCGCACTCATGCGCGTATTCCCTGTACGGTCACACCCGTAACCTGCGCGACCGTCACATAGATGCGGTGATCGCATCCGGCGGTCTTATCGGACAGAGCCTCTGCCGCTCGCATCTCGCGCCGGACGGCGCCGGCATCTCCGATATCGTGAAGCACATTGAATATTATCTTTCTCGCGGTGCGGGCGATCACCTTGCCCTGGGCTGCGACCTCGACGGTACCGACCTGCCGGACGGCATCGAAGATGTGCGCGACCTTATGAAGATCATCGAGCCGCTGTCGCGCGACGGTGTGAGCGATGATCAGATAGAAAAGATCTTTTGGCGCAACGCATATGAATTTGCAGTCAAAAACATAGGATACGGAACAAAAAAGGACTGACTGGAATGAAGTATATCAGCACGCGCGACACGCGCGTTGAACCGGAAAAAATAAGCTCAGCTGAGGCGATAAAGCGCGGCTTGGCTCCTGACGGCGGACTTTATCTGCCGGAAACGATCCCCACGACGGATATGAATTTTATCACTTCCCTTTCAGGGCTTTCTTACAGTGCGGCGGCGGTGAAGATATTGTCGCTGTATCTTGATGATTACACGGAAGAGGAAATGACCGAGGACTGCCGTGCCGCATACGGTGCATCGTTCGGCAACGATCCCGCGCCGGTGAGAAAAGCCGGCGACGGTGTTTACTGCCTTGAGCTTTGGCACGGTCCGACATGCGCATTCAAGGATATGGCGCTTCAGCTCATGCCGCGACTTTTGTCACGCGCGCTTGGCAAAACCGGCGAACACCGCACGGCTCTTGTGCTGGTGGCGACATCGGGCGATACCGGTAAGGCGGCGCTTGAGGGCTATAAAAACGTTCCCGGCGTTGCGATAAAGGTTTTTTACCCCGTCGATGGAGTGAGCCGCGTTCAGAAACTACAGATGATGACTCAGGACGGAGACAATGTTGATGTATGCGCGATAAGGGGCAATTTTGACGATGCACAGTCCGGTGTAAAACGCATTTTTGCGGACGGCGCTATGCGCGAAGAGCTTGACCGCCGCGGATATTTCCTTTCAAGCGCAAATTCGATAAACTGGGGCAGACTCGTTCCGCAGATCGTATACTACTATGTAGGTTACTCAAGGCTCGCGGCGTCCGGCGTCATAAAGCCAGGAGACATGATCGACGTAGCTGTCCCGACCGGTAATTTCGGCAACATATTTGCCGCATACCTTGCCTGCCGTATGGGACTTCCGGTGCGCAGACTCATATGCGCTTCAAACTCCAACAATATCCTTACCGATTTTCTTTCCACGGGCGTGTATGACCGCAACCGTGCGTTCCATACCACCATGTCGCCGTCTATGGATATACTCATTTCAAGCAATCTTGAAAGACTTATCTATCTTATGACCGATGCGGAAACAACGGCATCGCTTATGAGCCGACTTTCCGAGACCGGAAAATATGAGGTCCCCGCGGGTGTTCTCGACAGGATACACGATAAATTTGTCGGCTTTTGTGCCGATGAAGCGGAGACTGCTTCTGCGATAAAGCGGCATTATGGGAGATATGGGTATCTTAGCGATACGCACACCGCCGTCGCACTTTCGTGCGTTGACAGATATTTGGCAGACCGCACCGGTTCGGATAGGCTTCCGGTTCTTACAGCATCGACTGCAAGCCCCTACAAGTTCGCGGGAGACGTTTTTAAGTCGCTTGCGGGTAAGAATGCCCCTGACGGAGCCGCGGCTCTTGAGGCGCTCTCGAAGCTCACGCACACGGATATTCCGGCGCCGCTTGCCGGGCTTGAAGAAAGACGCATAGTATTTGACCGTGTCTGCGACGTAGCGGATATGGCGCATGATGTGCTCAAGGCTCTGAAATAATAAAATGAGGCGCCGTGTGGCGCCCCCGGGATGTTTTTTCGTTCCGAGTGTATTGTTGTTTATCCAAAGCAGCGGCTTTTTGTCGCTGCTTTGGAGCGGCTGGACCCCAAGATCATATGTCAGTAACAGGGACACAGCCGTGGCTCACGTAGGTTGCGAAAGGCTCTCAGTCGTTGGTTCTCGGCTTGAAGGTCGAGCACTCGGTGGCGTCGCTTGTTGTGGCGCTGGTGGGACCTACAACGATCTGGTTGGCGGTGCAGTAGCAATCGCCGTTGTGGTGTGCGCAGTTTTTAACGTCGCAGACTATGCCTTCAATGTGCTTGCAGCCGCACTTTTCGTGATTTACGTTGGCGTTCAGCTTTTCTTCCATTTTGTTTTACCCTTCCTTGCTTGGTTTAAGGTGTCTGATGCCGGGCATCAGATATGCAGATATTACCGCCGCCATGGCGGTACGGGTATAGTATGTCCCGTATCACAGCTTTTATGCGCCGCGTGCGCCGCAGGAGGTTTGAAATGTCGTTATACACAATAGCCGACCTTCACCTGCCGGGTGCCGACGGGAAAGCGAAGTCGATGGAGGTTTTCGGTCAGCGTTGGTTCGATTCGCAGAACCGCATCGAGCGCAACTGGCGTGCGCTCGTGGAGCCGGATGATACCGTTGTTGTTCCCGGAGATATAAGCTGGGCGATGAATCTTCCGGAGGCGCGGGATGATTTTGCATTCATTGATTCCCTGCCCGGCATAAAATATATAGGAAAAGGCAATCACGATTTCTGGTGGGCTACCGCCTCAAAAATGAACGCCTTTTTTGCCGAAAACGGTTTTTCAACACTGAACATCCTGTATAATAACGCTTATATAGCGGACGGAGCGGTGATATGCGGGTCACGCGGGTGGTTTTTCGATGAGGAATCGCAGAAGACTGTCGGGGATGTCAGCTGGGAAAAGATAAATAACCGTGAGACCATGCGGCTGGAAATGAGTCTCAGAGTTGCCGCAGAATTGCGCGACGCCTCAGGCGGACTTCCCGTTATCGCATTTTTGCATTTTCCTCCGGTGTGGAACGGCGCGGTTGCCCGAGGACTGGTCGATGCTCTTCATTCATACGGCGTGACACGTTGCTATTTCGGACATATTCACAGCTCCCGGGTCGGGCAGCAACCCTTCATGTTTGAGGATATCGAGTTCAGACTTATAGCGGCAGACCACCTTGCGTTCTGTCCCCTCAGGGTCCCTATCTGACCTGTAAGTGCGCAAAACAGAAGAAAAATCGTTATTTTTATCGCAAAATCAGCCGAATTTCGATTTTAGGACTTGACATACAATAAATTTATAGTAAAATATATTAATGTGAAAAATTGTGCCCGCGCCTATACGGCATGCGGACGCGTTGTAAGAAAGGTATGGTCACCATGACAATCAGAAAATCAGAGATCAACGAAAAGAATCTTTGCACCGTTGAATTTTCGGAGGATGCCGCAACGCTTGAGGCTGAGAAGTCAAAGGTATTTCACGAGAAATCCAAGAACTTCAATATCCCCGGATTCCGCCGCGGCAAAGCTCCCCGCAGCATTATTGAAAAAATGTACGGAACGGGCGTGTTCCTTGAGGATGCCATCAACAACATCATCAATGCGCACTATTCCGAGATAGTTGACGCCGCCGGTAAGCAGGTCGTGTCGCGTCCCGAGTTCGACATCGTATCGATGGACGAAAACGAGATCGTTCTCAAGGCGGAAATGTATGTAAAGCCCGACGTTACCATTGAGGGTTACAAGGGCATCGAAGCATCGGTGGTTCTGGCTCCCGTTACAGACGAGGAGATCGACCGCGAGATCATGACCGTCCGCGAGAGAAACGCACGCGAGATTGAAGTCACCGATCGTCCTGCAGAAATGGGCGATACCGCTGTGATCGACTACGAGGGCTTTGTGGACGGCGTTGCGTTTGACGGCGGAAAGGATTCCGGTCATCATCTCAAGCTCGGCTCCGGCCAGTTCATCCCCGGCTTTGAAGAAGGCATCGTCGGCAAGAACGTAGGCGAGGAATTTGATGTGAATGTCACATTCCCCGAGCAGTACGGCGCCGCCGAGCTTGCCGGAAAAGCAGCCGTATTCAAGGTAAAGCTGAACGCTCTTGAAAAGACCGAGCTTCCGGAGGCTGACGACGATTTTGCCGTTGACGTTTCGGAATTCAACACTTTTGCTGAATACCGTGCAGACCTTGCGTCAAAAATCGAGAAGAGACACAAGGACAACGCCGACAATGAGCTTTCCGAAAAGGTAGAGGATGCTCTTGCCGAGAAGCTTGTTGCCGAAATTCCCGAGAGCATGGTAGACTCCGAGGTTGAGGCTCAGGTAAGAGAGAGCGAGTCAAGAATGCAGATGCAGGGACTTCAGCTTTCCATGTATCTCAAGTATTTCAACATGACGCTTGATCAGTACAAGGAACAGATCCGTCCTTCCGCTCTCAAGCACGTAAAGACCGAGCTGGCTCTTGAAAAGATAGCCGAGCTTGAATCCGTTGAGGTCTCCGAGGATGAGATCAATGCGGAGTATGAAACAATAGCCAAGGCGTACAGCGTAGAGCTTGATTATGCCAAGGAGAACCTCCCCGCCGAGGAGATAAAGCATACTCTTGTTATGCGCAAGACTCTGGCGCTGGTTAAGGATGCCGCCAAGGTGACCTACCTTGATAAGGCTCCCGAGGCTCCCGCTCCCGCCGAAGCTGAATAATTGACCGGATCCCGGCACGGGGGTCGCATACAGTGCGGTCCCCGGAAGAAAGGTTGGTATCAAACAATGATTAACAACAAAAACGGCTCAGACATTATCCGCGCGGCAAGCATGCCGTATGTTATCGAGCAGGACGGACGCGGCGAGCGTTCGTACGACATTTTTTCGCGTCTGCTCAATGACAGGATAATTTTTCTCTCCGACGAGGTGAACGATCTTACGTCCTCTCTCATCGTTGCGCAAATGCTTTATCTTGAGTCGGTCGATCCTGATAAGGACATTTCATTTTATATCAACAGCCCCGGCGGATCGGTAACGGCAGGTATGGCGATATACGACACGATGCAATTTGTGAAGTGTGACGTCACGACCATCTGCATAGGAATGGCGGCAAGCATGGGCGCGTTCCTTCTTGCTGCCGGGACCAAGGGAAAAAGACTTGCTCTTCCCCACAGCGAGATCATGATCCACCAGCCGTCAGGCGGCGCTCAGGGTCAGTGCAGTGACATAAAGATCCGTGCTGATCTTCTTCTTCGTACGCGTGATACACTTAACCGTATACTTGCCGAACGCACGGGCAAGCCCGTTGAGGTCATCGAGCGCGATACCGAAAGAGATAATTTCATGACTGCCGAGCAGGCTCTTGAATACGGTCTCATCGACCGCATAATCGACCGTCACGCCTGATACGGCGGACCGTCACGCCTGATACGGCGCGACACAAACGGCGCGAAAAATGGAGATGCACCAAACTCTAAATACACTTTTTTGCGTCAGGGCTTGTCTGTGACAGGCTTTTTGAAAGGCATGGAGCAAATATGCCACCCAAAGGTAACGATACTATTCACCGCTGTGCCTTTTGCGGCAGGTCGGAAAAGGAATGTAATTTTCTGATACCCGCAACAAACGGACTTTTCATTTGCGATTTCTGTGTCAGGGCATGCGATGAGATAATTGACGAAAATGAACTTGACAGCGATCGTGCCGATGACGGCGAGTTAAGCTATGACAAACTGCCGAAGCCGAGGCAGATAAAAGAAGCACTTGACGCTTATGTCATTGGTCAGGATGAAGCCAAAGTCGCGCTTTCGGTCGCGGTGTACAATCATTACAAGCGGATACTGAGCAAGGCGCCGAAGTCGGGCGCCGGAAAACGCAAAAAGAATTCCGATAAAGCTGATAATGAAAATGACGTTGAGATCCAGAAGAGCAATGTTCTGCTCATAGGTCCTACCGGTGTCGGCAAGACATATCTTGCACAGACACTGGCGAAAACGCTTAAGGTACCATTTGCAATAGCCGATGCAACGACGCTTACCGAAGCGGGATATGTGGGCGAGGATGTTGAGAATATCCTTCTCCGCCTTATACAGGCAGCAGACTATGATATAGAACGTGCCGAGAAAGGTATTATATACATCGATGAGATAGACAAGATCTCGCGTAAAAGCGAAAACCGTTCTATCACACGCGACGTATCCGGAGAGGGTGTTCAGCAGGCATTGCTCAAAATTCTTGAAGGAACGGTGTCGAATGTTCCTCCGCAGGGCGGTAGAAAGCACCCGAATCAGGAATTTATTCAGATCAATACCGAAAATATTCTTTTCATCCGCGGAGGAGCCTTTGACGGTCTTGACAAGATAATCGAAAGGCGTCACGGAAAGCAGCTTATCGGGTTCAAAAGCGAGCTTGCCGAAAAGGCTGAGGAAAAGCCCGGCATGATATTTGAGGATGTCACTCCTCACGATATAGTCAAGTACGGTCTCATTCCCGAACTTGTAGGCAGACTTCCCGTTATCGTCCCGCTTTCAAAGCTTGACCGTGATGCGCTCGTGCGTATCATCAGCGAGCCGAAGAACGCTCTGATAAAGCAGTACGCAAAGCTGTTTGCTCTTGACGGAATAAGTCTCGACTTCGCGCCGGATGCCGTGGAGGCGATAGCAGAGCTTGCGCTTGAACGCAATATAGGTGCGCGCGGTCTGCGTTCTATACTTGAGTCGATCATGACAGGGCTTATGTATGACCTTCCCTCACGCGACGATGTTGAAGGCGTTACAATCACCGCAGATTTCGTTCGCGGGAAAGGCGACGCAGAAATCAGGCTCAAGAAAAAAAGTGACTGAATTATTTATCCGCTATTAAACGGGGATGTCGCGCTAATGCGCGACATCCCCGAAGGTTATACTGCGCGTCAGTTTGCCGGTCACGGCTCCCGGGTGCATTCCGTTTTTACGGAACGCACCCGCTTTGTTTTACATCTTTTGGCCTTTACGATCATCCGCAGTGTCCGCGGTCACACGGTGCCTGCGGCGTCAGAGGCGGATTGAATTCGTTTACCGGAAATGACATGGTACGGAAGATGGCGCACGGGTTTTCTTCCTTGGGCATGACACATTCCTTATCCGGAACGGCATATTCCGTTGCATTTATCAGAAGCTGCGCGGGCCTTACAAGACGTATCACAGAGAAGATTCCTACCGATACGGCAAGATATCTGCCGCCGTCATTGTCACGCTGTGTTATCGTTCCGTCTATATGTGCGGCGACCTGCGCGGGGATCTCGCAGCAGCAGCAACAGCAGGTGTTGCCGGGAGCGCGCTCGAATACTGCCGCGTTGAGGATTATCGGATCGACCGCCTCGACTACTGCCTCGGGGATATTGCGTACCGATTCGCATTTCTCATCGGTGTGGCAGAAGTCATATGCCGCGTCTCCGGAGCGGAAGACATTTACATTGCTTTCGCCTCCGTACAGTACCACATGCTTATCAAGGACGGCTACGCCCTCAAATTCCTGCGGCTTGCAGCTGCCTGTGCATGCTTCGAATGTTATTTTGATGAAGAACCTGATGTTTACTGTGTAAAATCCGCGGTTGAAGCGTACGGGATCGATACCGATATATGTCCACGCAATGCTTGCGTCCTTTGCACGTATGTTGCCGGTGCGGTTTATTATGTCACAGCCGCAGTCTGTAAGACTGACGCGTACATTTTCATAGCAGTCACGGTCACGGCAGCTGTCAAAAATGCGCCCCGTTTCGATACAGCAGGTTTCCCGACCGTTGCTGCCGGAACAGCCGAATCTGTTTTCAGCCATTTTGTATTTACCTCCATTTGTGTTTGAGCTTCGGCAGTTGTGATGACAGCCGCGCCCTCACTTACATTGTATGCAAAATTACAGGATGTGACATTTATTTTACATGAAAAAGAGCCGGCGCGATGTGAACCTTCTGTCGCCCGACAGATCATTCGGTCGTGATATGTTATAAATAATGTTAAAAGGACTTGAAAAACAAGATCTGATATGATATAATAATCTCACAGTTGTTACTCAGGTACAACAAATGCCGACATGGCAAAATTTCTTACGAAAGGTATGGTTTAAGATCATGAAAAAGCTCTCACTTGTTTTAGCAGCCGTTATGATCGCACTCCTTGCTACGGTTCCTGCATCGGCGATTGGTACATCCGCATTTGCTCCCGGTGAAATTATCTACTGCGAGAATTTCAGCGGTGTTCCGGACACAGATGACCTTGCTGTCATCGAATCTTCACTCGATTATCGCGTCGTTGCCGTTGATACATCAACTCTTGATTACAAAATCAAAGAAAAGAATATCAGCGAAACAGCAAAGTATTATGTAAAAGACGGAAAGCTGTATATAGATAACTCTGCCGACGGAGGCGCATACAGCTATTTTATGATCTATGACAAGGATGTCATGAAGGATCTTGTCAAGACCACTTACACCATTCAGTATGAGATCACATACCTTGCGGGTCCTACCGCGTATTGCAGCCCCATTTTCAACTGGAACGGCGAGTTCGATTTCCAGGTCCCGATGCTTCGCGGCAACGGTACATACCGCAACCAGGTGAGAATCACAAACGCAGATAAGGCGAACAAGTGGTATGACTGGGACGGCATGGGTGGCACATGGCTGCCTTCAATGGTCACCGAAAACGATACCGCCCTCCTTCAGAATGTTGTTGTGAGAATGGTCTCCGTTCCCGACAAGGGCGTTTACGTTTACGCTAACGAATATCTTGTTTCCGCTCCCAATGAAATAGCGACCGCACCGGCTGATGCCCTTCCCGGCACAATGTCCGGATATGCTGTCGGCTTCCGTTCTCAGAATGGCGCAAGCGTTGCGATAGACAATATCGCGATCTATGCCGGCGACGGTTCCAAGATCACCCCCGACTTCAGCCAGTACGGTTTCAAGGGACTTGATCCTGTTGTGGAAACGACAGAGGCGCCCGAGACACCCGCACCTGAGACGACGAAGGCTCCCGTTACCGATGTTCCCACTACCACTAAACCCGAGACAACCAAGGCTCCCACGCCCGAAACTTCCGACAACAAAAAGCCCGATGCTACAACGCCGGATACAACGGCTCCCGAAAAGAAGGGCTGCGGCTCCTCTGCCGCCGTTGGATTTGCAATGCTCGCGGTCCTTGTTCCCGCGGTGGTTGTGACCAGAAAGAAGAAATAAATCTTTATTCCTGTCGGTACCCTATGCGCTTTCAGCGCATTTGGGTACCGACATAAATTCAACCGCTTGTTTAGCGGATATTTCGGAATAGGTATTGAATTTACGACCTATCTGTGGTATAATAATACAGATGACAAATGAAAGGGGGCACGCATCATGCCGTCACATGGCGGAACAAAGCTGATAGCAGCAAACAAAAAAGCATATCACGAGTATTTTGTAGATGACAGGTATGAGGCAGGCATTGCCCTTTTCGGCACTGAGGTCAAAAGCGTAAGACTCGGTCAGGTCAATCTCAAGGATTGCTACTGTACGATAAAGAACAACGAAATATTTGTCAACGGTATGCATATCAGCCCTTATGAAAAGGGTAACATTTTTAATCGCGATCCTATAAGACAGCGCAAGCTGCTGATGCACAAGCGTGAAATAATCAAGCTTGCTGCGCTATCGGCACAAAAAGGTTTTTCTCTTATTCCCCTTTCGCTTTACTTCAAGGATTCGCGGGTCAAAGTCGAACTCGGACTTTGCAGAGGCAAAAAGCTGTATGATAAGCGTGAGACCGATGCAAAGAATGAGGCAAAGCGCGAAATGGAACGCGCAGAAAAATCATCACGTGAAAAATGGTGAGCGGTTTGCTGACTGTTTTTATATGGGGGCGTAAAGGTTTCGACGGGGATTTTGAGGTATGGTAAGCGGGTAGAGCCGGGTAAACTCTTAAAACTGCTCAACTTAAAAATAAACGCTAACGATAATTTAGCTTACGCAGCCTAAGGCTGTGACGCAGTCCTGCGGGACTGCCCGTTCCACCCATGAGTACCGCGGCTTGGGATGGGGCGTCATTTAGCGGTGCACGTGCATTGCCCTTTTGCTTTTGAGGCAGTCATGAAGAAAAAAGCTACCCGTGACGGCAGGGTGACGGTTCCCGTCC
>ERZ827186.2432-NODE-2432-length-12548-cov-4.110462_pt1 | contig 12548 bp, 8 predicted proteins | sample MGYA00519918_ERZ827186 | MGnify/ENA primary metagenome ERZ827186 (study PRJEB31778, sample SAMEA3449275) | human gut metagenome | biome: human gut; feature: human-associated habitat; material: faeces | place: United Kingdom | collected 2010/2012 ... | reverse complement strand
TACGCGCGCGTCCGCCTCTCCGAGGTAGACCTCCGGCAGCATGAGTCTGAGCGTTGACGGCAGCGAGCCGACCTCATCCTCAACACGGCGCCAGTATTCCGGCTCTGCAGTATACTGGTCGCACGCCACGACCGACCAGAGTTTGCCGCTTGTGGCTGTAAAATCGGGCATTAAGATATCCGCGGGATAAAGATGCATTGTATTTCTCCGTGTCAAAAATATTTTTCCATAATATATTTTATCACAATTTGCCGCTCAATACAAGATGTTCTGCTCTTTTTTTCACTTTTTTTGCTCAAACAGTTGCATTCGCAACCATTTTGTGATAAAATATAGTCACCATGAACTGAAAGGTGATGATAAGGATGGGACCCGGAGGATTCGGCCCACCGCCCGGAGGACGAGGCGGATATCAATATGAAAAAGTTCCTTTGCCTAAGAATGCAAAGGACGTACCGCGCTATCTGCGCGAGTTGCTGGGCGGCTTTTTTTACCGCCTGTTTTACACATTCGTGCTTGTGTGGCAGACCGACCCGCTCATTCTGTTCACCATGCTGTTCATCTCGGTCTTTGACGGCGTAACGCCGATCATAGGCTCGCTTATAACCGCGCGCATAACCAACGAAATGCAGCGCCTGACAAGCGAACGCGCGGTCGCCGAGGCAAGCGGCATTCCGCTTGAACTTCATTTTGTCGGCTCGCTGCTGCTCGGACTGCTGATAGGACTTTTCACCTTCCGGCTGATAAACCGCGTTGTGACGCGGATATCCAACTCGATAATCCGCATAGCGGGTCAGAAGGTCGTAAAGCAGGTAAAAATTCAGATAATGGAAAAGGCAAAAACGCTCGATCTTGCCTCCTTCGATATGCCCGGCTTTTACGAAAAACTCGAAAACGCCAACCGCGAAGCAGGTTCGCGCCCGATACAGACCCTGCAATCCACCTTCTCGGTGGTCAGCACCGCCATATCGCTGATCGGCTACCTCGTGATTCTCGCGCGCATCCCCGACATGTGGTGGATCCCCCTGCTTATCGTGTCTGTATCTCTGCCGTCGGCAGTGATAAACTTCTACTACCGCCGCAAGAACTTCCAGTATATGCGCAACCGCTCCAAGGACCGCCGGCAGATGAATTATTACTCCGACCTGCTTGTGAACAAGGACATGACAAAGGAGATACGGATATTCAACCTTTCCGACACCTTTATCGACCGCTACAAGCAGGTGTTCAGGCAATATTTCGCCGGTCTTAAATCACTTATAGTCCATGAGAGCGTCTGGCTCGTGCTGTCTGCGATCGTATCCTGCGCCGCAAACTGCCTTTGCTACGCCATGATAGCGCGCGGAGTATTTGACGGCAGTTACCGTATAGGCGACTATTCCCTTTACACAGGTGCGCTCACATCGATAGCCAACTGCGTCGCCACATTCATAACAACGTCGGCATCCATTTACGAGGGAACGCTCTTTATCGACAACCTTGTTTCCTTTATGAAGGAAAAGCAGACGGTCGTCCCGACGAAGGAGCCGCCTGAACCTGTTGCACACGGCGCGCCTCATACAGTGGAATTCAAAAACGTCAGCTTTGCCTATCCCGGTACCGAGCGTTATGTAATAAAGAATGTCAACCTTAAATTCCGTCCCGGTGAGACTGTGGTGCTCGTAGGACTCAACGGAGCCGGCAAAACGACACTCATAAAGCTCCTTACACGTCTGTACGACCCTACCGAGGGCGTGATACTGCTTGACGGCAAGGACATACGCGAATATGACACGCACGAACTTTACAATATATTCGGCATAATCTTTCAGGACTTCGGCAAATACGCAGTGTCGGTTTCGGAGAACATATCCTTCGGCAATATCGACGCGGAGCCGGATCCCGCGCGCATACGCGAAAGCGCACGACAGAGCAGCGCCGACGAATACATCCGCGCGCTTCCGCGCGACTATGACACGCCTCTCATGCGAATTTTCGAGCAGGACGGCATTGAGCTTTCCGGCGGTCAGTGGCAAAAGCTCGCCATAGCGCGCGCGTTCTACCGCGAATCGGATATACTCATCCTCGATGAGCCGACCGCCTCGCTTGACCCGATGGCGGAGCAGGAGATATTCAACACCTTTGACCGACTGCGCGAGGGCAAAACAACGATATTCGTCTCACACCGTCTTTCCTCCGCCGTTATCGCAAGCAAGATCGTAGTGCTGAAGGGCGGCGAGGTCATTGAGGAAGGCGACCACCGTGAGCTGATGGCAAAGCAGGGCGAGTATTACAAGTTGTTCACCACGCAGGCACAGAGGTACATCGACAGCACCGAGCCTCATCACGACCGCGACCCCGAGGAGCACCGCGACAACCGTCGCGGCGAGCGTCGCCGTAATATCGACAGTGACCTGCCCGACATTCCGGACGCGGACGGGATGATCTGATATCGGCACTCCGGTGTGCCGGTCAAGCGGCGCGCAACCGCCGAGACCAAAGTCGCCGGGGGGGTCGGAAAACTCAATTGAGTTTTCCGACACCCCCGGTTTTATTTTACCGAGCTGTCAGTATCGAAGAAAATACTTTTATTTGCTTGCCTTGATATCGTTCTCGTACTTCTCGATCATCTTCTTGACCATCTGACCGCCGATAGAACCGGCCTGACGGGCAGTGAGATCACCGTTATAACCCTGGTTGAGAGTTACACCAACATCACCGGCAGCTTCCATTTTGAACTTTTCAAGAGCAGCCTTTGCTTCGGGAACAAGATTCTTATTGTTAGCCATTTGAATTTCTCCTTGTGTGAGCAACCGCATACGCGGACGCTCGCGATCTATATTAATTGAGTCCGCGTATTGCGTTCTCTGCTACTATTGTGCGCCGCATGCGAGCCTTTATGAATGCCAATTTTTATCGCCGTTTAAGCCGCCGACTGTTGACAAAAGCATTCAAAAGCTGTATAATTAAAATAATAGAATAAAATATAATCTGAAAGGAAACGATCATGAACAGGATTACCAAAACACTTGCGGCGATCATTGCCGTACTTATGCTTGCAACAGCCTTCACCGCCTGTGCCAAGCCGCAGGGCAATACCGAAACCTCCGGGAACGATACAACAACCGCGACTCCCGAAACGACCAGCGAATTTGTTGACGACGATCTCTCGGACGATCTCAAGATCAACGATACCGTAACCTTCCTTTACTGGAAAGACGTTGAACGCCCCGAATTCTTCGTTGAAGAGAGCGCGGATGACGGCAACATCGTAAACACCCGTATAAGCGAAAGAAACAAAATAGTTGAAAGCCGCCTCGGCGTGACCCTTGAATGGGACGGCGTTGCCGGAAACTACGGCAACCAGAAGGGCTTTGTCGAAACCGCCAACAACAGCGTTGTTGCCGGCGGCGGATATGACATATTTGCAGGCTACAGCATGACCGGCGCGACCCTTGCCATGAATGGTCTTGTGCAGAACCTGCTCGACCTCAAATACATCAATTTTTCAAAGCCGTGGTGGCCCGATTCGCTTGTCAACACCGCAACTATCGGCGGCAAGCTGTATTTCACCTCAGGCGATATCTCGACCAACATGCTTTATATGATGTATGCAACCTTCTTCAACAAGGACATATTCATTGAGCAGCACCCCGATATGACGGTCTCCGATATGTATAAACTGGTAAGCGACGGCAGATGGACGATCGATAAAATGATCGAGCTGTGCGATGGCGTATACCGCGACGAAAACGCCAACGGCATTGCCGACTACGAGGATCTTTACGGCTTTGAGACCATCGACCTTCACTTCGACGCATTCTACATCGGCTCCGACCTCAAACTGCTCGACAAGGACGAGACCGGCGCGCTTGTGATGTCCCCCGACTTCACCTCCGAAAAGACCCACGCCCTGCTTGAAAAGATCACAAGTTTCTTCTATGACAGCGGTTTTGCCTTTACAAAGGGAACGACCAGCAAGTATTCCTCAGCCCAGTCCTTCAAGTCCGCGCGTGTGCTTTACACCGTTGACAGAGTTTATATAGCCTCCGGTACGCTCAAGGATGTTGACTTCAAGTACGGAATTCTCCCCGTTCCGAAGTATGATGAGGAGCAGTCCGAATACCGCACCTGCATGGCATTTCCCTTCACGCTCTACTCTGTTTCCGTCAAGGCAAAGGATGCCGATGCCGCAGCCGCAGTGCTTGAATGCCTCGGCTCCGAGAGCTATCGCCGCATAACCCCCGCGCTCTTTGAGCAGTCCATGAAGGTCCTTTATTCCGAAAGCCCCGACGACAGCGCAATGTACGACCTTGTAAAGAAATCTGTCGCCATGGACCTTGCATGAATATTCACCACCCCGCTCAATAACAACTCCTACGCACCCTTCCGCAATGCCGTCAAAAATGACACCGCAGCAGGCTGGTCGCGCAGCACTACACAGCTCAAAACCGTTATAAACACATATATCAAAAATATAAACTCGGCAATGTCGGGACAATAAAACAGCACCGGCGATCACAGGAAAGGATCAAAAAATGAAAATCTACGACGAACTGAAAGCCCGCGGACTTATAGCACAGGTCACAGATGAAGCGGGCATCAGTCAGATGATAAACGAAGGAAAAGCCAAGTTCTACATCGGCTTTGACTGCACAGCCGACAGCCTTACGGCAGGTCACTTTATGGCTCTTACACTCATGAAGCGCCTCCAGATGGTGGGTAACAAGCCCATAGCCCTGATCGGCGGCGGCACGACCATGATAGGCGACCCCTCCGGACGCACCGATATGCGCAAGATGCTCACAAAAGCAGACATTGACCACAATGCGGAGTGCTTCCGCCGTCAGATGTCCCGCTTTATCGAATTCGGCGAGGACAAGGCGCTTATGGTCAACAACGCAGACTGGCTGTTGAACCTCAATTATATCGAGTTTCTCCGCGAGGTCGGGGCATGCTTCTCGGTAAATAATATGCTTCGCGCCGAGTGCTACAAGCAGCGCATAGAAAAGGGACTCTCATTTTTTGAATTCAACTATATGATAATGCAGTCCTACGACTTTTATTATCTTTTCCAGCACTACGGCTGCAATATGCAGTTCGGAGGCGATGACCAGTGGTCGAACATGCTGGGCGGAACCGAGCTTATCCGCCGCAAGCTGGGCAAGGACGCACACGCCATGACCATTACCCTGCTCACCGACTCTCAGGGGCACAAAATGGGCAAAACGGCAGGCAACGCCGTGTGGCTTGATCCCAAAAAGACCAGCCCATACGACTTTTATCAGTACTGGCGCAATGTCGGCGACGATGATGTGCTCAAGTGCATAAGAATGCTGACCTTCCTCCCCATAGAGCAGATAAACGAGATGAACGGCTGGCAGGGCAGCGATCTCAACCGCGCCAAGGAAATACTCGCATACGAGCTTACATCCCTGGTACACGGCGAGGAGGAAGCCGGGAATGCCGAGGCGAGCGCCAAAGCGCTCTTCGGCGCGGGCGCGGATGCATCCGTTCCCACCACCGAGCTTTCCGCCGACGACCTTGATGAAAACGGCGACATCGACGTTCTCTCCGTGCTTGTAAAAGCCGGACTTGTCACCTCAAGATCCGAGGCACGCCGCGCTGTTGAGCAGGGCGGAGTATCCGCCGACGGCGAAAAGGTCACCGACCTCAAGACCAGATACACCGGCGATGCACTGCGCACGGGTATAGTCTTCCGCCGCGGTAAAAAGGCATACAAAAAGGTCACTGTAAAATAATTTCCGCTTTTCGTTTAAGGGGATTAAGAACTCGGCACGGTTTTTTAATCCCCTACTTTATTTTATATATATCATTTTGTCAAAAGACATTGACGCGGACAGGCGATTGATGGTATAATTTTATCAGCGTAAATAAATCGAAAGGAATTTCCGACATGTTATCGCAATTCAAAAAGTTATCGGCGCTTCTGACAGCGGCAGTAATGCTAATATCCATGACGGCATGCTTTTCGGGAGGCAATGCCCCGGGTGAAAGCACCGCAGACAATACGACGCCGCCCACCGAAGCTTCGTCGGCTCCCGCCGAAAGCGTTGATATAACGACCTCGGAGGAAATGCACTGCACGACCGAGGAACCGACGACCGACGTTCCGGAGACGAGTCAGGCTCCGGAAACGACAGTCCCCCCGGAAACCACCCAAGCACCTGAAACCACCCAAACTCCGGAAACTACCAATTCCCCCGAAACAACAAAGACTCCGGAGACAACAAAGACTCCGGAAACCACAAAGACTCCGGATACTACAAAAACCCCGGAAACCACGAAAGCTCCCGAAACCGAGCCTGCGCCGGCAGAGCCGGCAGGACGTTTGCTTTACTATGAAAACTTTGAGGACCGTACTCTTTCCACCATATCGGCAAGCGTTTTATCGGGTCTTGGCTGGACTCTCGACACAACAGGCAACGGCGCCTACAAAAACAATACATCCAAATATGAAATACGCGATTTCGAAGGCAGCAAACGCCTTTACATAAACAACAACGCCGACAACAAGTCCGGGGACTCATATGTCATCGTTCTCTCCCCTGCCCTGTTCGGCGCATATCACGGACAGAACTATACCTATCAGTATGATCTGATCTACACCAACGCATACGCGCCGGACAGATACATAGCCCTCGTAAGCGATTACAACGGAAGAGCGTACAACTCCTTCCACTTCCGCAACCGCGGCACCGCCAATAATCAGGCGCACTATTATGACAAATGGATCACATATGATGCATCCGGAGCAAATTATGCCGCCAACACAAACGGAAATTCGGTAGTCACAAAGCTGCTCGGACTGAAATACTCTTCGTCGGTACAGGCGTTTGCCAATATCGATGTTTCGATAAGATATATCGTTGACTGGCAAAACGGCAACAGCGTTTACATGCGCGTCAATACGCCGGGGTACCCCGGCAGCGGCAAATGGACGCTCGTCTCAAAAGCATCGCCGAAAGCCGAAGGCTCAAAATACTTTGACCCTGCCAATTTCGGCGGTTCGGTAGTTTTGAAGACCGGCGGCAGACAGTGCGGATATGTTGACAATATCATCATATGGGAAGGCACCGGAGACGAACCGACCGACAAGAGCGCTCCCCTCCTCCACTCTGCCGACAAGGGCTGTTCCGGTCACTCATTCGCCGGAGGCACACGCTGCGATGACCCTGTATACTGCATATGGTGCGGCGAGGCAGGCGCAGGCACGCCTGAGCATACATTTGTCGCTGTTGCCGGCACGAAAGACATGCGCTGTACCGCATGCCTTGCATACAGCAATAATCTTTCATCTTCTTGGCTGCTTGCGACAGTCCCCGCGTACAGTAGCGGAAAATACGCCTCACAGCTATATCGCAGCGGACAGGGCATAGCAGACGGATCGCTGCCGCGCAGCGGTGAATCTCTCATGATGATAATTTCCGGCACGAATGCCGCAGGCTTTGACGCATACCGCGCAAAGCTCACCGAATACGGCTACACCGAAACATACAGCTATTCCTGTGACGGCAACATATACGCACAGTACACCGAAAACAGTCAGACGGTTTATGCCTATTATACCGCATCTGTCTCCGAGGTACGCGTTATACTCGACAAAAGCAGTATGATGACCGCCGCTGAATTCGGCTACACCTACACCAAACAGACCGGCGATACGACCACGCTTTTCCAGTACGGCGTTCCCATGCACAGCAAAGCCGCAGGAGGCAATGCGACCGACACAGACGGCGCGGTAAGAATAAACTGCGGAATGATGTATGTCATCAAGCTGGCTGACAACTCGGTTTATATTATGGACGGCGGCGGTCAGCAACAGTTTGACGCTGCGCAGTGCGACGGATTCATGAAATTCCTGCGCGAGGTGACCGGGGTCGCGACGGGCAAAATACGCATCGCGGCATGGTCGGTAACGCACGGACACAGTGACCATATGGGCGGCGTTTCGCTCTTCTTCAAGAAGTATTCCTCCGAGCTGACGCTTGAGCGCGTTTTCTTCAATCTGCCCTCATACTATACCGAAACAGGCAGGTTCGCCGACGGCAGAGGCAACCAGGCAAAGATGATATCATATATCAAGAGCTGCTTCCCCGGAGACGATATAAAGTTCATTCAGGTACATACGGGACAGAGCATTGACCTTGCCGATATCAAAATCAACGTCATGTATACGCACGAGGATCTTGTGGATCCCGTCACAGCCGTAAGCGAGATCGCTGATGACTTCAATAACTCCTGCATGGTGCTGAAGATCATCATAGACGGCAAGAGCTTCTGGCTGCTCGGCGATATAAACAAGCCGGCGGCAAACGTTATCATCGCAAACAACAGTGACGCAACGCTGCGCGGGGATATCGTACAGCTCGCGCACCACGTGTACAACAGCATTCAGCCGTTGTATGAGAAAATACAAGCCACCGTAGTGCTTGCGCCTCAGTCGTCCGGCGGCTCGGTAAGGAGCAGCGCAATGCGAAAGATCATGGACACAGCCAAAAAATATGTGCAGAACAATATGATCTACTACGCAGGCGACGGAACGGACGGACTTACCGTAACAGACGGAATTATCAGCCACACCTATAACGCCCCCGTTCTCGGCGGCGGATACACCGGCTGGACCTGGTGATATAATATCACGCATTTCCTTCCGCCGTGCAATTGGCACGGCGGAAGGAAAATAATTCGGCTTTTTCACTTGACACAAAGCCGCCGATGTGATAAAATATTACGGTAATAATAATGGGATGTCGCCAAGCGGTAAGGCACAGGACTTTGACTCCTGCATTCGTCGGTCCGAATCCGGCCATCCCAGCCATGATGAGTGTCTGATTTAGATGCAGGCACGAAAAAACGAGAAAAGCGGAGATTTCGAGAGATTTCTCCGCTTTTTTCGACTCTAAATTTTTTCAGAATTTTGTAGATGCATTTCGGGCATTTCGGGTCTGTAGACAGATTCGAACCGGCGAAACGGTTGAAATGTTTACAAAGTTGTGGTATAATAAAAATAGGAGAGGCGGTGATTTTTTGAAAGAAACAATGACAAAACGCTTTTTTGCCCCTATATGGAGATGTGATGAAATTGAAGCTGAATTGGAACGTTTAGAAAATGAGGGATGGAGATTTGAAAAGATCTCCGGATTCAGAAAATTCAAATTTGTCAAAGCATCTCCGAAAGCCACTAAATATTTTTTGACTTGTTCATTTGTAAAAGAACGCGGCATGATACAAACCGAGCAATTATTGAAACGTGAGTACAAAGCGACCGAAATCAGCGGCAATTTTATAGAAGGCTTAAAGACTACATCTGTATATCGTATAACAAGAGAAGCAGACCTGCTTCAAAGAAAAGTTTATAGAAATATATATTTGCGACATTTAGTGTGGCAATACATTTTAATCGGACTTCTGTTTTCCTCTATATCTGTCGCAGGTATTATATTGTCGCACATTTTTGATGGAACACCCCTGTTTTCTCCCCAAAATATAATTTTTGCTATTGTAGGTATATGCGGCACAAGTAGTTTATTCTACCATTTGTTCGGTTGGTTATACTTGCGAAAACAATATGCAAAGTATTGGAATTCTGACGAGAAATAAAAGTTACATAGGCTTCGTTGCAAACATGGCGTTAAAAGTCCGCAGACCGCGGATACTTTTAACTCCCATCATCGCCAAGGAGTCAGTGTACCCTCTGCAAAATCGGCGTGCATCTAAATCATCCACACACGGCTTTGCATCTAAATCGGACACACGTCACATGATGACAAGTCAATTTAGATCCGAACGAGGAAAAACGAGAAAACGGGAGATTTCGAGAGATTTCTCCCGTTTTTTCGACCCTGAATTTTTTCTGAGTTTCATAGATCCCTTTTGCCCTTTTCGATGCTGTGTCCGGACTCGGACTCACTAAACCGAAAAATTTGATTGTTATCAGTTTGTTGAGAACATTTCTCGCTCGGCGGTATTCTTCTCCAAGTTAAATGCGCGCTATAGATTGAAAAATGGGAAGATTTATGTTATAATAAGATATCGACAAATCGGTATTTACGGAGGAAAATATGAAATGAAAATCTATGATATTTCTCAAGAAGTCTTCGGCTGTCAGGTATATGCCGGCGATCCGGTTCCGGAAAAGAAATTGCTTTGTTCAATGCAAAAAGGCAGTTTGTATAACCTGACGGCTTTCAGCATGTGCGCTCACAACGGCACACATATCGACGCGCCGTTTCATTTTATCAAAGACGGAAAAACGGTCGATTCCATAGACTTAGATACATTCGTGGGAATAGCTTATGTTGCAGAATATCATGGAATCGTTTCCGACAGTGCCGCCGCAGAGATACTTGAAAAAGCGAGAAAACAGAACACAGAAGCAGCAAAGAGAATTCTTATTAAGGGAGAGGCAGAGATTTCTGCACAAGCCGCTAAAGTATTTGCCGATTCGGGAATCTTACTTCTCGGTAACGAATCCCAGACTGTCGGACCTGAAGCTGCTCCGATGGAAGTTCATCTCATCCTGCTAAGAGCCGATGTCGTATTGCTTGAAGGTATCCGTTTAGCAGAAGTTTCGGAAGGTGCTTATTTCTTGAATGCAGCCCCACTAAATCTATCCGGTGCGGATGGCTCGCCATGCAGAGCTGTACTGATTGCTGACGAGAGATAAATTCCAGTTTGCCTGACTGAATAACCTACATAGCCAAACGCTATCACAATCGGCACCCTTCACAAAAACCGACCGGAATTTTGTGCAGGGTGCCGATGCTGCATTTTCACATTTCCGCAAGGCAGTCAGCCACAACGTCGGCAACCGTCACCGGTGTAACCTTTCCGACGGTTATAGCGGCAAAGATTTCCGAAGCCGTCTCCGGGTCGGACGAAACGTCGTAGATAAACGCCTCATCGCTCAGTCCGTCGTCATCATGCGAAATACAGAGGAGGGAGTACACCGCTGTCTTTTCTCCGCCGACGGTTCTTGCCGATCTTATAAGTCTGTACTCAACTGCCGGAAAGTCCCCGGTTCTCTCGAAGTCTGCCTCTGAAATGAATTCCATGTTTTTTCTCCTTTGGTTTGGTGAGGTAATAATGTTATACCCTCAATTGGATTTGCAGGCATTATATCACAATTGATGTGATTTGTAAATAGCCCTTTCCGGCGATAATGCGGATATTGCATAATATACATTTTCTGAAATTATGAACAGAAAATCAGCCATCCGAACAAGCATCGGAATAACAGTGCCTATTGCCGAAAACAGAGTTTTGCAGACCGGTATCAGTCCGCGTTTTGCACATATTTGTAGATATTATCGAATTCTGCTAAGGAATATGCAGTAAATATACAGCTGACACAAGCAAATATTCAGTATAAGCCCTTATTTCTGAATATTATCAAAAACCGGACAGGCGTATTGCACAAAAATTGAGCCGAAAGTTTGTTGAAACTGCTCGCCGCATTTCGACAGATGCACGAATAAATATTCAGAAACGAATGAATAATCCGGCATGATACATTCCTGATATTGTCTCTGCTGCCTGTCAATATGCAAAAATCAATCTCAAACCGCCGATCAGCCCGAAACGGGATGAAAAAAGTCCGAAAAATGTTGTTCATAAAATGTTTACATTACTTCAGATTCGGGATTTAAGGATAGTTTTCACGAAAAAAGCAGTAAGCAAAAAACGCAGGCAGTGTTCCTGCCCGCGCGTTTTGGAGGTTCTTACTTGGCTATTGAGGACAATATACTACTATCCCATCAAACACGATTTAAATCGGAAATCAGGTCACTGCATCCGCTATTTCAATTATGACAGGAGTATCGTGCACGAGTGTTTCGGTATCTTCCATATTGGTGCGGACAAAAACCAGTTCATCCGGAATGCCGCTTAACCTTTTGAATTCGTCATTATATACCGATACCACCAATTTGTCCGGATAATAATTGCATTTACCCCGGAAAAGCACATCTTCACTCCAATCACCTTCAGTAACATCATCCTGCCGCAAACGCACATATATCGTATTACCGCGTGATATTGAAACCTCTATTTCTGTAATCTGACCAGAAATGCTTATCTCTCCGATAGCTCCGTTAGTCAGTCTGTCATAGGTTTCAACTGTCTCGTCGCCTTTGACGATTATATAGTGAATTTTAACTTTTCTGACCTCAAAGAAGATATCCGGATTTTCACACACCCATTTGGTGCCGGGGAAATCAACCGGTCTCTTTCCTTGCATCGGGTCAATAACACAGCCACTGCAAATCAACATTGCAATTGAAAGTACCGATATTAACAAAAGTATCTTTTTCATATATGCCATTATATTATTCCTTAGAAATTTATAATACTGAACAGTGCTGTTGCCGACTGTCTTACCGGTTCTCAGCCCATCGGAGTTATACTCAAACGCAAGCTCCGAACCATCGGCCAGCGTCATTCCCGCCAGCCGTCTGCCGTCCCAGCTAAGGGAAGAGGCGTTTCTCCAGTTAAGCGGGTTGCCGGAGAGGTCGTAGTTTATCGCGGTCCCGTTGTACCCCGTCAGC
>ERZ827186.2429-NODE-2429-length-12559-cov-3.451376_pt1 | contig 12559 bp, 10 predicted proteins | sample MGYA00519918_ERZ827186 | MGnify/ENA primary metagenome ERZ827186 (study PRJEB31778, sample SAMEA3449275) | human gut metagenome | biome: human gut; feature: human-associated habitat; material: faeces | place: United Kingdom | collected 2010/2012 ... | reverse complement strand
CTATTTTCTGTAATTTGTTTTTGGCAGATGAGCTTAACCGTACTTCAAGCCGTACTCAAGCGGCTTTGCTTGAGGCAATGGAAGAAAGGCAAGTTACCGTAGACGGACACAGTTATCAGCTTGAAAATCCTTTTTCCGTAATTGCAACCCAAAACCCTGTCGGTGCCTCGGGTACACAACTTTTGCCTGACTCTCAAACCGACCGTTTTACAGTAAGAATTTCAATGGGATACCCTAATTTTGAGGCTGAATGTCAAATGCTTATTAACCGCAGTCGGCAAAACCCTCTTGATAAGGTAAAACAAGCAGTTACTGTTGAAGAACTTATTAATATGCAAAACAATGTAAAAGAAGTTTTTGTAAGCGAAGATATGGCAAAATACATTGTAATGCTCGTAACAGCCACCAGACAGAACAGGCTTTTTGAAAGAGGTGCAAGTCCAAGAGCCGCACTTTCACTTAAAGATATGGCAAAGGCGGCGGCATTTGCGGACGACAGAGATTACATTGTTCCCCGTGACATTCAAAATATTTTTGTTGCTACCATAAGTCATCGTGTTATTTTGAGTGCAGAGGCAAATGCTAAAAAAATCAGCGTTACAAAAGCTCTTAATGAGATTTTGAGAACAACAAGACAACCCAAAATTTAGTGAGGGAAAAATGATAAAGAACATACTTATATATATTGCGGTTCTTGCAATATCATTTTCGTTTGCGGTTTTTTATTATGCCTGGTTTTCCAATTTTCTGCTGATTGTTGTACTTTGTCTGCCTGTTCTTTCATTGTTATGCAGTCTGCCTTTTATGATTTATTCGGCCGTCAAAGGTTTTTCTCTTTATGCTTCCAAGGTCATTTATGCAGGCGATGATGTTGTAATTAATCTTGCGGCAAACAACCGCAACGGTCTTTTCTGTCCTTTGATTAAAGTTCTTGTTTACTCAAAGAACAGTTTTTGCGGCAAATCGAAAAAAACAGCGTTTAAATACAGCGGAGTGATAAATAAGCCCGTAAATATTCCGCTTTCAAAAATCGGCAAAGATTGCGGATTAGTCGAAATACAAACAAGATGGCTTAAGATTTACGATATGCTCGGAATCTTTTTTATTCCCGTAAGGTTTAATACTGCGGCAGAAATACTTGTAATTCCTAAAACCGCAAATTGCAACGAAGAAGTCCTGACGGGCAAACAAGCTATTATAGGATACAAAAAGAAAGCCGGAGGCGGATTTTCTGATGATTATGAAATCAGAGAATACCGTGACGGCGACAATCTGCGTAATGTTCACTGGAAATTATCTGCCAAAAATGATGATTTAATGGTTCGAGAACCGAGCCTGCCGATTTACAAGAATTTTAAAATTATGCTTATGCTTGGCGACAACCCCGAAAACAACAATAAAGTTTTGGCGAAATTTGCAGGCGTTTGCAAGAACGCAATAAAAAATGAAATTCCGTGTACGGTGTGTACTACCAAAAATGCAGGTGCATATCCCCTTACCCCTCAAACAAATATTTATTCCATATACAAAGCAATTTACACACGGCAAAATCTCGGTAACGCAGATACTTCAAATGCAGAAATTCACAGTATTTTTGCCGACTCCGAGGAGGTGGCAAAATGAAAAAATATTTGCTTTCCACTCTGGCAGACAGTATATGCGTAGTTCTTTTGTCGATCTGCCCCATACTCTGCTATGCAAGCGCATTTTCGGTTAAACTCGAAGCTTCGGTACTGATTATGGCGGCTGTATTATTTTCAATTGTTTTCAGCCTGCTGTCAGCCTTTGTAAAAAACAATTTGAAATATGCTTTATGTATGACAGTAATTGCTTTTGTGGCATTTTTGGTATTTGTCTTTGCAAATGAGCGTATTTTTGCACAGGCAAACTACGCAATTAACAAACTGCTTGAACTGTATTCGGTTTATCTTTCTGTTTACAGCAACATCAAATTTGCAAGTTATATAGCGAACGACGCTACAGGATTCTTTGTTTTGCTGTCATTAATTCTGAACGGATTGTTTTCTTTCTTAATATCACGAATTAAATCAATCAAAATTGCAGGACTTTTGAGCATTGCGTTACTTGTACCCTGCTTTGTACTTGTAAACACTTTGCCCGACCTTGTACCGTTGCTTATAATATTTACAGTTCTGTTTGCGCTTTACTTTTCATCGCAGACAAGACAATTAAACTATGCACACAGCGGTGTAATAACTGCGGTTTGTGCCGTTATTTTGGCTGTACTCATTACTGTTTTGGCTGTAATAAATCCGGTTGCCGATTACGAAAGACCGAAGTGGCAGGACAATATGCTGAATACAGTACAAACTCTCACGGGAATGAAAACCTACAACGGCAGCGGTAAAATCTCGTCCGCCCTCGCAGAGGTGGGCAACAGCCTTGAGCCTGAGGTGGATTTTTCAAATGCAGGCGCACTTACTCAAACAGGGAAAAAGGTTATGACTGTCACATCAAGTACAGACGGCAGAATTTACCTTAAGAGTATGGCATATGCAAATTACGAAAACAACAAATGGTCTGTACTTACCGATGAGCAGGCAGACAACTATCCGCAGGATTATCAATCCTTTATTATGACTATTATGACGCAGTATTTCGAAGAGGCAGAAACCGTAACCATTGACACCGTAAACAAAGAAAATGTTATTTACACACCCTATTATCTTAATTATATCAACAACAATTTTTCGCCTGTATGCGATGTGTTCATAGCAAACACCGACAAGGCAACAAACTACACTATGTTTGTTATACCGTATTCCGAGGAAAATATTAACGACTTTTCACGAATAGAAATAAGTGGCACCTCAAAATACGATGATTTTGCACAATGCTATTTATCTCTGCCAAACGATACCAAACAGGCAATGCTTGAAATTGCCGAGCGCAACAATATTAAAGATTTATCCAAGAGTGATATTTCTCAAACGGTTGCGGCGGTTAAGGACTTTGTTTCACATTCCGCATCATATTCTCTCAATACACAAAAAGTACCCGACGGCAGAGATGTTGCAGAATGGTTTTTAAACGATGCCGAAACAGGTTATTGTATGCATTTTGCAAATGCCGCCGCCGTAATGTTGAGAGCCTTAGGCGTTCCCGCAAGATATGTAACAGGGTATTGTGCCGATGTTGTTGACGGTAAAGCTATTGTCACCTCAGACAATGCCCATGCTTGGGTGGAATACTTTGACGAACGAATCGGCTGGATTCCGCTTGACGCTACATCATCTGATTTTGAAGTGCCGCAAGCTACCGAATCAGTGCAAACAACAACGCAGGCACAGACAACCTCTCCTACCGTTCAGCCTACTACACAGGCACAAAATACTAAGCCTGTAAAAATAGAAGTAAAGGCAAAAATTTCAACACCTGCCATAATTGTTATAATTATTTTACTGATTATAGCTTTGGCAATCTTAAGAATTATTTTAATACGGTATTACAGAAAATACAGTTTTACTCACAAAGATTATAAATCAAGAGTAATCTGCATTTACAGATATTTAAATAAACTTTCCGTTCATTCAAAAGTCAGAATACCGAAAAAAATTGAAAATATCTGTACCAAAGCAAAGTTTTCCACGCACAATATTTCTGATGAAGAATATAAAATTGTTCTTAATTATGTATTAACATTCAGGAATAAAACAATCGGTAAAATGCCGATTGTTAAAAAGCTGTATTGCATAATAATTCTCGGTATATAAGTAAAAGCTGTACCCCGCAAAGGGATACAGCTTTTTGCTTTACCGCAAGATTACTTACAACCGCAACCCTGTTTTAACTCAAAACTCTGACAGTCTGTGCACTGACATACTGTTGGGTTTGATTCATGTGTACCAACCTTAATTGTTTCAAGTGAGCAGTAGTGTTCTGCCTCGTTGTTATGAGAACAGTTATTTACGGTGCATTTAATACTACGGTTTACATAGGAGTTGTTCATCATTGTAAATCACCTCATACATTATTAGCGAACACTGCGCCGTTGCAGTTCTGTTCGCCCTCTTATTGTCTGCAAAACAACAGTAAATATACCTCACCAAATTCACACTTAATAATAAAATATATTGAGGTGATTTTATGACAGCGATTTCAACTGCCATACTGATTATTTTTGCAGTTATGGGAATAATATACTGCGTAAGGGAAATTACATATTTCCTTTATAAAAACAAAAATAATTGCTCAATCATTATTGTTACTCCGCTTGAAGGAGAAAATCAAAATGCCGAATTTATATTGCGAGGTGCGGCGTCAAGATTAAGATGGTTTTGTCGTGGCGGTAAAGACTGCATACTTTGCCTTGACTGCGATATGGATGAAGAAACCGAAAACATTTGTAAAGCCTTGTGCAAAGAATACGGATTTATTCGTATGATAAAAAAGACTGAACTTATACATCTTTTAAACGAATAATCGCAAGGTGTATTGTTAAAGCAAAAAAACAGTGCTATAATAATTATAATTGTGGCAAAATACCGCTGTATTTTTTAAGGAAACAGGTATGTTTTTATGGATGACAATACACTTTTACAGCTTGAAGGCTATGTTGAAAGCGTAGTTTACAGAAATGAGGAAAACGGTTATACCGTTGTTGAAATATCGGACGATGACGACTATATAACAGCTGTCGGCATTATGCCAAGGGTACATCAGGGCGACCTTTTAAAGCTCACAGGCAATTATAAGGAACATCCTAATTACGGCAGGCAATTCTCTGCTCAGGTCTGTGAGCTTTGCCGTCCGAGCGGTACAGCAGGGATTCTGCGTTACCTTTCTTCCGGTGCAATCCGTGGAATAGGCGCAACAACCGCACAAAGGCTTGTATCTGAATTTGGCGAAAAAACTCTTGATGTTATGGAAAACGAACCCGAAAGAGTAGCAATGCTCAAGGGAATTTCAAAATCAAAGGCAGAAGATTTTTCTCTGCAGCTAAAGCAAAGCACGGGTATCCGCTCGCTTATATTATTCCTCGGCGAATACGGAATAGGCAATGCTGCGGCTGTCAAAATTTTCACAGAACTCGGAACTTCCGCTATTGAACAAATTAAAGAAAACCCGTACATACTTTGCAACGGAGAGTTCGGCATAAGTTTTCAGACTGCCGACTTTATTGCAAAAAAGCGTAATTTTGACGAGCAGAGCACAGAGCGACTTCGTGCCGGAATTGCTTATATTTTAATACATAACGAAGGCAACGGTCATACCTGTTTGCCTTTTGAGATTCTCTGCAAAAAAGCCGCAGATTTTCTGAAAGTTGACATAGCACTTATTGCTTCAACAATGCAGGAAATGATTTTCGACCGCTCGCTTATCAAAGACGATGTAAACGATAAAGAATTTATTTTTTCTCCTAATACCCACCTTTGTGAACTTTATATAGCCTCAAGAGTGAAAATGCTGCTTGGATTTGCGGCTGAACAAATTAAAAATATTGACACCGAAATTGAAAAATGCGAAAAAAATGACGGAATAGAATATGCCATACTGCAAAAAGAGGCAATCACACAGGCCCTCACAAAAGGTATGCTTGTGCTGACAGGCGGTCCGGGCACAGGTAAAACCACAACATTAAACGCTATTATTAAAATATTGCAAAACAACGGCAAAAAAGTTTTGCTTGCCGCACCGACAGGAAGAGCGGCTCAACGAATGAGTGCTTTAACGGGAGTTGAGGCAAAAACTATTCATCGTCTGCTTGAAGTAAGCTGGGACAAGCACGATAAACCTATTTTTAATAAAAACGAACGCAATCAGCTTAAATGTGACGCCCTCATAGTTGATGAGGTTTCTATGGTTGACACCTTTATTTTTGAAAGCGTTATGAAAGCCTTGCCTATCGGTTGCCGTCTTATACTTGTCGGCGACTCTAACCAGTTACCGTCCGTAGGGCCGGGCAACATACTCGGCGACCTTACCGACTGCGGAATTGTACCGGTTGTAAGGTTAAACGAAATTTTCCGTCAGGCACAGAAAAGTCTTATTGTTACAAACGCACATAAAATAGTCAACGGCGAAATGCCCGTTCTCAATGCATCAGATAAAGACTTTTTCTTTTTATTAAGGAATAACAAAACCGAAATTTCTCAAGTAATCGTTGACCTTTGCACACAAAGATTACCAAAGGCTTACGGTTACTCGGCATTTGACAATATTCAGGTGCTTTGCCCATCCAAAAAGGGCGAGCTTGGCACTGCCGAAATGAATTTCAAACTTCAAAAGGCTCTTAATCCAAAATCAGCCGATAAAGCTGAAATTGAAATTGCATCAAAAACATTCAGAATTGGCGACAAGGTAATGCAGATAAAAAACAACTACGATATAACCTGGATAAGAGATGACGGAGAGCAAGGTTCGGGAATTTTTAACGGCGACATAGGAATTATTGATTCTATCGACCGCAAAAGCCGTACGCTTATAGTTATTTTTGACGACAAGACAGCTAAATACACTTATGAATACGCAACCGATCTTGACTTTGCATATGCGGTTACTGTACATAAAAGCCAAGGTAACGAATTTGACTGCGTAATTATACCTATGTTTCAAGGGCCTCCTCAACTTTATTACAGAAATTTACTTTATACAGCCGTTACACGAGCAAAGAAAACGCTTGTGCTTGTCGGAAATCCAAAAACGGTAGAATATATGGTACAAAATAACCGCCGTACAAAAAGATACAGCGGATTAAAGGAATTTTTACTGCGAGATGAACAGTTATATTAAAAGAGCAATGCTGTTTTTGCAGGACATAATTTTCACCGTAAAGTGCCCGTACTGCGAAAAAGTTATTGACAGGAATGACTACGCCTGTAAAGAATGTAAGAGTAAATTTCCGCAAAAAGGCTATGAAACTTACGCTGTCGGAGGATACAAAACAATAGCGCCGTTTAAATATGACGGTATATTTGCAAGCGGTGTAAAAAACTTTAAATTTTATGAAAATCCGTCATATTCCCGCCAACTTGCCATACCTTTGGCTAATGAAATAATCGCAAAATACGGTGTCGGCTGTTTTGATATTATTACCGCCGTACCGATGTATTATAAAAATATGCGTGAACGGGGATATAATCAATCGGAACTTCTTGCAAAAGAATGTGCGGAAATTTTTAACATTCCGTATGCAGAACTTGTTGAAAAGCATAAGAAAAATAAAGCTCAACATACGCTTAAAGGAAAAGAACGAGAAAGCAATGTTCAAGGTGTGTACCGTGTAATTGACAGTCAAGCAGTGGCTGACAAGAATATTCTTATAATTGACGATATTATTACTACGGGCAACACACTCGGCGAATGTTGTAAGGTTCTTAAAAAAGCAGGCTGCAAAAACATATGCTGTGCAGCGCTTTGTGCGGCTATTGTATAACTTAAAAAGGTTGAAAAAATTGGAGTATTACCAATTCTTTCAACCTTTAGTTTTATTGTTTTTAGATAGTTGTGAATAAATTATGGCTTAGTAAATTGTTTTGCCAATCTTTTATAATTACCTGACTAAGTATTCATAATTCCTAATTTTTAAAGAACATTATACTGTCATTGAAATATACTTTTGAAGAACAGTAACATCGTTTACATCAATTTTTCCGTCGTCGTTTAAGTCACAATAAATTTTATATCTGTTTTCATCAAATATTGAATCTTCTTCGACAAAAAGAGAACCGTTAAGATACATCTGCAAACTTGTAACATCATTTATATTTGTTGACTTATCGGCATTAAGATCGCCGTAATATCTGGCATTAAGATCATATAAAGTATTAATATCAATAACACCGTTAGTGTATAATTCAACAGCATTTTGTACTTTATTATCAGCATAATAATAACTGCCCGCAGGTGAATCTTCATAAATGGGATATACAAAATTTCCTGTTTTTAAAGATTTAATATTATTGTCTGACGAATAATGATCCTCAACTAAAATATAATCGAATTTAACTTCTTCGCTTATTGCAGATAATTTCAAATAAAAAATATCATAATCGCTTTCAGGGCAAGGGTAAGCTAAAGTTTGTTCAATATATTCTCTTGTCAGTTTTTCAATCTTAAAAAATTCATCCCATGTAATTTTGTTATCAACACTGTAGTAGTCTTTATCTGCAAGATCAATAGATACCTTTATATCGGCATCACCAAGGTTTAATATCTGTTCTTTTGTTGAAATGCAAAACAAACATTCACTTGCGGAAAAATATTTTATTTCTGATACTGAATATTTTTCATCAATAATTTTCTTTTTATCATCGGGCTTCTGACTTCTTATATTATTTTTATATTCCTCATAATCACGCAATAATTCATCACTATAAGTCTTTCTGCCGTCTTCATTTACAATAATCTCATCTAAGCGATCGTTTTTATCTGCAAATATATATATATCTTCACAATATGAAGTTAAATTAATTTTAACCGCAACCGTATCTGTATCCGCAATATCATCAATCGCCCACATAAGTTCTCCTGTTAACTTATTTTTAAAATCGTGATTCCACATCTCTACATCACCAACGGCTGAGTTTCCCGTATCAGCCGCAAATGCTGTTGTTGTGCCGCAAAGAACAGCACTTGCCAGAATTGCTATTGCCATAATACCGCTTATAAGTTTTTTCATAATATAGCCTCCTTTAAAACATAAGTCATATTTCTTACGATTATTGTACTATATCATTAAATATCAAGCAAGTGTATTATTGTACAATCTTTCGATTAAATTGTTAGTTATTTAGACTAAACAAAATCATATACAAAAACTCCCTCCGTAAATACGAAGGGAGTAACTAATTTGATTAAATTATCAAACAGGATGAACCATATTTTTCTTGTCGAGCTTATCGCCGTTAATGCCAACTTCGGCATTTCTTCTCTTCTCAAAGAAGTCGAGAGCAACCTTCGGGAACTGAGCGTATGAAAGAACATCCTCTTCCTGCTCAATCCACTGTGAAATCTCACCTCTGAGCTTATCAAGCTCCGGCTCAAGTAAATCTGCAGGACGGCAAGTAATAATCTTCTTATCGCCGCAAATCTTCTTCTGGAATGCAGGATCAATCGGCATTGGTGTTGTGCCGTACTCGCCTGCAACAAGACCCTTAAACTCGTTTGTACACATCTTGTATCTCTCACCTGTAATTACATTGAATACAGCCTGTGTACCAACAATCTGTGATGTAGGAGTAACGAGCGGTGGGTAACCTGCATCTTTACGAACTCTCGGAACTTCCTCAAGTACCTCTGTAAGCTTGTCTTCTTTGCCTGCCTGCTTAAGCTGTGAAAGAAGGTTAGAAAGCATACCGCCCGGAACCTGATAGATAAGAGCCTTAGCATCTGTAGCAAGCATCTTCTGATCAAGAAGACCGTTCTTAAAGTATTTCTCACGAAGAGTCATAAAGTAAGCACGAATTTCAGCAAGCTGCTTAATGTCAAGACCTGTATCATACGGTGTGCCTGCAAAAGCGGCAACCATTGACTCTGTAGGAGCATGTGAAGTACCGAGTGCAAGTGGGCTGATAGCAGTATCAATACCGTCAGCGCCTGCCTCAACACCCTTTAAAAGACACATTGATGCAAGACCTGATGTGTAGTGTGTGTGGAGCTGAATAGGAAGATCAACAGCAGACTTAATAGCCTTTACAAGACTCTCTGTAGCTGTTGGTGTAAGCAAAGCAGCCATATCCTTAATGCAGATAGAATCTGCGCCAGCATCGGCAATTCTCTTTGCATACTCTACATAGTATTCATCTGTGAAAACAGGACCTGTTGTGTAGCTGATAGCTACCTGTGCTTCAGCCTTGCCGTTTTCTCTCTTTGCAGCATTGATAGCTGTCTTGAGGTTCTTAATATCGTTAAGAGCGTCAAAAATTCTGATAATATCAATACCGTTAGCAACCGAACGCTGAACGAGGTACTCTACGCAGTCATCGGCATAGTGACGGTAACCGAGCATATTCTGACCTCTGAAAAGCATCTGCAGCTTTGTATTCGGACAATGCTCACGAATTGTACGAAGTCTTGCCCATGGGTCTTCATTTAAGAAACGAAGACAAGCGTCATATGTTGCACCGCCCCAGCACTCAAGTGAATAATAACCGATTTTGTCGAGCTTATCAAGAATCGGGAGCATTTCCTCTGTTGTCATTCTTGTAGCAATAAGTGACTGATGTGCGTCACGCAGGGCAGTTTCGGTAACTCTAATTTTCTTTGCCATTTCGGACATCCCTTTCGTCAGTTATTAGTTAAGAGTAACAAGTGTTTTACCTGAATCTACAGACTCACCCTTAGCAACATCAACAGTTGCAACTACACCATCCTGAGGAGCCTTTACAGGAGTTTCCATCTTCATAGCCTCAATAAATACGAGGTCGTCACCGGCTTTAACTGACTGACCGGCTGAAACAACAACATTAACAACTGTACCCGGCATAGGAGCTGATACTACTACTGAACCTGCTGCGCCTGCAGGAGCTGCCGGCTTTGCTGCAGGTGCGGGTGCTGCTGCCGGAGCAGGAGCTGCTGCAACAGGAGCTGAAGAACCGCCGAGCTCTTCAACCTGAACATCGTATGCTGTACCGTTTACTGTAATTCTTAAATTTTTCATTTTAAATATCCCCTTTATTTAAACAAACATATTTATCAGATTGTTGAATGTTTCTTAGCAACTGTAGGAACTCTCTTGCCTGCAAGCATATCAAGAGCGGAAATAAGAGTTTTTCTTAAATCCTGCTGTTCAACAATACCGTCAACATAGCCGTTCTGTGCTGCGTTGAAAGCAGAGAGATTTTCTGCCGCAAACTTTTCGGCAACTGCCTTCTGCTCTGCAACAGGAACATTCATAGCGTCAGCTGCAAGAATAAATGCCGCAGCCTCTACATTTACAGGAGAAATAACAGCCTGCGGAAGTGCGTAAACCATATCTGCGTTTGCGCCTGTACCTGCAAGTGCAATGTAACCTGAACCGACAGCCTGACCGTAAACTACGGAAATCTTAACTGTAGTAGCCTCTGCATAAGCCGATGCTGCCTTTGCGGCTGACTTAATTGATTCAAAGCCCTTACAGTCAACAAATGTAAGTATCGGAAGTGAGAAAGCGTCGCAGAAACGAACAAATTTTGCAATCTTTGTTGTTGCGGAACATGAAAGCACACCGCCGTTTGTCTTTACAATACCAACTACCGAACCGCCAAGACGGGCAAGTCTTACTTTAGCGTCTTTGCCGTAGTTGTCAAAAAGTTTATAAACACTGCCGCCGTCAACAATTGAACCTACGATGCAGTCGCAGTCTGCAGGCTCTTCCTCAAATGACTCCGGAGCAGTATTGAGATTGTTAGACGGAAGATAAAGAACAAGCTCTTTAGCCTTAGCTACAGCCTCAGCAGAATCCTTTGCAACAACAGAAGCAATACCGTGCTCTGCGTTGTACTCCGCACTTGCATTCTTGCCTGTAACATCAAGAGAAAGCTGTGCCTTTTCACTCATAATAACAAAATCCGCACTTGCTGCGTTAAGAGCGTTTGTACCAAGGCAAGTTCCGAGAACTACCGAAATCTGCGGAACCGCACCCGAAACCGCAGCAGCGCTGTTAAGAACCTGACCGCAGCCTGCAAGAAGCTCATTGCCCTGCATAAGTCTGCCGCCGACACTGTCGTAAAAACCTACAACAGGAGCGCCTGTTTTAAGTGCAAGATCATAAATCTTTTTAAGCTTTGCAGCCTGTGCCTTACTCATAGCACCGCCGCAAATGTCGCTGTTCTGTGCGAAAGCGTAAACAGGCATACCCTCAACTGTACCAAAGCCTGCAACAACCTCTGCAAAACCTTCGCCGGACTTTGCAAAAGCATCAATTTCAGTAAAGCTGTCTGCATCAAAAAATTCTGTTATTGTTTTATAAGCAGAAGTAGATGCGATTTCAGCCTTTGCCTGATTGATTTTTTCAATACTCATCTTAAACATCCTCCAATACAATGTATTGAATATACCGACAAATAGCATAAGTCGGCATACTAATTTACCACATATATCATTATATCCTAATATTTATCAAACTACAAGGAAAAAGCAAAGCTATTTTTAAAATTTGAATATTTACAACAATGATTTTGCACAAACATTCTGATTTACTGTGCATTTTAACTTGTGATTTTATTTGATTTTTTGTCCTAAAAGTTAAGTTTTTAAGGCTTTGGATTAAATAAGCTGTTTTCCGTTTACAAACGGGTTTGAAAGCAGTTTTTTTACCTCAATTTCGGTAAGGTCACGCCAATCGCCCTGTTTCAGCATACCCATTTTTACGCCGCCGATTTGTATTCTTTTAAGTCTTGCAACCTCAAGACCCACAGCCTCGCACATACGGCGGATTTCACGGTTCTTGCCCTCATGAAGTATCATTTCGAGTACAACTCTGCCCGGTTCCTGATGAAGTACATGCACCATTGCAGGGGCTGTCTTTACTCCGTCAAGCTCAATACCGGTTTCAAGCTTAACAAGCTGATCTTCGTCAATAGACGGACGGACTGTTACTCTGTAAATTTTATAAACA
>ERZ827186.2421-NODE-2421-length-12584-cov-4.059542_pt1 | contig 12584 bp, 13 predicted proteins | sample MGYA00519918_ERZ827186 | MGnify/ENA primary metagenome ERZ827186 (study PRJEB31778, sample SAMEA3449275) | human gut metagenome | biome: human gut; feature: human-associated habitat; material: faeces | place: United Kingdom | collected 2010/2012 ... | reverse complement strand
GGGCGGCACGCCCCTGCCGAGACGAATACCGGGCAATAATGCAGCGCCCATGTGGCGGGGGAGCGGCGCAGGTCGGCGTAGTTCAGCTGGCAGAGCCGCAGACGCATCTCGTACCGGCGTACAAGCCCGCCCCGGCTGCCCAGCTGGGTATCGGTGCGCCAGACGGTATAATGCACCGCCTGCAAGGCGCTGCGCACCAGACTGATGCAGAACAGCGTACCCGCCAGCACCAGCAGCCACGCCGTGCCCAGCGGCAGCCAGCGGGCGGCAAACGCCGCCAGCTGTCCCAGCTGCGCAAGGGCAGCGGTCTGGGCATCCGGGGCGTAGCTCTGGGTCTGGTGGATGGCCAGCCACCACAAAATCAGGGTAGACAGGCCGTTGGCACCCAGCACCGTAAAGGCCAGCTTTTCGCCGCCCTTGGGCGCGTGCCATAGCGGGTCTGTCACCGGCAGCAGCACATCGGCAAGTTCCTCGGCCTGCTGCCGGGTAAGATACAGTGTGATGGTCTTGGTCTGCCCCACAGGGTACAGCACCACCCGGCAGGCACCGGTCAGGCGGTAGAGCAGGGGCTGCTCCAATATCAGCGCCGCCAGCCCCTCGGCGCGCAGGGCGCGGTCCAGCCGCACGCCCAGCCGCCAGCTGACGTGCACTGTGCCTTCGGCATCCACCTGCCAGCGGCCGCCGTAGTACACCGCCCAGCACACGGCGCTGATAAAGAAGAGCAATACAAGCTCCTGCCGCAGCGCTGCACGCAGGGCGTCCCAGTTGCGGTCAAAAAGCACCTGTACCAGCGGCAGAAGGTAGACCAGCAGGGTCTTGCGCAGCAGATGCAGTGCCGCCAGCGGGTGAAAGTGCTTTTCCCGGCTCATACGTTGCCCTCCATCAGTACCGCTGCCAGCGCGGTAGCCTGTGCGGCGGGGATGCCGGGAAGCACCAATTGCAGCCCCGGGCTGCGCACAAGGAGCACAGTGCACCCTGCCGCCCACAGCAGCGGGGTGCGCAGCAGCTGCACCCCGGTGACCGCCCGGCGCGGGATGCGGTGCAGCACAGGGACAGCCACCCCGGACTGCACCGTGACGCTGTCTGCCGTCAGGGCGGCGACAAAGCTGCAGCAGCGCACCCGGACAAGCGCCACCAGCGCCGCCCATACAGCGCAAAAGACCGCGCCCGCCCACACGCTCTGCCAGAAGGCAAAGGGCGCGCAGACCAGCCCGGGCACGGCTGCCCAGACGCAGAGCACCCGGCGGGCGCGGGGCGGCAGCACCAGAGCGGTGCGCAGCAGCTCCTGCTCGCTCATTTGTGGGAGGAAAGACCCCACGCATCCATCAGCAGATGCAGGGTGTCGTCCTGTGTCAGGCACAGCAGCCTATCCCACGGCAGCAGCACCGTGCTGCCGTGAGGGATGATGAACTCGGTATCCCGGGTGATGCTGACCAGAATGGCATCGCCGGGAATGGGGATCTCCTTGATCTCCTTGCCCGCGAACTGAAAGTCCTCCGGCAGCAAAATTTCATTCAGGCTGGCAGTGCCGCCGCCCAGAGACAGCAGCTGCCGGATGGTGTCGGTCTCGATCTCCCGCTCCAGGATATGGCTCAGGTTGTCGGTGCCGCACACCACGGTGTCCACGCCCAGCGTGTGCAGGATGTCCCGGTTTTTGGGGTTGGAGGCGCGCGCCACGGTGCGGTTCACGCCGAACTCCCGCTTGGCGATCTGGCACGCCACCAGATTGGTCTCGTCGGTGTTGGTCACCGCCACAAAGGCGTCGCAGCTGGCCACATCGGCGGTGCGCAGGGTGTCAAAGCTCAAGGAGTCGCCGCAGATGACCGGGATATCCAGCGTATCAGCAAGGGTGCGGCACAGCGCCTCCTGCGGCTCGATGATGGTCACCTTATGGTGGTGGGACAGCAGGCTTTGGGCAAGATACATGCCCACCCGGCCGCCGCCGGCAATACAAACTTTCATATCGTTACCTCGTTCTACGGTCTGTAAAGCAAAAACAGGCTGTTTTACTTGGAAAGTGCCCGGAACACCGCCTGCTCAGTCAGCACGGTGGGGCAGATGGTCTCCAGCTCGTAGGCCTTGTGGTACAAGATCTGCAGATGCGGGTCGGATACCCGGCAGATGACTTTATCCCGGCGGAAGATGTTCTTCGCCAGCTGTGCGGCCATCAGGTTCACCGAGTCCTCCTCGGTCACCGCCGCCACGGCGTCGCAGTTCTCCACGCCGCCCCGGCGCAGGGTGTCCGGGTCGGTAGGGTCGCCCACAAGGGCAGTGCCGTGAAAGGTATAATCGTCAAAGGCATCCAGACGCTTGAGCTGCTCAGGGTCCTTTTCCACCACCGAGATATCATGGCCGATGCGCTCCAGATCGCGGATCAGCGCCGCACCCACCTGATCGCAGCCGATCACCAGTATGTTCATGAAGGTTCACCTCGTTGTTCTCAGTGCTTTCAGCGCCGGGCGCAGAAAGCGGACAGACTTCTTATTTTTATAGTATAGCACATTTCCCGGGGCAGATAAATACAGCGCCCGGGGGAAAATTTCTATAATCTGTATGCACAGCGGCTCATAGTATGGTATACTGGAACTGCTTTTGAAATAAACTACGCATCCAACGGGTGCTGCAGGAGGGATTTATTACGTTTTTCGAGATCATCAAAGCGATCCTGATGGGTATCGTGGAGGGCATTACCGAGTGGCTGCCCATCTCCTCCACCGGTCACATGATCCTTGTGGAGCAGGTCGTCAAGTTCAATGCCAGTGAAGAATTCATGTCCATGTTCCGGGTGGTCATCCAGCTGGGTGCCATTCTGGCCGTGGTGGTGCTGTTCTGGAATAAGCTGTGGCCCTTTGGGCTGCGGCAGGGCAAGGTTATCTCCAAGCCCAGCGTGTGGAACCTGTGGTTCAAGGTGGTAGCCGCCACCCTGCCGGTGCTGGTCATCAGTCCGCTGGACGATTGGATGGAGGAGCACTTCTATAACTACATCACCGTAGCCGCCATGCTGATCTTGTACGGTGTGCTCTTCCTTGTGGTGGAGAACCGCCGCACCACGCCCCGGGTCACAAAGCTGGAACAGATCAGCTACCGGGACGCGCTGCTCATCGGCGTGTGGCAGTGCCTTGCCATCATCCCCGGCACCTCCCGCTCCGGCGCTACCATCGTGGGCGGTCTGCTGCTGGGTCTCTCCCGCGCCTGCGTGGCGGAGTTCACCTTTTATTTGGCCATCCCGGTCATGGCGGGTGCATCCCTGCTCAAGGTGATCAAGTTCGCGGTCTCCGGCGTATCCATCACCGGCACCGAGGTCGCTGTGCTGCTGGTGGGCTGCATCGTGGCCTTTGTCGTCAGCCTTGCAGCCATCCGCTTCCTGATGGACTACGTCAAGCGCCACGACTTCAAGTTCTTCGGCATCTACCGCATCGTGCTGGGTGCGATCGTGCTGGCTGTGGCGGCCATCACCGCGCTGGCATAAGAGAAAAGCTTAATAATGATAACAGGGGCTGCTGCACGGCATTCGGTGCAGCAGCCCCTGTTTTTTAGTATTAAACGCTTACTCTTCCGCTTTTTTCACCTTTACGCGCCACTTGTGGGACATATACTCCGAGCGCAGTTTGTTGGTAACAAAGGTCTGGCTGCTGTACAGGCCGTGGTGGCCGGAGAGCATAAAGCAGATACCGCAGCCCAGCGCGATGAGCTCCAGCCCGGCGCCGCTGAACAGCTCAAAGCCCAGCAGGATGGAGGGGATCAGGACGTTGGTGGCACCGCAGAAGATGGACACCAGCCCCACCGCCGCTGCAAACCCGGCGGGCAGACCCAGCAGCGGGCCGACCACGCAGCCGAAGGTAGCACCCACAAAGAAGCTGGGCACTACCTCGCCGCCCTTGAACCCGCAGGCAAGGGTCAGCGCGGTAAGGAAGATCTTGCACAGAAAATCCCACGGCAGCGCCTGTCCCTGCTCCACGGCGGCAACGATGACGCCCATGCCCGCGCCGTTATACCGCCCCACGCCGAACAGATAGGAAAAGCCGATGACCAGCACGCCGCCCGCAAAGACCCGCACCCACGGGTTCGGGAGAAGCTTTGGCACAGTGTGCTCCATGAAGTGGAGGGTGTAGCAGAACAGGCGGGAAACGGCAGCGCAGGCCACACCCAGCAGGATGACCAGCAGGGCGGTGCGGACGTTCAGTTCCGGTGCAGTGAGGGCAAAGTGGGTGGGTGCGATGCCAAAGGCCAGCGAGCAGCCGTAGGCGATGAGGGCAGAGGTAAAGGCCGGGACAAAGGCAGCGGTAAAGGTCAGGCCCACATCCTCCACCATCATGGCAAAGCAGGCCGCCGCCAGCGGGGTGCCGAACAGGGCAGAGAAGAACGCAGCCATGCCGCTGATGGTGGCGGTGCGGCGGTCGTGGTCCGTGAGCCGCAGCAGGGTGCCAAGGTTCCAGCCGATGCTGCCGCCCATCTGCAGCGCAGCGCCCTCGCGGCCGGCAGAGCCGCCGCACAGGTGGGTGAGCACCGTACCCAGAAAGATGGCGGGCACCAGCAGAATGCTGACCGGCTCGCCGCTCTGCACGGCGCGGAGAACGTTGTTGGTGCCCACACCCTCGCACTTTGTTACCTTATAAAGGGCAGTGATGAGCAGACCCGCCACAGGCAAAAGGAACAGCAGCCAGGGCTGCGCGGCGCGCAGCTCGGTGGCGTGCTCGACAGCAAGGTGGAATAAGGTGCCCAGAAATCCGCAGAGCAGCCCCATGGGAACCGCCAGAAAGAACCATTGCAGCGCCACCCGCAGGGCGGCTTTCGCTTCGTGCCAGAATGTATCAAAATCGTTCATAGACATAACTCCTGTATCTTGACATCCGTTCCGTTTTTTGGAACCGATAACCGATATAAGATAACACCGCAGGGCAGGGCTGTCAACCCCAAAATGGGCAGAGCAAAACGGCACGGTTCCATTTTCTGTTTACACCGCTCGCCCGGGTGTGCTATACTGAACAAAAGAGAGACCGCGCGGCAGACGCCGCCGGAAAGATATGGGAGGAAAAACACCATGGAACCATCCAAAGTTTACTATACGGATTTCCGCTGTCCGGTGGGCACCAGCCTGCTGGAAAAGCTGCGCCGGGTGTGCATTGCCGCCGGCATCAAGGACATCGACATGGACGGCCGGTTCGTGGCTATCAAGATGCACTTCGGCGAGCTGGGCAATCTGGCTTTTCTGCGCCCCAACTACGCCAAGGTGGTGGCAGACCTGTGCAAGGAGCAGGGCGGTATGCCCTTCCTGACCGACTGCAACACCCTGTACCCGGGCAGCCGCAAGAATGCGCTGGAGCACCTGAGCTGCGCCCAGCTGAACGGCTTCTGGCCCATGACCACCGGCTGTCAGGTGATTATTGGTGACGGTCTGCGCGGCACGGATGAGGTGGAAGTGCCGGTGCCGAACGGCGAATACTGCAAGACCGCCAAGATCGGCCGCGCCATCATGGACGCGGACGTGTTCATCAGCCTGACCCACTTCAAGGGCCACGAGTCCACCGGCTTTGGCGGTGCGCTCAAGAATATCGGCATGGGCTGCGGCTCCCGCGCGGGCAAGATGGAGCAGCACGCTGCCGGCAAGCCCGCCGTGCAGGAGGGGCTGTGCCGCGGCTGCCACCGCTGCGCCAAGGAGTGCGGCTCGGACGCCATTACTTACAATGCCGAAAACAAGGCGGTCATTGATTACGACAAGTGCAAGGGCTGCGGCCGCTGCATCGGCGCCTGCAGCTTTGACGCCATCTATTCTCCCAACGACTGTGCCAACGAGCTGCTGGACCGCAAGATGGCCGAGTACGCCGCCGCAGTCTGCCACGACCGTCCCTGCTTCCACGTTTCTCTGGTGCAGGACATCAGCCCCAACTGCGACTGCCACTGCGAGAACGATGCACCCATTCTGCCGGATATTGGCATCTTTGCGTCCTTCGACCCTGTGGCGCTGGATCAGGCCTGCGTGGACGCCTGCCTGAACGCCGCCCCGCTGCCCAACAGCCAGCTGGGCGCAAACCTTGCAAAGCCGGGCTGGAACTGCTACCACGACAACTTCAAGGACTCCAACCCCAACATCGAGTGGAAGGCCACCCTGGAGCAGGCCGAGAAGGTGGGCATGGGCACCCGCCAGTATGTGCTGAAAAAGGTATAAAGACAAAATGGGGCGCTGACCACACGGTCAGCGCCCCTTTGCGCTTTAAAAATTAAGTTTAAGCTTCGCCGTTTGTCTCCGGCACGATGCCGTCCAGTACGCTTTGCAGCGCCTGCCAGTTTTTCAGGGTGCAGCCGGGCAGGGTGTCAGCGTCCAGCCCTGCGTCCGCGATGCGGCCGGTCATGCTGTCCTTATCGCTGAGCAGGTCCAGCGCGGCGTCCTTGATCAGCGGCCAAGCTTCGGCAAAGCCCTCCTGCTGGTTGTCGGTCAGGCCGTCGTACCAGCTGTAAAAGGCATCCTGAATGGCTTCCGGGGAGCGGCTGGACATCCGTGCGTCCTCGGCCCAGTGCAGCAGCGATGCCGCCGCGATGACCGATTTCAAGGAGCAGCCGGATACGCCGGGCCCCCAGCCCAGACAGGGCGCAAAGGCGTTTGAGGTGCCGGTGATGGAGAACACCGAGTTCTCGTCGAAGTTGCCGGGGTTCAGCTCTCCGGTGTTGGCCTCTGTGGTGGAGGAGGGCAGCTCACTGCTGCCGGAAGCGGATGCGCTGTCCGAGGCGGGCGCAGCGCTGGATGCGGGGCTGCTTGCAGAGCCGCCGCAGGCTGCCAGCAGACAGCCCAGTAAAGCGGCGCACAGCAGCAGCGCAAGGGAGCGGATATATTTCGATGTCATAAGAAAAACCTCCGTAACTGGTGCTCCGGCAAGCCGCCGGAGCAAAGCGGGATCTACACCCTAAGTATACGTTCTGCGCACGGCGTTGTCAATCGTTCTGCGCAGGACGAATTTCAAGCAGCACCTGTGCAGGATATACAAAAATGCAGCTTGAATTTCGGGCAGTTCCACGCATTGACATTCTCCGCGCTGGCTCGTATAATCAAAAGCAGACAAGTAAATTTATCAGTGCGTGTAACTGTTCGATCAGGCATGAGCATCAGAGGGAAGGCGGCAACGGCATCCCTTTGGTTCTTGTGCCCTTTTTCTTTTTCACAAAAGCTGCGGCATGGAAGCGGAGGAGTGCGGCGATGCAGGCTGTAAAGGTATTCAATAACAATGCGGTGTCGGTGGTCATGCCGGACGGCAGGGAAGCCATTCTCGTGGGCAACGGGCTTGGGTTTGGCCGCCGCCCGGGGGACGTGATCGACAAAAGCCGCGTTTCCAAGGTGTACTATGTGCAGAACGAGCTGCAGACCAAGTTCCTCAAGATGCTGGATAACGTTACCCCGCAGGTGATGCAGGCCGCCGAGCGCATCTCGCTGGCGGCAGAGGAGCAGGGCATCCTGCTCAGCAGCAAAAGCACCATCTCGCTGGTGGACCACATCAGTTTTGCGCTGGAACGTGTGGAAAAGGGCACTTTTCTGCCCAACCTCATGCTTTCGGAGACCCGGATGCTGTACCCGAAGGAGTACGCAGTGGGGCAAAGGGCGCTGGAACTTGTCCGGCAGTTCTGCGGCGTACAGCTGCCGGAGGACGAAGCGGGCTACATTGCCCTGCATCTGGTAGCCGGTGCGGCGGACGGTGCGCTGGCTTACGATACCGTAAAATTCGTCAAGGCGGTCAAGGAGATCATCTGCGATACCTATCACTGCACCTTTGAGGAAGAAAGCCTTGAGACTACCCGCCTGACCGTACACCTCAAGTTTCTGGCGGCGCGCATCCTGCGCCACACTCCTTGGCAGGACGCCGGGCTGGAGTCCATGTACACGGTGCTTTTGCAGCGCGACAGCCGCAACGAGGTGTGCTTACAGCGCATCAATGCCTATCTGCGGCAGGAATTTGATTACGAGCTGGATCATCAGGAGCAGGTCTATCTGCTCATCCACCTGACCAAGATCGTAGGATAAAACGCTTCAACAGGGCGTCCGGAAGCCCTGCGGAATAGAAATCATCCCCTAAAACAGTCAAGTCAAAAAGTGAGGAGTATTACACGATGAAAGAAAAAGTCATGAATGGCTTGGAAAAGTTCTCCAAAGCCATGCTCTCACCGCTGTCGTATATCTCGGCAGCAGGCCTGATCCTTGTGCTGGGCGCTTTGCTTACCAGCACAAGCCTTAGTGCGATGATCCCCGTTCTGCAGTGGACCCCCATCAAGCTGCTGGGACAGCTGATCTACAACTGCATCATGGTCATCATCAACAACCTCAGCCTGATGTTCTGCGTGGGCATCGCAGCGGCGCTTGCCAAAAAGAACAAGCAGCAGGCTGCCATCATCGGCCTGATGAGCTATTTTATGTACCTGACCGCCGGCAACGTCACCCTGACCCAGCTGGGTATGCTGGCAGAGCCTGACCCGATGGTGGGTCTGTACGGCACCGGTCAGTCCACCGTGTTCGGCATCCAGACGGTGGATATGGGCGTGTTCGGCGGCATCCTGCTGGGCTACATCTGGCAGATCCTGCTCAACGGTGTGCTGGCCAACCTGCAGAGGCCTCTGCTGGCGCTGGACGCCAAGGCCGGTTTCGTCGGTCTGGTCATCCTGATGTGCTGGCAGCAGATCGGCTACATGATGATCATCTATGTGGCTGGCCTGCAGAGCGTGCCCGGCGACCTGATCGAGGCCGCTAAGATCGACGGTGCCAACGACCGCGAGATTCTGTTCAAGATCAAGATTCCCATGGTCATGCCCAGCGTGACCATCTGCACCTTCCTGACCCTGACCAACAGCTTCAAGCTGTTCGACCAGAACGTGGCTCTGACCGCAGGCGAACCCGCCAACGCCAGTGAAATGCTGGCACTGAACATCTACAACACCTTCTACGGCCGCTCCGGTGCGCAGTGGAAGGGCATTGGTCAGGCAAAGGCTGTTGTGTTCTTCCTGATCGTGGTGGTCATCTCGCTGATCCAGCTCCACTTTACCCGCTCTAAGGAGGTGCAGCAGTAATGTCGAAACAGAAAAGAACCTGGGATGTCATCCTTGTTGTTGTAATGGTTCTCCTCTGCCTGCTGTGGATCTACCCCATCGTGCTGATCCTGCTGAACAGCTTGAAAACCGAGGGCAGCTTTACCACCTCTACGGTGTTCCGTCTGCCCACCGCCGAAACCTTTGCCGGACTGCGCAACTACGTTTACGGCGTGACCAAGATGGACTTTCTCTCCAGCATGGGCTACAGCCTTCTGATTACTATCACCAGCGTGGTGCTGATCCTGCTGTGCTGCTCCATGACTGGTTGGTACCTGACCCGCGTAAACAACAAGCTGAGCAAGTTCATGAACCTGCTGATCGTGTTCTCCATGGTCGTTCCCTTCCAGATGGTCATGTTCACCCTGTCCAAAACTGCTGACCGTCTGAACCTGAACAACCCTTGGAACATCTGCATCATCTATCTGGGCTTCGGCGCCGGTCTGGCCGTGTTCATGTTTACCGGCTTTATGAAGAGCGTGCCCATGGAGATCGAGGAAGCAGCCATGATCGACGGCTGCAACCCCATCCAGATCTTCTTCAAGGTCGTGTTCCCCATCCTGAAGCCTACCATGATCTCCACTGCTATTCTGGAGACCATGTGGGTGTGGAACGACTACCTGCTGCCCACGCTGGTGCTGGATATCAAGAAGTACCGCACCATCCCCATGGCGATCCAGTATTTCCGCGGCGGCTACGGCCGTGTGGAGCTGGCTCCCATGATGGCCTGCATCATCATTGCTATCATCCCCATTATTATCCTCTACATGACCTGCCAGAAGTACATCATCGAGGGTGTCGTGGCCGGTGCTGTAAAGGGCTAAGGAGGTGCACGTTATGCGTGCAAGCGGCATTTTGATGCCGGTGTTCAGCCTGCCGGGGCCTTTTGGTATCGGTACGCTGGGCAGTGAAGCGACCGCATTCGTTGATTTTCTGGCCGAGGCAAAGCAGACTTATTGGCAGATCCTGCCCATCGGCCCTACCGGCTATGGCGACAGTCCCTACCAGAGCTTTTCCGCCTTTGCCGGAAACCCCTACTTTATCGATTTCCGTCTGCTGGCGGCAGATGGCTATCTGACTGCCGAAGAGATTCCCGCCGCGCAGCCGGTAAGCACCGTTGACTACGGTGCGCTGTACAACCAGCGCCCGGTGCTGCTGAAAAAGGCTGCTGACCGGCTGCTGGCAGCCCCCTCCCCTGCTTACGAGGCCTTCTGCACCGCGCAGAGCTTCTGGCTGGAGGACTACGCCCTGTTCATGGCCGTAAAGGCAGAGCAGGGGCAGGCAGGCCTTGCCGACTGGCCGGACGCCCTGCGCTGCCGGGAGCCGGAGGTCATTGCCGCCGCAAAGGTACGGTTGGCAGACCAGATCAGCTACCACAAGGCGGTGCAGTTCTTCTTCTACACCCAGTGGAACGCGCTGAAGGCCTATGCCAACCGCAAAGGTGTCCTGCTGGTGGGCGATATCCCCATCTACGTCAGCCCGGATTCCAGTGACCTGTGGACCCAACCGGAGCTGTTCCAGACTGATGGACAGATGCACCTGACCCATGTAGCCGGCTGCCCGCCGGATTCCTTTGCGGCAGACGGACAGCTGTGGGGCAACCCGCTGTACGATTGGCCTACCCACAAGGCCACCGGCTTTGGCTGGTGGAAGCGGCGCATGAAGCACGCCACCTCTATCTACGATGTGGTGCGCATTGACCACTTCCGCGGTTTCGAGAGTTACTACTCTATCCCTGCCGAAAACACAACGGCTGCAGGCGGTCACTGGGAAAAAGGCCCCGACCGGGACTTTATCCACGCCATGCAGCAGGCGCTGGGCGGCGGCAATATCATCGCCGAGGATCTGGGCTACTTGACCCCGGAGGTGAAGGCGATGCTGGCCGAAAGCGGCTACCCGGGCATGAAGATCATGCAGTTTGCCTTCGACAGCCGGGAGTCGGGCAACTACCTGCCCCACACCTATCCCCGCAACAGTGTGGTGTATACAGGCACCCACGATAACGTGACCACCGAGGGTTGGCGCAGCAACGCCAGCGCCGAGGACGTAGCCTACGCCTGCCGGTATCTGCGCTGCACACCGGAGACCCTGACTGAAGGCATGATCTGCGCATGCCTTGCCAGTGTTTCGGACACCGCCATCATCCCGCTGGCAGACTGGCTGCATCTGGGCAGCGAGGCCCGCATCAACACCCCCAGCACACAGGGCGCAAACTGGCGCTGGCGGCTGGCACAGCCCCTGCCCGCTGCATTGGCCGGGCACATCGCCGCGCTGACCACGCTGTATGAGCGCGTGCCGAAAGCACTTTGACCTCGTTTTCCTTTCGTTTGGCAACCTGTAAAACACACAAGGCATCTGCTTTGCCCGCTGCTGCGTTCTGCGCAGCGGGTACGGGCAGATGCCTTTGTTGTTGATCGGCTTTTTCAGCACATTTTTGCTACAACATTTTTTCGCCGTAAAAAAGCAGGAGTTTTGCGCGTTTATGGCGTATTCAGGTCAGTTTTACAACGCATCGTCACAATATATTCACAAATGTATCATGATTTTCAAACCCGCGCTCTCTTGTCATTTTTGTGCAGATATGCTACAATTCAGTTACTAGATGAACTGCCCCTTGGGGAGTTCTGTGTGCGAAAGGAGTTTTCCATCATGGATCATACATATCAGCGCCCGCTGCAGCTGCCCGCCTGCTGCTCTGTGCTCTCTGCCGAGGAGATGACCTATACCGAGGGCGGTGCCCTTTCTATCAACATCACTCCGGAGCAGGTGATGGCCTTTGGCATCAATGCCACGGTAAACCTGCTGGGCATGATGGGCCGCTATGCGTTCCAGGCTGCAGTTTCCGGTATGCAGAATGCCCTGAACGATGGTTTGGGTGTTGGTGATGCAATTGGGCACTACTGGGGCAAGCTGAACACATGGAGCAAGGTTGCCACGATCGGTATGGCTGGTCTGGGCGGTTATTATGCCTATTGTCAGGCACGCAGCATCTATCTCTCCATCAAAAATCTTGTGGACGCCTTTAAGAATACGTACAACGAAATTCAGGCCAAAAAGAAGGCAGAACAGGAGGCCGCCGAGCAGCAGAATTGTCTGCCTACTCTGGTAGCTCTGTGCTGATCTTTCATCGACCCGGAAAGGAGTGTTTTTATTTATGAAAAAGCTTCAGCTGCCCTCTTCCTACGCAGCCCTCTCCCCCGAGGAGCAGTGCGCTGCCTTTGGCGGCAGCGAATTCGGCGATGCTGTCGGCAGCTTTTTTGACAATCTGCACTTCAATGATTTCTTCTGGAACGGTGGGCTGATCTCGTTTTCCTTCACCTTTGTGCCCATGCTACTTTTCCGCGTGATCAAGACAGGTGTGCAGACCGGGATCAAGCTCTCTCAGCAGATCGGCCGCCTGCTTGGCATCACCCGCGAGGCTACCGTCACTGCCGTCCAGTACTTGGATAATACGCAGCAGCGAAATGACCAGCCGGTCGAAAATTCTCTCCCCCAGCTTTTTTCTCTTCAGTAATAAGCTA
>ERZ827186.2401-NODE-2401-length-12678-cov-4.418284_pt1 | contig 12678 bp, 11 predicted proteins | sample MGYA00519918_ERZ827186 | MGnify/ENA primary metagenome ERZ827186 (study PRJEB31778, sample SAMEA3449275) | human gut metagenome | biome: human gut; feature: human-associated habitat; material: faeces | place: United Kingdom | collected 2010/2012 ... | reverse complement strand
CGCGAGGGCAACGACCTGTGGACCGAGATGCGCCAAAGCGGCGTTGCCGATAAAACAGCCGGTTCAATCAAATTCGCTTTTAAGGGGAGAAGCGACACACCGATGCTCGTTTTACCCTCAGGAAACAACATAATGGTCTGCTTTTGCATCAAAGCCGCGCTGATCTGCTCATTGACGGCAATGATGGAGCGATGGTTGCGTCGTTGAATAAAAAGAGTATCCACTCCCTTGGCGATGCGCCCGAAAACAGGCCAATCCGCAATTTCGCTTTTAGCGATGAAACGGCCCGGTTTCATAGCGTTTAACGCAAAAATATCTACAAAAGAAATGTGATTGGCAACAATCAGGCAGGAGTCTTCGTAAACGGTCCCCTCAATCGTCAAACGCATCCCGATCATCCGAATGAATGTTCGCGCCCAACTTTTGATAATTGTTCTTTTGGCTTCGGGTTTAATCCACTGAAGGTACAGTAAAACCAACACAATACAGCCAAGCGCAAAACAAAGCGCCGCAACAAAGCGAAAAACGCCGACAACCTTACTCATAAGTATCTGATTCGTTAAAAAATTGCTGCAAAATAATACTGGCGGCCTCATCATCGATAAAGTCCGCATCACTGTCGACAACCGCAGAAGAGTAGCGCTCATCGACGCGCTTGACCGGCATATGAAAACGCCCTTCCAACTGTCTGGCAAAGCGCTCACAGCGCTCGGTCATTTCGTGCGCGGTGCCGTCAGGATGCCTGGGAATGCCTACCACCAAAGCCACCGGCGACCACTCCTCAATGACAGCACTCACACCCTGCCAACGACTGGCATTCGTTCGCGAATCGATTATTTTATAGGGTTTGGCCTCTCGAGTGAGGGTGTTGCCGATCGCCACCCCCAGGCGCTTTTCTCCGAAATCAAACCCAACGATCACACCTTCTGTCATGCGTGCCCCGCATCCTCTCCCCACGCTTCGAGCGCAGACAGATCAATTCCCAGTAACTTAAGAGCCTTCTCGTAACGCTCTTCATCAGGCGTATCAAAAAGAATACTTTCATCGGCAGGAGCAATGAGCCAGCCGCTTACGGCGAGCTCAGCCTCTAACTGCCCCTGACTCCATCCCGAGTAACCCAACGAAACCAAAAACTTTTCAGGAGCATCCTTTGCTTCGCCGACTGCCTGCAACACGTCTTTAGAAGTAGACAGATAGACACGGTCCGTTACCGGCATCGTGGATTGGTATTTTCTGTTGGCCGTATGCAACACAAAGCCTCGTTCGACCTGAACGGGGCCGCCGTCATAAAGATAGATGTCTTTAAGCGCCGGATTTTTGTTCTCTATGCCGATTCTTTGCAATAAAGAATCCACACTCAAACGGATCGAGCGATTGATCACAATACCCATCGCGCCGCTCGGCGTATGCTCACAGATGTAAACAACACTCCCTTCAAAAGTCGGATCCTTCATGTTGGGAGCAGCAATTAAAAAGTGATTTTTATATGAAACAAATTCCGCCATTTTAGAACCTGTATTCCTCCGAGCGAATATTTTCACACATCTTTAAATCGTGCGCTATGATGGAAGAGTTTTGTTACGTTGAGACTCAATCATGATTGAAAACGTTTTAGACAAATTGGTTCAGCTCTTTACCGAAGGTAAGGCTCATTTCCGAGTACTGGAGCATGAAGAGGCCGGCAAATCGAGTCAGTCTGTTGCAGAAATTCGCGGCACTGAATTGGGGCAAGGCGCAAAGGCTTTGGTCTGTCACGTAAAAGGAAACGGGGTCAAACTTTACGTATTGGCTATTTTGCCCGCTGATAAACAAGCCGATTTATCAAAACTTGCTCTGGCCATGGGAGGTCGAAGAGCATCGTTGGCCAGTCCCGATGAGGTAATGGAATTAACAGGTTGCGTCTTCGGCGCCGTGCCGCCCGTCAGTTTTCATCCTCAATTAAAGCTCATTGCCGACCCCAGTCTGTATGAACGTTACGATGAACTCGCCTTTAATGCCGGCCTTCGCGATCATTCCATCATCATTAAAACAGAGGACTATAAACGCATCGTTCATCCCGAACTCGTCGATTTTCTGAAAGAACCGGCAAGTGCCTCTTAAGTTTTTGATGCATTTATATTTTTAGAAAAATTTTCCCTTTCCAAGTCAGCTAAAAAGGTCTATCATTGCAGGCTTTCTTTTAGCTGACTTTGTCTTCCCCTTTATGATTGAATACGGTACCGTTTTACAAGCGGCTCTGACCCCGATCACATTGATTTCCGGCGTCGGTCTGCTTTTGGTCTCCATGACCAACCGCTATAACCACTCCACCGATCGCCTGCGCCAATTATTGCGCGAAAGTGATGCCATTAAACCTCGCAAGGATGAAGATCTCGATCACGCCATTGAGCTGATCTTCCTGCGTGTGCGTCTGCTGCGCAAAGCGATCATGCTGATTGTTCTGTCGGGTATGTTCAGTGCCCTTTTGGTGCTGATGAGCATTTTTGAAATTGCCATGGGTGATGATCTGATGGTTTTGAAATCCATCTTATTGTTGATCGCTATTGCCATGGTGGTCATTTCAACGCTGATTTTTGCCAAAGAAGTCAGCACTTCCATGAAAGCGCTCGGTCTGAGCGTGCATCACTGATAGGAGTCGGTCATGGTCGAATATCATCAGATGCTTGCGACGTCCTTGCCGCCCGTAACTTTAATTTCCGGTGTCGGTCTTTTATTGTTGGCAATGACGGCCCGCTACAACCACTCCACCAACCGTGTCCGCCAGCTGCTTCGCGAACGCAATTCCATCGCTCCGAGAGAAGATGCTGATTTAAATAACGAAATTGAATTTATTTTTGAACGGGCATCGTTGTTGAGAAAATCGATCCTTACGGTGGTACTCTCGGCGACTTTCAGCGGTCTTCAAGTGCTGGCCGGCATCGTCGAATGCCTTTTCATGCTCAATTTGGATATCTTAAAGTTAAGTGCCCTGATTATCTCGATCGGTTTCCTATTACTGTCAACCATTTATTTTGTTCGGGAAGTCTCGCTTTCGACTAAAGCTATCGGACTCAGTGTTGAACACCGTTAAGCATAACCGATCGATCGGGCGGTCCTTTCGGACCGCCTTTTTTGTCTACTGCAGCGGTCTGCCCCAGAAGAAATAAAGCGCTGAATCACCGTCCGTGGTGTTGCCCAAAGCCAAATAAACGGGACCGAACAAAGAGTCGGCTGCCACATAGGCCGAGAAGGCTTTTTTCCAGGCCCCTAAGTCTTTATCGCTGAGGTAATCAGGCAAAACATCTTCCTGCACCCGCCCCATCTCAAAGCCTCCTCCCACATAAAGCGGGAAACCAAAGAGATCGGTTTGATTGAGACGTTTCATCAGCATCATGCGTCCTAAGAACATATCCGATCCGCTGTATCGTCCGTAATAGGCTCCCGACATATTAAAAAGCCCGCCCAAGGGATAGCGCCCCGGAATGGTCGAGGAACCGGCCTTGGCCGATAACAGAGATATCCAACCGTCGCCCCAGTCCCAAGGCAGTAAAGTCTCGACGTAGTAATCCGAAACCTGCGTATCGGCTGAATTAGCCATATGGGTGTAACGCCTGGCTTCTACATCCAAATAAAAACCTTTACTCGGGAAATTGATGTTATCGAGTGTGTCGTAACGCCAGGTCAATTCGGCAAAAGCGGCCGTATCGTCCATCGACTCATAACCGTTGATATGACCGACGGAGACCTTGCTTTGTGCGGAAATATAGCCGAGACCGGCCGTCAGAACAGAAGATTTACCAAACTCAATACCCAGTGAAACGGAGCCTTCCAAGCTGGAATTTTTCATCGTCGCTTCAGCGTGACTCGAGCCGTTGTACCAGTCATAGCGCTGACTTTCAAAACGAATTTCAGGCATCACGAAGATGGGACTGGCCTCACCCAACGGTTGATAAAGACTGGTCGAAAAATAACTGTCTTTACCGATCTGGGCCTCATTGCGCCACTCTCCTCCCCAGGAATTGAGCCACCCCATGGTGTGAGCCAGGAGAAAGTCAAAACTGTGCTCCTGATTAAAGTCAGTCGAAACCTTGCCTCCCACACGAATCGTGTTGTACCCCCAAGGTTTTTCCTGCGGTCGCCAAATAAGCGTTTGAGTGCCGTTGGGGCCCGGTTCAATCTCATAGGGTACCAAGGTAAAATCGTCCATTGCCCAAATCCTGGCACTTGCTTCGGCAATCTGCTCTTCTGTCACAGGCTCTTCTAAATTCAGGCCGGCACTTTTGATCACTCCGGCGGGATTGACCGTCTGCAGTCCTTCGACCTTCACAGAGGTGATGCTTCTGGCAGCTGGGGGCTTAACCGAGGCCATCCGGTTTTCGTTCCAAGCTAAGTATTGTTTACGGGGTACAGCCAAGCGTCTGAGCTCTTTTTCATAGGCGCGGGCACTTTTTTCTCCCGCCTTAATAATCGCCTCGGCTTTATCAAAATCACCTGCCCCGAACCCTTCCAAATCCGTCGTAATCAAAATGTCTCGCTCTGTTAAGAGTGACTTGGAATAATCAACATTTCTTTCGGTGAGAATGCCGACCACCTGCCCCATTACACCGGCTACGGATTGAATATCTTTGGACTTACCAAGAGGCGTTCCGGCATTGACTGCGATGATAATATCCGCCCCCATCGCTTTGGCCTGCTCAACTGGTAAATTCTGAGCAAGTCCGCCGTCAACCAATACCCGTCCCTTATAGGGAAAAGGCGAAAACGCCCCAGGCACCGACATAGATGAGCGCATCGCGTCGGCAAGCGTCACATCTTTTTGCATCACGACGGGATAACCGCTATCTAAATCAGTCGCAAGCGCTGCAAAGGGAATGGAAAGTTCGGAAAGATTCGTCACCGAACTAACGTGTTTGGTAATCGAGCGCAGAAAAATTTCCAAGTGTTGAGCTGGCACTACCGAATCGGGAAAAAGAACCCCGTTGTCTGACAGCCCCATCTCTCCGCTGCCCAGTCCCTTGAAGTCGTCTTGCCGGCGCCGCCAATTTAAATCGCTGCGATCGGGTCTGAGAGCAAACATCTCGGTCCAGTCCACTCCCAGAATAATGTCCTGCATTTGTTCAACGGAGTAACCCGATGCGTAACCACCCCCAACCATTGCCCCCATGCTCGTGCCCGTCACGATATCTACTTTAACGCCCAACTCTTCGAGCACCTTAATGACGCCCACATGAGAAAACCCGCGGGCACCGCCCCCGGACAGCACCAAGGCAACCTTCGGACGAGCAAGCTCGGGATTTTCAATTGCGGCCGCATAAGCCTGAGCGGCAAACAGTGATATCCAACCTTGGATTAGACACAACAAGACAATACAAAGAGGTCTGACAAACATATTTTTAGTACTCTCAAAAGTCTTTCATCATCTTAACTGTTTTCAGCGCGAGCATTGAAGTATGATTATTAATATTTACCAATTAGTGTCCTAGGGAACCTCAAATGCGTATTTTGCTCACCGGAGGAGCCGGTTTCATCGGCTCACATACCGCTGTTGAAATGGTCAAAAGCGGTCATGAAGTCGTGATTTTCGACAATTTCTGCAACAGCGATGCGACGGTTTTGGATCGACTCGAACAGATCCTCGGCAAACGTCTTCCTTTTGAAGAAGGGGATATTCGAGACTACGCACGTATGCGGGAAGTGCTTGAACATTACCGCATTGAAGCCGTTGTTCATTTTGCGGGGCTTAAAGCGGTCGGCGAATCGGTTGAAAAGCCTCTGGAGTATTTCGACAACAACATCACGGGAACTTTGACGTTGTTGCGTGCAATGAAGGACCTTGGCATTAAACGCATTATCTTTTCTTCAAGCGCCACGGTTTACGGCACTCCTCAGTATTTGCCGCTCGATGAAAATCATCCCCTCTCGGTCACCAACCCGTACGGCCGCACGAAGCTGCAGGTTGAAGAAATCCTCTCGGATCTTTGCGCAAGTGATCCCGAATGGTCTGCCGTATGTCTGCGCTACTTCAATCCGATAGGCGCACACGAAAGCGGCCTGATCGGAGAAAATCCCAGAGGCATTCCCAATAACCTCTTACCTTATGTGGCAAGAGTCGCGGCAGGTCAACTGGAAGCAGTGCGCGTTTTCGGTAACGACTACGATACGCCTGACGGCACCGGCGTACGCGACTATATCCACGTGGTGGACTTAGCCAAAGGGCACGTTAACGCGGCTCAATACAGTCTTACCCATACCGGCTGGATCGCTATCAACTTAGGAACCGGTGTCGGTTACTCGGTGCTCGATATTATTCACGCTTATGAACGGGCCTGCGGAAAACCCATTCCTTATAAGATTGTTGCCCGTCGTCCCGGAGATGTCGCCAGTAACTGGGCCAACCCCAAACGTGCTTACGAACTTTTAGGCTGGAAGGCACAATACGGGCTTGACGACATGTGCCGTCATTCCTGGGCGTTCCAGAAAAACTGCGCTTAAGAGCGTCATTAGTAGTAGGAATTTAAGGTCGCATCCAGTGCCTGCTGCCAGGAGCGGGGAGCGATCTTAAGTTCCCGGCGGATCTTTTGCGTATTAAGCCTGCAGTTTAACGGCCGAGGTTCGCTCAAAGGATAGTCCGCTGTTTTGACGGGCTCTATCTTTTTGCCGAAAGCCCAAGGGACCTCTGCCGTCTGCAGTCTTTTGAGAATTTCGAGAGCGCACTGATAACGTGAACAAAAACCGGCGTTGGCAAAATGGTAGATTCCTCTCAGAATTTTTCCGTGTTTATACGAATTGAGAAACTTTCCGATCACATCTGCCACATCTGCCGCTACCGTTGGCGAGCCCCACTGATCATCAACAACTCGAAGAACTTCATCATTTTTTAATCGGTCACAGATTGCCGTTACGAAATTTTTGTGTCCCGGCACATGAAGCCACGATAACCTCAAAACGGTGGCCTCAGCCGTTTGTTGTGCAATCCATTTTTCAGCCAACGCTTTGGTTTTTCCATAAGCATTGATGGGATTGACCCGATCCTCTTCTTTCCAAGCTCTCGTACCGCTGCCATCGAAAACATAATCGGTGCTCAAGTGCAGTAAGTACGTTCCCGTTTCTCTGGCTGCGCGAGCCATACTCAAAACTGAGTTGGCATTAATGATTTCAGCGTCTTTATGAAATTGCCCTGCCTTATCAACCGCGGTAAAGGCTGCTGCGTTGACAATGGCATCAGGTTTGGCCCGACACAGATACTCGTAGATTGTCTCCGGTGACAAAAGATCACCTTGTCGGGTACTTCGATCAGGACAAATCCAATCGAAATGTTCGCCCAACTGCCTTAACACTGCCTCACCGACCTGACCGCTTTGACCGAAAAGGACGACTTTCACGACTGACTTTCCTTAATGGCCTGCAAATGCTTTTTGAGATATTCGCCGGTCACACTCTTTTTATTCTTCATCAATTGAGCCGGAGTGCCGCAAGCCACAATCTGTCCGCCGGCATCTCCCCCTTCCGGTCCCATGTCAACCACCCAATCGGCCGAAGCAATCACATCCAGATTATGTTCAATGATGATAACGGTGTTGCCCGCATCCCTGAGTTTTTTCACGACCTCAACGAGCATTTTCACATCCTCAAAATGCAACCCCGTTGTCGGTTCATCGAGGATATAAAGAGTTCGAGAAGTGTCTTTGCGGGATAATTCCAAAGCCAGCTTCATGCGTTGCGCCTCGCCTCCTGAGAGCGTCAGCGCACTCTGACCCAATTTCACATAACCCAGTCCCACATCCATCAGGGTATCCAACTTTCTGGCAATGATCGGGTGAGCAGAAAAGATCTCCCTGGCCTCTTCAACCGTAAGATTGAGCACCTGCGCAATATTTAAGCCCTTATAGAGAACTTCCAGCGTCTCACGGTTATAGCGTTGACCGTGGCAGTGCTCACACGGGACGTACATATCCGGTAAAAAATTCATCTCGACCTTAATGTAACCGTCTCCCTGACAGGCCTCACATCGACCGCCCTTCACATTGAAACTGAATCGTCCCGCATCGTAGCCGCGCTCTCTGGCTGTCGGCGTCTGAGCAAACAGATCCCGAATGGGAGTAAATAACCCCGTGTACGTTGCAGGATTGGATCGCGGAGAGCGACCGATCGGACTTTGATCAACGTTGATCACTTTATCAAAGAGCTCCAGCCCTTCAAGATGATCGAAAGGTTCGGGGACGGCACCAGCACGGTAAAGCTTTTGAGCCAGAGCCCGATAAAGAGTGTCGTTGATAAGGGTGGATTTACCGGAGCCCGAAACACCGCTCACGACCGTAATCAGCCCGACGGGAATGTCCAGATCAACATTTTTCAGATTGTGCCCACGCGCGCCTACCAGGCGAAACACTCCCGAACTCTTTCGTTTCGCTTTCCCTTCGGGCAACATGTTTTTCTTTCCGCTCAGATAAAGACCGGTGAGCGACTTCGGATTGGCTGTAATCTCTTCGGGCGTGCCGCAAGCCACAACATAGCCTCCGTTTTCACCCGCTCGCGGTCCCATATCTACTACAAAGTCAGCCGCTCGAATCGTATCCTCATCATGCTCGACCACAATGACCGAGTTACCCAAATCCCGCAAGTGTTTCAATGTTTCAATCAGACGATCATTGTCTCGTTGATGCAGTCCGATGGAAGGTTCATCCAACACATACATCACGCCGGTCAAACCGGAGCCGATTTGACTGGCCAACCGTATGCGTTGTGCCTCACCCCCCGAGAGCGTATCAGCCCGGCGATCAAGCGTGAGATAACCCAACCCCACATCGGTAAGAAAGGTCAGCCGTTGCTCGATGGCATTGACCAACTTTTTACCCACTTCAGATTTGCTGCCCGAAATACGAAGTTTTTTGAAATAGTCATGGGCTTCGGACAGAGGCATTGCCGTAATTTCATAAATGGCTTTTTTCTGTTTTCCCGTTCCGATAAACACATGCCGAGCGGCTTCTTTAAGGCGCGTCCCCTTACAGGCATCGCAGACTTTTAATTCCCGATAGCGATTTAACTCTTCCCGAACCGCCTCGTTTTGCGTTTCTGCATAACGTCGATTCAAAATGGCAATCACCCCTTCAAAAGGCTCTTTTTTATAGGTCACCGCCCCCGCCCGACGATAGGGCATTTCAATGGTTTTATCGCCCAGTCCCCAAAGCACGGCCTCCTGCTCATTGCGCTTTAACTGATTCCAAGGCGTTTCGGCATCAAAGCCGACGGCCTTGGCCACGGCTTCTATCAAATCGAAGTTGTAGAGATTGCGACGATCCCAACCGTGAATGGCTCCGGAACTCAAAGACAATTCCGGGTGGCATACCACGCTGTTTTCCGTAAAAACCATGCTCTGTCCCATGCCGTTGCAGACCGGACAAGCGCCCATGGGATTATTAAAGGAAAAAAGTCTGGGCTCCAACTCCTCAATACTGTAGCCGCACTCCGGGCAACAATAGTGGCTTGAAAATGCCTGATGCTCGCCGCTTTCCATGTTTTCAATCACGACTCGCCCGTCAGCTAAACGCAGTGCTGTCTCCAGGCTCTCTGCCAAACGTTGGGCCGCCTGCGCTCGAATTTTCAAACGATCCACCACCACATCCACATCGTGTCTTTCCCGAGGATCCAACTGCGGAAGGGTGTCCGCCTCATAACGCACGCCGTCAATTTTGAAGCGGATGAAACCCTGGGTTTGCATATCCTGGAAAAATCGCTCGAAATCCAATTTCTTTTGTCTGACAACCGGAGCCAAGACCATGATTTTGGCCTCTTCAGGTCCTTGCAAAATCCGATCGACCATAGTCGATACCGGTGTGACTTCCAAAGGCAAACCATGGATGGGACAGTAGGGAGTGCCGGCCCGGGCAAAAAGTAAGCGCAGATAGTCCATGATTTCCGTAATGGTGCCGACTGTGGAGCGAGGATTACTGTTGACGGCTTTCTGTTCAATAGCAATAGCAGGCGACAAGCCCTCAATCAAATCTACATCCGGTCTTTCCATTAAATCCAGAAATTGCCGCGCATAGGCCGAAAGGCTCTCGACGTATCGCCGTTGGCCTTCCGCATACAAGGTATCAAAGGCTAAAGAACTTTTTCCAGAGCCTGATAAACCCGTGATGACCACCAGCTTATCTCTGGGAATATCCAGGTCAATATTTTTGAGATTATGGGTGCGAGCCCCACGAATATGAATTTCGCCGCGCATGCTTGAGTATCCTCAAAAAGTTAACTTTTAATTGTAGAGGCAAGCGCATACTGAGGACAAAATTTTTGTGCAACCGTAAAAAGGCCCGCTTATCTGCGGGCTCGAACAAAATTACGATTCTGAAAGACGCGGTACGGTGAGCGACCCTTCCGGCATCAAAATTGTTCTCGGATGATCACCTAATTTTTGCTTAGCCAATTTAATCGCTTCCTCAACTTCAGTCGTTGCGGCATAAAAATGCATCATTTTTGCCATTTCTTTGTCTAACTGAGTCACCAAAATGTAGTCCGCCTTAGCGATCGGGTGCGTGATGGCATAAGCCTTATTGGCACCGATTTGGAAATTTTCCTCGAGCTCTCGACGAATCTCTTCGGCGGTCTTCAAACGTCGGAATGTTTCTTCCAATTTGGCAGAACCGGAGCCTTCGATGCATTCGGCCAATAAAATGACCACGCCGCCCTTTCTCACTGCGCAGCTCGTATTTTCCATTGTCTTTTGCATCTGATAGACATTGATATCCTTCGGATAACCGCCGCAAGAGGCAATCACCAAATCAGCCTCCTGATCAATCTCGCAACCGTAAACTTCGTTGACGAAACGGCAAGCCTCTTTGTGTGCCTTGATATAGTGACCCGCAAACATCTTCAAAAATTCGTGCTTGGCATTCACAACGGCGTTAAATAGGAAGAGCGAACGGCCTTTGGCAAACAGTTCGACCCCCTCAATCTGATCTTCGTAGACGGGATTCCCCTCCAATATGCCCAGTCCTGAATGGGGATCAAGCATCCAACTGTGATTTTTTCGAATGGTCTCCATTGCTGCGCAGCCGGGCAACACAGCTTTTCGGCCGCCTCCGAACCCCGAAAAATAGTGATGAATAATGGTCCCGGTTAATATGACATGATCCACATCGCACAACAACTTATTGATCCAAACAGGCGTCCCGCGACTGGTTTCGCCGAAATACATGAAATCTTCACTTCGGGTGGAGACGCTGCTGAACATCCTGATGCGTCGGGCTACCTCAGTGCCGACCTGTTTGACTCTTTCCTCCTCACTCATTTCTCTGTGCGTTCCTAATGAAAAAACAATTCGCATATTCTCATCGGGCACTCCGAGGCGATTCATTTCATCAATGAGGATCGGCATAAATAAATGGCTGTTCGCCACTCGTGTAGGATCGTTACAGATAAAAGCAACGGTATCGCCGGGTTTGATAAATTCTGAAAGTGCCGGCGAACCGATCGGGTGGCGGATAGCTTCCAGTACACAACTTTTAATATCCTTCAGGGGCGGAAATTCTTTCATCCGAATAATTTTGATGAGATCGTTTTCATCAAATTCAAACGCTTTTTTCCCATGGCCGTAAGCAAATTCAAATTTGCGCATATTGCCCCCTCAGAAAATTTCAGGCTTAATAATTTCATTCTAGGAAAAAACAAATTTGTTTAGTGGAGAAATTTTGCAAAAGCATTTGCAAATATTGAAAAAACTTTTGATTTTCTCTCTCGCCGTCCAAAAAACTCCTGCTCCGATATGGACATTTTTTCAAAGTTTCTACACAATTAGAGTTTAGCGTATTTTTGAAGAATATGCTCACCAAGTGTCTCGAATGCGAACGGGTGAGTCCTCTCACTTTGAAGCCTTTGGGTGTGTGATGTGTTTTAATGCCGGCAATTTTCCGGCGTTGTTAATTTTGGAAGTGAACGATTATGGCTTCGGTAAATAAAGTCATCATTATTGGTAATTTGGGTCGTGATCCTGATACGCGTTACACCGCAGAAGGCGGTACAGCCATCACGACGATCACGGTTGCTACCTCCCGTCGTTACAAAGACTCCAACGGTCAACCGCAGGAAGAAACGGAATGGCACCGTGTGGTCTTCTTCGGCCGCCAGGCTGAAATTGCCGCCGAGTACCTCCGTAAAGGCCGTCCGGTTTATATTGAAGGCCGCTTGCGTACCCGTAAGTGGCAAGGTCCTGATGGACAAGATCGCTACTCCACGGAAATCATTGCTGAAACGATGCAGATGTTAGGTAGCCGCGAACGCTCTGAAGGCACTCCGGCCGGCGGTTTTGAGTCTGCTCCGCGCCGTCCCGCACCGGTTCACACCGAACACGCTCCGGCAGCGACCTATCAACAACCCCGTCAACCTGAACCGGTTCCGGCTCCTGTTAACGGTTTAGATAATCTCGACGAAGATATTCCGTTCTGATTTTTTAGATCATTTTCAGCAACAATGGCTCGCCGATCGCGGGCCTTTGTTTTTTTGAAGCTTTCGGCAAAAAGTTGAGACTTTCGGACTTCTCCTGCTCTCCGCTCTGAGTTAGACTAAATCTGAATTTAAACTTGGAGAGTCTTATGTCCGTTCGCATTATCTGCCATGTCAACTACCTCGGCCTAAAGGCCGAGGCTTGAAAAAAGCCTCTGGTTGACTAGCCTCAGTCTGCCTTACAGCAGACTACGTTGGTTG
>ERZ827186.2387-NODE-2387-length-12731-cov-3.188624_pt1 | contig 12731 bp, 10 predicted proteins | sample MGYA00519918_ERZ827186 | MGnify/ENA primary metagenome ERZ827186 (study PRJEB31778, sample SAMEA3449275) | human gut metagenome | biome: human gut; feature: human-associated habitat; material: faeces | place: United Kingdom | collected 2010/2012 ... | reverse complement strand
CAGATGCACGGCTGGTTCGACCAGCGCGGCGAAGGAGGTCTCAGGATCGGTATCCGTCGCTTCCCGGACGATAAGGACGATCCGTCGGGACGCAAACCGGCCTGGTTCGTATTCCAGGCTTTCGGCACCGACCGGGAAGAAGAGGCATTCGAATTCGCTAAGAAAATCATCGGCATCGACAGTTGGGATCAGATTATTTACAAAGAACCGATCGCCATGCCGACCCAATCGAAATAGATTGTAATTGAATCATCCGCCGGTATCCTCGCCTATTTCGGGCGGGGATTCGGCGGATAAATAAGAATCCGGTTTTGATAAATTTGAATACGATGTTTACTGTTAAGATTTCGCGGGCGGCTCTGTTCGCGGCCTTCGGTCTGCTGTCGGGAAGCGTTTCCGCGCAAACGGCAGGTCAGGCTGCCGGATGCGGCGGCCGCGACCTGCAGGCCGATACGTGGGTGGCTACCGATGCGCTCGGACGGACGCTGCCCGGTTATGCGGAGTGCGGTCCGCGTAAAACGAACCGCACGGTGGCGATGTTCTATTTCGTAACCCACAACCAGAACGGGGCGAAAGACGGTCCTTATAACGTGACCGAGATACTGAAGGCCGATCCGGTGAACCCGAAATGGGGCGGCGGCGTCCATTACTGGGGAGAGCCGGAAGCGGGTTACTACATCATGAAGGACGAGTGGATCATCCGCCGTCATGCGCGGATGCTCTCCGACGCGGGTGTCGATCTGATCGTTCTCGACAATACGAACGACAATATTTACAAAGATGTTTTCGTCTTCATCGCCGAAGTGTTCCGCAAGATGCGTTCCGAGGGCGAGACCACGCCGCAGATCGCCTGCCTGGCCAGCCAGAATTCGGTGCAGCAGCTCTGGGATCAGATCTACAGCCGGGGGTTGTATGCCGATCTGTGGTTCCGCTGGAAAGGCAAGCCGTTGCTGATGTTCGGGCAGCATATCATCGGCGGGCGCCAGCAAATGGACGATGTCCGTTTCCCGAAAGAGATCCGGGATTTTTTCACGATCCGACAAAGCTGGGCGTGGACGACGCTCCGGTGGTACGACGACGGACATGACGAGTGGCCGTGGGTGGACCATTATCCGCAGTCGGTCGGCTGGCACGAGTCGCCCGACCGGGCCGAGTACGTGCCGGTGGCATCCGCGCAGCATCCGCTGTCGAATATCGGACGGAGTTTCCGCGACGGCGTGGAGCCGGAACACGACCGGTACGATGCGACGACCGATACCGATAAGGGGCTTTATTTCGATCAGCAGTGGCAGCGTGCGTTGGAGGTCGATCCGGAATTTATATTCGTGACCGGCTGGAACGAATGGACGGCCGGACAGATGAACCGGACGAATCCGGATTACGCCGAGGAGATGAAGAAATGGGACTTTTTCCCCGGAGCCAAATGCGGCAAAGGCGGCCGCGAAGTCAAAATGGGCGAAGGCTATTTCATCGACCAGTACAACCAGGAGTTCAGCCGAGACATCGAACCGATGAAGGGCGGCCATACCGACAACTATTACTACCAGTTGATCGCCAATGTCCGGAAGTACAAAGGGGTTGCCAAGCCCGAACCGGCCGGCGAACCGGTAACGATCGACCTGAACGGCGGTTTCGACCAGTGGCGGCAGGTCAAAAAGACTTATTACGATCATGCGGGCGATACGTATCACCGCGACAGTCCGGGTAATTTCGCCGCCGGGCCGTATGTGAATGCGACCGGGCGCAACGACATTATCGAGTCGAAGGTGGCGCGTGACGATAAGTATGTCTATTTCTACGTAAAAACGGCGCAGCCGCTTACTCCGCATACCGATCCGTATTGGATGTTGCTGTTTATCGATACCGACAGGCAGCATGCGACCGGATGGGAAGGCTACGACCTGCTTGTTAACGACGGTTTCCGAAGCGGTAAGAGCATGGTCAAAACCTACGATAAGACCGGATGGAGGAAAAGCCGCGAAGCAGCCTATCGCTACCAGGGTAACGAGCTGATGGTGAGCGTTCCGCGTAGCTGTTTCGGGCCCGGAAAACTGGCTTTCGATTTCCATTGGGCCGACGGCATCCAAAAGTTGGGGGATATCGACGAGTTCCTGCTCAATGGCGATCAGGCCCCGTCGCGCCGCGCGAATTACCGGTATGAAGAGGATTAACGATAACCTGAAACGATATGAAAAAAATGTTTTTCCCGGCTGTCCTGGCGGCGTTGTCCGTCTCGGTCTTTACGGCTCGCAGCGCGACGGCCGCCAACGGCCGCCTGACTCCGCATTTCAAGCAGAGCAGTTATGTCAACGAGTCGGTGACGCTCGAAAACAAGTATGTCACAATGAACTTTTTCAAACGGATCAAAGGCTGGGGCTGGGGTGAAATTCTGACGCCCGAAGGCAAGCTGATGGCCGTGATGGATCATCTGGGCGAACTGATGATCCGCGATCAGGACATCCCGATGCGTTTCGAGGCCGATTCGGTGTCCCGGGTCAGGACGGACGACGGCGAAAGTCTCGTATTCAACGTCAAATCGGTGGTCGTGCGCGAGATGTTGAAAGGCACTTCGTTCGACAACTGGATGCACTATCCGTACGGCGAGCCGGCCATTACCGGAACGGTGACGATTACCGTCACTCCGGATTCTCCTTTCGTCAAACTGAAATACGATCTGACGGCGACCGGTAATTACTACCTGCGCTACCTGCGCGGTCCATGGCTGAAGGTGGGCGAATCGTCGTTCGGGACGAAGAAGGACGATGCGATCCTGCCGGGTGTGGACTGGGCGATCGGCGACGAGTGGACGAGCGGTTCAGACTTTTTCAAAGACCCGTGGGCGCTGCGCGTCGTCCCCCACCCCAACAAGGTGTCTGTGCCGTTGATGGCGATCAGCTACGAGGGGGACGGTATCGGACTGGCATGGGACCCGAATGCGGTAGCGGCGCGTTGGTTCAACTACCGCACGCAGCATCCGCAACCGGTGTTCGCCTCGCCGAATTTCGTCGATCGGATGAATAACCAACTGATGGGTCTGATGATTCCGGACGCTTCGGTCGAAGGGCATGAGAACGAGATTTATTCGCAGATCGCTCCGGAACTGCGTATCGGCGAGAAGATCGAATTCGACGCCGAACTGTGGCTCAGTAAAGGGAACAGCGTCGATGTGGTAACCGACTGGGTGAAACGTCATGGCCTGCCTGAACCTTCGGCTCCGAAATGGGATTACCGTAAGGCGCTCGACTTGATGGCCGGCGCTTATAATACGAACCTGTGGCACGAGGGGCATGGTTTCGGCGTGGTGCAGCGTTCGATCGACGAGGCCGGCCCGAACATTCCAGGATTTTTGAGGCGTTACATGAACGAAAATAAAAAATCGCAGGTAGTTAAAGAGTTGCAGGCCAAAATCGAATCGTTGCAGCCCAAAGAAGTTCCTATGGTTAAGATCGAGACGCCCGAACAGAAGAAGGCCCGCCAAGTAAAACATGGGGACGAAATTCTGGCAATCCAGCGTGCCGACGGTTCGTTCGCTTTCGAACCGGACGGACGACACTACCGCAAGGACGATTTCAAGGTAGCGACCTCTTTCGTAGAGCCGATGGGACTCGACGGGGCTACGGCGCTCGACATTACGATTCTGCCGGCGATGGAACTGTTGCAAATCGGGAAGGAAACCGGCGAACAGCGTTTCCTGGACGCGGGTAAAAAGGCGATCGACTTCTGCATGTCGATGACGCGCCCCGAGGGCGGCGACTTCTGGGAAACCCCGTTGCATGCGGCCAACCTGTTCGCCGCGGGACATGCCGCCATCGCCAACTACAAGGCGTTCGAGCAGTTCGGCGATCCGAAATACAAGGAAAAAGCGGTTTACTGGATGCGTACGATCCTGCCTTTCACGCACCTGTGGGAGCCGGAGGAGATTCCGATGCTGTACAATACCAAACCGGTGCTCAGTTCGAGCGACTGGTACTTCGCCAACTGGGTGCGCGACCATGTGCAGTGGGAGGTGCTCGCCGTGTTCGCTCAGTCGATTGCGAACGGCATCCGCTGGGAGGAGGTCGATCCGGAGATCGACTGGATGAAGTTCCACCGCGGTATTACCAATGCGGCGATCCGTTGGATGAATGTGCATACCGACGACAACTGGCGTCCGCACAATATTCCGGAGACGTACGACCGTTACAAAGAGGGTGCGTTCGACTATTGTTTCCCCGATACGCACAATGCGACGACGGGCAACTACGGCGGTATGTTTATTCCTCCTTCCGCTATCGCGGACAACATCTACTACCTGTTGGACCGCGAAGCCGAGGCGGCAAAAGGTAAAAAGTAGTTATTCGGAAAATTTCATTGCGGGAAGCCTGTTGAACGGCAGGCTCCCGCTTTTTTAATAAAATGCGAGATGAATTATCGTAAAATCGTATCGGCTGTCGCCTTGCTGTGGTGTACGGCCGGGTTTGCCGCCGGATCGGAACCGGCTGCCTGCGTACGGCCGATGATGGGAACCGGGGCGGCCGGATGTGTCGTGCCGGTGGCGGCAGCTCCGTTTGGAATGGTGCAGTTGGGGCCGGATACTTATTTCACCGCTTCCGGCTACCACTACGACCATCCGTTGATCTACGGTTTCAGCCACACCCATAAATCGGGCGGCGGCGGAACCGATTATCAGGACATCATGTTCTTTCCGGTTATGGATGCCGTATGGACGCAGCAGCAGGTTTGTCCCGACCGCGTCGGCAGCCGTTATTCGCACGAGCAGGAGTTTATCGAACCGGGGTATTACCGGATCAGGCTCGATTCGGACGGCTACGGCTCGCTGCGGGATGCACCGCTACACGTATCCGGAAGGGGCGATGCGGCAGTTGATCATCGACTTGAAACACGGCTGCGAGCATTCGACGACCATTTTCGCCGACGAAGATTTCGATACCGTCAAAATCTCGCGGCTGGAATGGGTCGACGACCGTACGGTGCGGGGATACCGGGTTTCGAACGGCTGGGCGCCGGAACAGCACGTCTATTTCTACGCCGAATTTTCAGAGCCGATCGTTTCGTGCCGTCTTTTCGATCATAAGCATTTTCGGGACGGCGTCCGTGAGTTGGAAGGTACCGACGTGCGGGCCGTGCTGCGTTTCGGAGGGAAGGCGGGAAAACCGGTCGTCGTCCGTGTGGGCATCTCCCCGGTCAGTATGGACGGCGCGCGGCAGAATCTGAGGGCCGAGATCAAAGGATGGAATTTCGATAAAGTCCGGAAAACGACTTATCGGGACTGGAACGAAGCCCTGTCGGCTGTCCGGATCGCCGATGCCGATTCGCCGCAGAAGGAGGTGTTTTATACGAGTCTCTATTTCGCGATGCTCTACCCGATGCTCTATTCCGATGTGACGGGCGAATACCGCAGTTCCGACTCGAAGGTATATAAGGGCGATTTCCGTTATTTCGCCGGCGTGCTGGGCCTTTGGGATACGTTCCGGGCGCAGAATCCGCTGATCGCTATCCTGCGGCCCGACGTCACGCGCGATCTGATGAAGACGATGCTCGAGCACTATCGCCATTGCGGCCAGCTACCTATTTGGACGCTTGCGGGAGTCGAGAATATGTGCATGATCGGGTACCATTCGATGCCGGTGATAGCCGATGCCTATAGCAAGGGAATCCGCGATTTCGATGCAGAGGCCCTGTACGAGGCGATGAAAGCGTCGTCCGACCGCGATACGTTCGGCTATTTCCTGAAAGCGTTCCGCGGCGCGCGTCATTACAACCGCTACGGCTATGTGCCCTGCGATCTGGAGATCACTTCCGTGTCGAAGACGCTCGAATACTGCTACGACGACTGGTGCATCGCGCAGATGGCGCGCATGCTGGGTCGCGAGGAGGATTACGAGCGCTACATCGAGCGCGCCGGCCGTTACCGCAATCTGTTCGACAGTTCGCTGCGCTTCATGCGAGGCAGGCTTTCCGACGGAAGCTGGCGCACGCCGTTCGACCCGTTTCTGTCGAATCATTACCGCGAGGGGGACGACTTCTGCGAGGGGACCTCGTGGCAGTGGACGTTTTTCGTGCCGCACGATGGAAAGGGACTGATCGATTTGTTCGGCGGACGGGAGCTTTTCGTAGCCAAACTCGACTCGCTCTTCACGGTCAGCTCCGAGATACACGGCGACAATCCGGCGCCGGACATTACGGGCCTGATCGGACAGTACGCCCAAGGGAACGAGCCCGGTCACCACACGCTGTACATGTACAATTATGCCGGCGAGCCGTGGAAAGCCCAGCGGCGGATCGCCGACGTGCTTTACACGCTGTACGATGCTTCGCCTGAAGGAATCTGCGGCAATGACGATACGGGGCAGATGTCGGCTTGGTACGTGATGAGCTCGATGGGCTTCTACCCGGTAACGCACGGGCGGGCGGTCTATTTCGTCGGCACGCCCATTTTCCCCGAGGTGAAGCTTCGTCACGGGCGGGGCGTGCTGACGGTCCGAGCGAACGGCGTTTCGCGCGAGAACCGCTATATCCAGTCGGCTTCGCTCAACGGACGGCCCTTCACGAAAAACTGGCTGAGCCACGAGGAGCTTTTCGGCGGCGATGCGACCCTGACTTTCGAAATGGGAGCTCGGCCGAACCGCGATTGGGGAAGCTCGCCCGGCGATCTGCCTCAGTCGATGTGCGACGAGGCTTTTGCGGAATGAGTTCCGGAATCGTCGCCTGTTCGGCGGCCGGAGTTTTCGCGAGGCCCCTTTCGGCGTTTTCGCGAACAGAACGTGGATTATCTGAATAAAATGATTCGATGAAAAGGATTAATTGTTTGTTTTTTATTGTATTGGCTTGTATCGTCTCGCCTCGTGCATGGGCGTTCGCCCGTCCCGATAAGGAGTACAAGGTTTTCCAGTTTCCGCGTACGGCGATTCCGCGCATCGACGGCGATTTCTCGGACTGGGAAATCGTGCCCGACTCTTATTCGGTCGGATTGTCCGAGCTGTACGATACGCACGGCGGGCGGGGAGCTCGACTCGATCCGCGCGAGTTCGACCTGACGGTGAAGGTCGGCTGGGTGGCCGGCGAGAATCGTCTCTATTTCTACGTGGAGGCCTACGACGACTGCTGGGACTTTGCCGACGAGGGGCTGCGGCAGGATATTTTCGAATTGGTGGTCGATGCCGACCTGTCCGGAGGGCCGTTCATCAAGGAGGACAACGGCAATCGGAACAAGCTGCCGGTCTCGGACCTTCATTTCAAAGGACACGGAGCGCATGCACAGAATTACCATATCTTCACTCCGGTACAGCCCGGCAAGGATTGGGCTATGGTGTGGGGCTCGACTCCGTGGATCAAGGACTTCCCCTATGCGAACGTGGCGTACGATTACGATTTCGCGCAAGGCGAGAGCGGTACGCTTCGCATGGAGTTTTGGATCACCCCGTTCGATTATGCGGCTGTAGAGGGCATTTCGCGTTCGGTCGTGTCGCGGCTGGAAGAGAACGAGCTGATCGGCTTGTCGTGGTGCATGATCGATTTCGATACGGATAAGCCTCAGGCCGACCCGGTCATGTGTCTGTCGCACGATTTCCGCATGATTCGCGACGGGTCGTTTCTGAACGCTTTCCGGCTCATGCCGCTGGAAGATTCGCTGTGTCCCGTGATCGAGGCCGATTGGTCTTTCGAGGAAATCGACCGAGACCGAAGGCTTATCCGTTTCGAGGACCGTTCACGAGGAAAGATCGAGAAGCGGCGCTGGAATTTCGGCGACGGGACCGGAGCCGACGAACCCTGCCCCGTTCACCGCTATCCGAAGGCCGGCGAATGGACCGTTACCTTGTATGTAGAGGGCCCCGACGGCTCGGATCGAAGGATCAAAGTCTGGGAAGTCGTTACCAAGTAGCCGGCTTTTACGATGGGTACGATCATGCCGTGATTCGGCTGCCGACAGAATTTTTTCGTACTCGGCCGGGGTGAGATCCGGCGAAAAACCTAATACAACGAAGCCGGGGAGCTGCTTTTCGGACTCCCCGGCTTTTTCTGTGCGCTGATCCGTGAATATGGCGGACGCGACGGAATCCAGTCGTGCGTATAGGCGTTGATGTATAGCGGTATGGGCAAAAGAGGCTTCGAGCTCGGCCGGCAGCAACTCGGATTGTTGAGAAGCGTTACAGGGTGCGCGGAAAAAATGCCGGACGACTCCACGGCTCGATATCGATGCCGCGGTCTGTTCGCGGCGTATTGGGGACAGGGCGTTTGCGGGAATCCGATGCTTGCCAGGACTGCTAAAGGCGGAGCTTTCTGATGCGGCGATGCGGTTCTGAAAAGTACCTCCGTCTTTCGAAACAGGGTGATAAAAAAGCATGCAGACACGACGCGCGTGTCTGCATGCTTTTTTTACGGAGATTCGCTCGTATTATTTTGCAGAGTCTGCGGGTGCAGGGTTCGCTGCCGGCTCTGCGGACGGGAGAGACGAAGGCAGCAGATTCTGATTGCTTTCGATAGCCTGCTCCAATGCCTTCTCTACACCGCTTTTGCTCGAACTGATATTGGCCGACGGCATGGTCATCGTGGCCAGCAGGCTGAGGATGACGATCGCGATGGCCAGTCCCCATGTGAACTTCTCGAGAAAATCCGCCGTCTGACGGACTCCCATCACTTGGTTCGACGCGCCGAAATTAGCCGCCATGCCGCTTTTGGGACTTTGGGCCAAAACCGCAAGTATAATCAGAACACTCGCTATCAGAATCAGTACTATGCAAAAAATATACATCCTGTAAGGTTATTTAAACGTTTGTAATTTTCTTCCCATTCACTTTCCGGACTTTTTCGTGTCCAGCCCGGCAATAATCTCGGCAAAATAAACACTTTTTTCCGGATATAGCAAACTTAATCGGGCATAAATCTCTTTCGCTTTGGCGTAAAGCCCCTGCCGCGCATAGATGTCGGCCAGCTCTTCCGAGATGAGCTCGGGATCTTCGCGGACCGATTCGCGGGCGAGATCCTCACCCGCCGGGAAAGACGCCGGGTCGGGGACGATGCGGCGGAATTCGCGCGACAGAAACCGGTCGATCACGTCGGCTTCGCTCCGGGCGGTGTCGGGGCGGGCGAGCAGAATTTCCGGCCATCCGGCGATTTGCAGGCGCAAGCGCAGCTGCGGGTCCTCGGCCGTCGTCCTGCTTTGCAATATCAGCCGGGCCGTGTCGAACCAAGGGTAACGCTTCAGGACGTCGGCCAGTTGGTCGTCTGTCAGCCGCTCGAGCCGGGCCGGCTGAACGACAGGGCGTTTCATTATACGTGTTACCATTGAGATACGGCTGCGTTGAATATGTCTTCGACCAGTTGTTCGACGATTTCGGGTATCAGCGTAGGCTCGGCGTTCTGGAGCAACTGATCGCTGTTGTAAGGGGCGAAGGCGGAGAACGTCTTGTCGTAGTTTTGCGACGGATCGATCGTGTTGGTGAAACGGACGCGTACGGTGATCGTCAGGTTGTTCCGGACGGCGTACTCGTTGCCCGATATGGCGGCCGGCGTCGATGTGTAGTTCGTGATCTCGCCTTCGAAGTTCAGGTCTCCGCCTTCGGGAACCAGCGTCAGCCGGGTCTGGCGCGAAAAGCGGTCCTGCAGCGCCTCCGTCAGCGTGGAACTGAGTATGGGTGCGACCAGCAGCGCGTTATTCGGGAAGCGGGGGATGCTGACGGTCTTGACCTCGGGCGAAATGGATGCCCCGGAAAAGGAATAGGTCACCTTGCATCCCGCAAAGAGCAAAGTGCAAGGTATCAACAATATCAATTTCTTTATATTGATCATCGCTTTCGTTTTGTCGAGTGATGGGTTACGACGGAGAAACGTTTTGGAAAGGCCGCTTATTTCATGGCTTGATGCAAGAATCGTCGATTCCCAGCTCTTTCATTTTTCTGTACAGCGTTCTTTCGGATATGAAAAGCTCGCGGGCCGCGTCCCTGCGCTTGCCGCCGTGGTGACGCAACGCGCGGACGATCGCTTCGCGCTGGGCTTTTTCCTTGGTCATTTCCTCGTGCGGAGGCTCGTCGATCACTTCTTCCGTATCGGTGAATATTTCTTCGGCCGGCCTGACAGGCGAGGTTACCGGATAGTTGCTGCGCGGAAGCAGAGCCGCGATGTCGCTTTTCGGGGCCTCGTACTTGCGCTCGGCGATCAGTTCGGCGAGCATCCGCTTGACGTCGTTCATGTCGTTTCGCAAGTCGAAAAGCACTTTATACAGCAGTTCCCGCTCGTCGCTGCGGTCCTTGGCTGCGGACGGCTCCGTCAGCATGGGCACGCCGCTGCGCTCGGTTTCGGCGGGCAGGTAGCGGCGCAGAATCTCTCCGGTGATCGTTCGGGTCGGCTCGATAGCCGAAATTTGCTCGGCTACGTTTTTGAGCTGGCGGATATTGCCGGGCCAACTGTAGCTTTCGAGCATTTCTCTTGCCTGCTCGTCCAGCGAAATGGCTGGCATGCGGTACTGCGTTGCGATATCGACGGCGAACTTTCGGAAAAGCAGATGGATGTCTCCTTTGCGCTTCCGCAGAGGAGGAATGAGTATGGGGACCGTATTGAGCCGATAATAGAGGTCCTCCCTGAAGCGCCCTTCGGCTATGGCATTGCGCAGATTGATGTTGGTCGCCGCGACGACCCGGACGTTGGTCTTCTGCGCTTTCGACGACCCGACGCGGATGAACTCGCCGGTTTGCAGTACGCGCAACAGCCGGACTTGGGTCGTGTGCGGCAGCTCGGCCACTTCGTCGAGGAAGATCGTGCCTCCGTCCGCTACCTCGAAATAGCCCTTGCGGCTTTCCGTCGCGCCCGTGAACGCTCCCTTCTCGTGTCCGAAAAGCTCCGAGTCGATCGTCCCGTCGGGAATGGCTCCGCAGTTGACCGCGATGTAGTTGCCGTGCTTGCGGCTGCTGTTGGCGTGGATTATTTGAGGGAAAAACTCCTTTCCTACCCCGCTTTCGCCCGTCACGAGGACCGACAAATCGGTAGGAGCCACCCGCAAAGCCACCTCCAGTGCCCTGTTCAGTGCGTCGTTGTTGCCTATGATTCCGAAACGCTGCTTTACTATGGTCAAATCCATGGGTCGTAATCTACGTGTTCGGTACGGTTATTCCGCGATCGGCTGAACCTGCGTCGTGTCGGGCGACGAGGATTCGATCAGCGGCAGGATATCGGGTCCGCCGTGAGTGACCGTCAGCCCGAATATGATGGCGGCCAAAGCCGCTACGGCGGCCAGAATGGCTATGACGATGAATCCGTCGGCTTTGGACTTGGGGGCTTGTCTGCCCACCGGGCGCGACGGACGGTATCCCGTGCCGGCGGGCCGTCCTTGGGGCGGCATAGGCGGCCGGGGCGGTTGGTTTCCGGGGCGGACATTCGGCATGGGTGTTCGGAAAGTCTGTTCTTGCCGGTCTGCCGGAGCTTGCATGGGGGCAGGACGGGGATTGCCGTAAAGAGCGTCTTGCACCGACCGGGAAGTGACCGGGTTGCTCGGGCGGGTATCGGGCGGATATTGCGCCTCCGGCTTGCGGGCGGGCGATTGCGGGGAGGCTGCTGCGCCGAGTTTGTCGGTTTTTTCCGTCGGACGCGCCTGCTGCTGAATCTTCGTATGCCGTGCCGGCTCGGCCGATGGTGCCGGGAACGAGGCCGGGCCGACCGGGGATGCCGTATCGACGGGCCGGACGGCCGCTGCTTGCGCCGGCGCGGCGCCGAGTTCCAAATAGCATATTCCGTTGGAGTCGGTCATCAGCCTGCCGACGCCTTCGATAACGTACGCGCCCCGCGCGGCTATGCGTTCCTTGATCTCTGCGATATATTCGTCTATGACCGCCTGTGCGTCGGCCGAGTCCATACCGTATTCGGAAACGAGCAGTTGTTGGAGCACGCCGTCGTCCTTTTTCAGAAAAGGCACGAACACGATCGCCTCGCTGTTCTCTTTTCGGATGAACGCTCCGAAGTGAGGAACAACCAGTCGCTTGTTGGTTCGCAGGTATTCTGCTATGATTTTGTTGATCATGTTTCGGAGGTATTAAAATTGTTTTCAAAAATATGCTTTTTTCATTACAGTAGCAAACGGCTCTGCAAATTCGGAACGCAAAATCCTTGCGGAAAAAGCGCGAAGCGCGCGGATCGGATTATTTCGGGCGAATTTTCCGGCGGATTGTTGTTTTTGTCGCAAGGAATTATCTTCTTTGCATCGTTAATTATTTTATCGATGTAATCGAGTCGGATTGGCTTTTAATTGGGGAATGTAGCTGATCCGGATCGGTTCGAGCAAATCGAATTGACTGATGAAGAATAAGTATATCGATCTGATCGAGCAGACTTTCGAGTTTCCTCAGGATGAGTTTTCGGTGACGGACAACGAACTGAATTTTCACGAGGTTCCGCTGATGGACGTAATCAAGCAATACGGAACGCCGCTGAAGATAACCTATCTGCCGAAGATTACTTCGCAGATTCAACGCGCCAAACGCCTGTTCAATGTGGCGATGGCCAAGGTTGACTATAAAGGCAGCTATAACTATTGCTATTGCACCAAGAGCTCGCACTTCTCGTTCGTGCTGGAGGAGGCGCTCAAGAACGACATCAATCTCGAAACGTCGTCGGCCTACGATATCCATATCATCAATGCGCTTTATGAGAGCGGATTGATTAACAAGGACATTTACATCGTGTGCAACGGGTTCAAGCGTCCGCAGTATGTGGAGAACATCGCCAACCTGATAAACAGCGGT
>ERZ827186.2383-NODE-2383-length-12739-cov-3.459240_pt1 | contig 12739 bp, 9 predicted proteins | sample MGYA00519918_ERZ827186 | MGnify/ENA primary metagenome ERZ827186 (study PRJEB31778, sample SAMEA3449275) | human gut metagenome | biome: human gut; feature: human-associated habitat; material: faeces | place: United Kingdom | collected 2010/2012 ... | reverse complement strand
ATAACTTTGACCAAGACGCCGCAGGCGGCTTGGTGAGGCGGGGGAACTGAACTTCAAAATCTTATTATAACTAAATTTTCCGCCGGCTGATATCATTACAATAACTTTGGCTAAGACGCGAAGCGGCTTAGCGAGGCGGGGTAACTGAACCTCGAAATTTTCTCAAACTAAATTCCCCGCCGGCGGACATCACATGACTGTCGCGCCAATGCGTGACAGAGATATATCACATTCTGCTTCGCAGAAGAAGAATATATCATTAACAAAAACAGCCCGGTCCTTCGCGTTTGAGTGCGTCAGACCGGGCTTATGCTTAATTATCTTATTTCATTTTTATCGCGGCTTTTGCCTTTTCTGCGATATGCGCGGGGGTGAGTCCGTACATCTCAAGCAGTGCGGGAACCTTGCCGGAGCGTCCGAAGCTGTCCTCAACGCCCACGCGGAGCACGGGGACGGGGCGGCGTTCGCACACGACCTCGCTCACGGCGGAGCCGAGTCCGCCGATGATATTGTGTTCCTCGGCGGTGACTATGGCGCCGGTCTCGGCGGCACAGGCAGCGATGTTATCGGCGTCTATCGGTTTGATGGTGTGAACGTTGACCACGCGCGCGGAAATGCCCTCGGCGTCGAGCATTTTTGCTGCCTCGAGCGCCATTGCAACTGTGATTCCCGTTGCCATTACGGTAACATCCTTACCGTCGCGCAGGACGATGTTTTTGCCGAACTCAAACTTGTAGTCGTTCTTATCGAAAAGCACCGGAACGGCAAGTCTGCCGAAGCGGAGGTAAACCGGACCGACATAATTTATCGCCCAATCAACGGCGGCGCGCGCCTCGGTAGCATCGGCGGGATTGACTATCGCCATGCCCGGAATGGTGCGCATGGTACCGATATCCTCAAGGCACTGATGTGTCGCTCCGTCCTCGCCGACGGTGATGCCGGCATGCGTTGCGCCGATCTTTACGTTAAGGTGAGGATATGCGATAGAGTTTCTTATCTGCTCAAATGCGCGTCCTGCGGCGAACATCGCAAAGGTGGATGCAAACGGGATCTTTCCCGCGGCGGCAAGACCGGCGGCGACCGTCATCATATTGCCCTCGGCAATGCCGCAGTCAAAAAAGCGGTCGGGGAACTTCTTTTTGAAAACGCCTGTCTTTGTGGCGGCGGCAAGGTCGGCGTCAAGCACCACAAAGTCGTATTTATCGCCGAACTCTGCAAGCGCGTTGCCGTATGCCTCGCGAGTTGCGATCTTTTCAATCATTTCTGCCATTTCTGTGTCCTCCTTCAGTTAAGGGATGCGAGGATCTCTGCTTTTGCCTCGGCATATTCGGTGTCGTTGGGCGCTTTTCCGTGCCATCCGACCTGGTTTTCCATAAAGGAAACGCCCTTGCCCTTGACCGAGTGAGCGATAATGGCGGTGGGTCTGCCGTGGCACTCGCGCGCGGCGCGGAATGCGGATTCGAGTGATTCGAAATCGTGCGCATCGGCGTTGAGAACATTGAAGCCGAACGCCTCAAACTTTTTGTCGTGAGGAGTGGGGTTTATGACGTCTGTGATCTTACCGTCGATCTGGAGACCGTTGAGGTCGAGAATGAAGCAGAGGTTGTCGAGCTTGTAGTGCGCGGCAAACATTGCTGCCTCCCATACCTGCCCCTCTTCGGATTCGCCATCGCCGATGATGGCGTATGTGCGGTAGTCCTTTTTGTCGATCTTGGCGGCAAGAGCCATTCCGCAGGCGGCGGAAACGCCGAGTCCCAGCGAGCCTGTGGTCATATCGACTCCGGGAGTGTGCTTCATGTCGGGATGACCCTGAAGGTATGAGTCAGCCTGACGGAGCGTGAGGAGATCCTCCTTGGGGAAGTATCCCTTTTCGGCAAGCACTGCGTAAAGTGCGGGAGCGGTGTGTCCCTTTGAAAGCACCAGCCTGTCGCGGTTGGGGTTCTTGGGATCCTTGGGGTCAACGTTCATTTCTTCAAAATAAAGATATGTTACAACGTCGGCAATAGAGAGCGATCCGCCCGGGTGACCGGATGCTGCGGCATGTGTGCCGTCAAGCACGCCAAGGCGAACCGCCGCGGCGTGTCTTTTAAGCTCGTTGAGCTTTGACTGTTCCATTTTTGTCCTCCGTGATGGGGTATTTATTACAATATAATTATAATGCAAAAATACTCCGTTGTCAATAGTAAGTGGAGGAGAATGTATGTAAGTGATATATCGCTATGCAGATAAGAATTAGCACTCATTTCACCCTCGGGGTATGAAGATATGAGTCTGCTCAAACGCCACCCGAGCCCAAAAAAGACCGGAGGGTGGAGAGGGCGGATTTTTCAAGACGGCTGACATAGGAACGGGAAATGCCGAGACGCACGGCGACCTCGCGCTGTGTGAGCGGAGCCGAACCGCCAAGCCCGTAGCGCAGGCGTATTATCTGCCGCTCGCGCTCACCGAGAACGGTATCGACACAGGCGCGCACGCGCGCACTGTCAAGACGCAGATCAAGCTCCTCAGCCATGTTTTCCTCGCAGCTTATTACGTCGATGTATGTAAGCGGATTGCCCTCTCGGTCGTAGTCGATGGCATCGTTTATCGAGACCTCGGACTGCAGCTTGCGCTGAGAGCGGAAAAACATGAGGATCTCGTTTTGAATGCATTTTGCCGCATAGGTCGCAAAGCGCGCACCCTTGTTGACATCAAAGCTGTCAACAGCCTTGATAAGCCCGAGCGTGCCGACAGAGACAAGATCCTCCTGCATGTTGCTGGAGGAATAGTACTTGCGCACGATGTGAGACACAAGCCGCAGATTGTGGACGATCAGCCGCTCGCGCGCCGACGCGTCGCCGCCCGCCGCCTCAAGAAAGCACTGCCGCTCCTCGTCCTGAGACAGCGGAGGAGGAAAACCGCGCGGAGTGCCGATGCCGAGCATCATATGCAGAAAACGCGAAAGGATACTTATTAAATAGGAAAACATTTTGCCGCACCTCCTCGGAAATTGACCCGGAGCCGATTGCTCCCACAGGATGATTTTATGCCGCGTATGCCGCGCGATATGCCGAACGGAAAAAATGCCTTTTTGAATTTTGTTTTGTCAAAGTGTGCATTTGTGTGTCATAAAGAATAAACCCGTGGTAAATAATACCGCCGCGCCGCGATTTTTTATTAAATGTTTTCAAAAAGCGTTGCTTTAGGAGCGGTTTTATGGTAAAATAATTCTGTGTAAGCTGTGAGGAATGTCGATGCATGACGCACGGCAAAGACGATGGGCGACATTATATTTTTTCCCGTTTATATGCAGCCGACCGACATGCGGCTGCCCCGTTTTGGCGCGCCAAAACAGCTGCGCGCGGCGGCGGGAAGGTCGCATCCGTCCGGGTTTGAATTTTTCAGAAAGGCGCAGAGTTTTATGTCATTTGATAACGCATTGCCGAAGTTGAGACGTTTTTTACTTTCGCGCCGTTTTTTTGCGATATTGATACTGCTCGGAACTTTCGTGTTCGTGTCGGGCGCACTCATGCAGGGCATCCCGCCCTCGGAGATATATGACGCTCCGCGCGTTGCCCCCACACAGGTCGCCGGAGTGGCGGCGTTCGTTCTGCTTATCAGCTTTATTCTGGTGGTGAGCGACGATATCACGGCGGTATTTTGCCCGTTTTTGATACTTTGCGTCTTTGCGTGCGATTGCTATAACTCGTTTTCGGTCTTCTCGCGCATGTGGTGGCTCGGTATACCTGCGGTCGCGGCGCTCGTCTTCCACTTCGTGCATTACAGAATGCCCCCCGTGGTGGGCAGGACCTTCCCCGGTATCATTGCCGTGGGCGTGTCCATCCTGCTTGGCGGCGTGGGGACCGTAACGCTGCGCGAGTATTTTGCTCCGACCGCACTTTACTACACCATGGCGCTCAGCGTGGGTATGGTGGCGGTATATCTGTTCGTGCGTCCGCAGCTTGAACGCCCCGCGGAGTTCGACCGCGCCGAAAAGCACGCCGAGATAATGTATGCCATGGGCGTGTTCGTATGCCTTGAGGCGGTATTCAATATCCTCATACGCATAGAGCCGATAATACGCACCGGGTGCATACCCGAGATACAGCAGCACAATAACTTTGCGACATTCCTTTTGTTTGCTCTGCCCTTCCCGTTTTATTTCGCGCGGCGGAACAGACGCCACCTCCTTGTGGCTGCGCTGATGCTCGCGTGCCTGTTTGCCTCCGATTCGCGCGGCGCCGTTATCACGACCGCCGTGGTGCTGCCATTCCTGATAGTATACATTGTGGTGACGTCGCGGCAGAAATGGGGCAAAAGACTTACCGTTATCACGGCGGCGGTGTTTGCCGTCATCGGTATTTGCGGCGTTTGCGCGATGATATGCTTTTTCAAACGCATAGGCGAGGGATTTATTTCTCCCAACGAGCCGCGCTACCGGCTGCTCGTGCGCGCGTTTGAAGCCTTTCGTAAAAATCCCGTTTTCGGCACCGGTCTCGGCGACACCGGAAACGTTGATATATACAACCCCAAGGCGGGCGCGTTTTATTGGTATCACTCACTGCCGCTCCAGGTGATCGGGAGCCTCGGCATCGTGGGCGTTGCCGCATACGTGTACCAGGCGCTTGAGCGCATGGTCGCGGTCACGCGCCGGCTGGACCCCGCTACTGCCGCGCTCGGTATATCATATCTCGGCGTGCTGATAATGTCATGCTTCAATCCCGGCGAATTCGTACCTTTTCCGTACGAGATGATGGTAGTTGTGACATTTGCACTTGTGGAACATGTCGCATCAGACAAACGCTCTGAATATATCACCGATAACCGTAAAAACTAACTCTGGACCCAATATATAATGGAGCCGTACAAAGAAAAAATGGAAAATAACAATAACAAACGAATAATTCCCTTTTCGCCCCCGGATATCACCGAGGTCGAGATAAACTACGTGATCGATGCGCTGAGATCCGGCTGGATAACCACCGGCGAACGCACGAAACTGCTTGAGAGACGCCTTGCCGCGTACATCGGAAGCAACCGCGTGGCGTGCCTCAATTCACAGACCGCAGCCGCAGAGCTGACGCTCCGCCTGCTTGGGATAGGCGAGGGCGACGAGGTGATAGTCCCCGCGTACACCTACACCGCGACCGCCGCCGTGGTGGCGCACGTCGGCGCGAAGATCGTTATGATCGACTGTGCGCCGGACAGCTTTGAAATTGACTACGACGCTATTGCCGACGCGATAACGGAACGAACAAAGGTGATAATTCCGGTCGATCTCGGCGGCAGGCTGTGCGATTATGACCGTATTTATGCGGCGCTTGAGGCAAAAAAGGAGCTTTATCATCCGCGGAACGCTATCCAGGCGCTGTGGGACCGCGTTATAGTGGTGGCGGATTCCGCACACGGAATGGGCGCGGAGCGCGGCGGTGTGAAGTCCGGCGGATTTGCCGATTTTACGACATTTTCGTTCCATGCTGTTAAATGCCTGACGACCGGAGAGGGCGGCGCCGTGACATGGCTCCCCCGCCGCGGGCTTGACGACGACGAAGTGTACAGGCAGTATATGCTGCTGTCACTGCACGGTCAGAGCAAGGACGCGATGCACAAAAATATGCACGGCGCGTGGGAATACGACGTGCTTTGCACCGGATACAAGTGCAATATGCCGGACACGCTTGCAGCCATAGGTCTGGGTCAGCTTGACCGGTATGCGGAGCTGCTTGAACGCAGACGCGAGATAGTGCGTCGGTACGACGAGGCTTTTCTGCCCTTCGGGATAAAGCGCCTTGAGCATTTTGAGCCGGGCGCAAAAACGAGCCTGCATTTGTACCTTGTGCGTGTTCCGGGCATCGGAGACGCCGAGCGGCGCAGGATCATAGATAATATGGCAAACGCCGGTGTGGCGTGCAATGTGCATTACAAGCCGCTGCCGATGCTGACGGCTTACCGGGATCTCGGATTTGATATCGCCGATTACCCCAACGCATGGCGGCAGTATGAGAATGAGATAACTCTGCCGCTGCACACAAAGCTCTCGGATGAGGATGTGGAGTATATCGTGAAAACGTTCTCGCATGAGCTTGAACGTGTAAGCGCAGCCGTAAGAGTGTGAGAATTCAGATCACATTTCGGTGAGGCAGGTGCAAAATGCTTCCGCACGAAAGATACCTTCACGATATAATAAAATAAGTGATATATCGCCGGCGGGGAATTTAGTCTTGATAAGATTTCGAGGTTCGGTTACCCCGCCTCACCAAGCCGCCTGCGGCGTCTTGGTCAAAGTTCTGTTGTAGAATTTTACGCGCCTTGACCAAAGTTATTATAATGTGAGGAAGATTTCCGCTGACGCGAAAATCTTTGAATTTTCCTCATTAGACGGTGATCAGACATCAATCTGCACTTGCCTCACCGACAAGTTACTTCATGTTCAAAAGTAACTTAAGACGTGAAATATGATAAAAATCTGCTCATGCTTCACCGACAAGGTACTTCATGTTCAGATGTAACTATGGTCGTGTAGTAGATATGACTCTGATCTCGTTTCACGGTCGGGGTATGAAGCTACAAATTTGCAGAAACATCACCCGAGATCAAAAAACTAAAGACGGAAAGTAGATATGAATTTGCATTTATTACATCATCGGGGGATGAAGCTATGAATCCGCAGAAACTCCCCCCGAGCATAAAAGAAATCCCGGAGGTGCGGGTGTATTGGGATGCACTGAAAAAGCACCGTGTGGGATTGGTCGTAAAAAGAATATTTGACGTTACCGCGGCACTGGTGCTGATAATTCTGCTGGCACCGCTTATGATAATTATTGCCGCCGCCGTAGCGATCGACTCACCCGGCGGCGTATTTTATCGTCAGACGCGCGTGACGACATTCTGCCGCGAGTTTAGGATCATAAAATTCAGAACGATGCGCGCAGATGCCGACAGAGTAGGTCCCGCAGTGACGTCCGGCGACGACGGACGGATAACAAGAGTGGGCAGACTGCTGCGCGGATGCCGGCTTGACGAGCTGCCGCAGCTGTTTAATGTGCTGGCGGGAGATATGTCGTTTGTCGGAACACGCCCGGAGGTGCCGAAATTCGTCGCACGGTATACCCCGGAAATGTACGCGACGCTGCTCATGCCCGCCGGGATAACGTCGGAGGCGAGTATAAGATTCAAGGACGAGGCGGCAATGTTTGACGGCTCGGACAATCCCGAGGAGGATTACGTGAATATCCTTTTGCCCGCAAAAATGAAGTATAATCTGGAATCGGTAAGGAACTTCAGCATTGTCGGAGATATAAAAACGATGGTGAGGACGGTGCTCGCAGTGGCGGGAAAGGATTATTCGGAGCATCCCGCGGGTGAGAAAAAGACGGAACAGAACTGAAATGGCTGACAAAGACAAAATGGAAACAAAAACGGAAGGCGCGCCGTTCGTATCGGTCATAGTGCCGGTTTATAACGAGGAGCGGTATATCGACGAGTGCGTGCGCTCGATGCTGGCTCAGGATTATCCCAAGGACAGGATGGAGTGGTTTTTTGTGGACGGTATGTCGCAGGACCGCACGGTGGAAATACTTGAGGGGTATCGCGCGGAGCATCCGGGGCTGATAAATATAATTGAAAATCCCGACCGCACCGTGCCGTATGCGATGAACCTCGGCATACGTGCCTCGCACAGCGAGTATATAATAAGACTTGACGCACACGCCGTGTACGCGCCGGATTATTTTTCCGCCTGCGTGCGGGTGCTGGAGCGCACCGGAGCCGATAACGTGGGCGGCGCGATTGAGACGCGCGCACGCACGAAAACCGGAAAAACTATCGCAAAAATGCTTTCGTCAAGGTTTGGCGTGGGCAATTCCGGTTTCCGCACCGGAGCCGGCGACGGATATGTCGATACCGTGCCGTTCGGCGCGTTCAAAAGGGATGTTTTTGACCGTGTGGGTCTGTATGACGAGCGCCTGACGCGAAATCAGGACAGCGAGATGAATTACAGGATAATCCACAACGGAGGGAAAATATATCTTTCAAATGAAATAAAGCTGGCGTATTACTGCCGCGATACCGTGAAAGGGATAGCGAAAATGGCTTTTCTGAACGGCAAGTGGAACATAATAACGTCAAAGCTCTGTCCCGGCTCGATGCGCCTGCGGCATTTCGTGCCGTGTGGTTTTGTGCTGTCGCTGATAGTGCTGCCGCTGGCGGGACTTATAGCGCTGCCCTTTCTCGGCGCACTGCGGAACCTGTTTTTATGGGCGCTCGCAGCCGAGCTTGCGGCTTATCTCGCACTGGATGCGATATTCTCGGCGAAGCTCGCCGCGTGTGCGGGCGAGTTCTTTAAGCTCGCAGGGCTTTTCCCGATCTTTCATGTCGCCTACGGCGCAGGAAGCATAGCGGGGATCCTGTCTCTGAATAAGGTCGGAAAATAACTGACAGAAGGTCTGTATGGAAAGCAGGCCCCGCCGTAGCCGGCGGCGCGGGTCGAACTTGTTAGCGGTGTGAAGCGCAGGATGCGGAAAACGCCGCCGGAGGTCAAAAAATGAAGAAGATTTGCAGGTATTGGTTTTTCCCGGTATCGTTTGTTTTTGCCGACGTATATAAGCTTTTGCTGTTTTATATCGGACTGGCATACAACGAGAACCGCGTGTATGATATCATATATCCCGCAGGTTGCGCTCTTTTTGCACTTGCCTGCGGAATTTGCTTCCTTTATACCGTTAGGGAGAGGGTGAAGTCCCGCCGCACGGCAGCGGCGCTTGTGCTTCCCGCCGCCGCACTTTTGCTTTTTGCCGTCTTTTTTGCCACGGGACTCATCCGCGGCGGCTTCGGCAATTCGCGCGCGTATAATATCGGATTGTTCGTGCTGAGATGTCTGCCTGCCTTTATGGGCGGCGTCAGCGCCGCGCTGTGGCGGAACGAAGAGGAATTTACCGCCGCGTTCGAACGCCTCACCTTTGCAGCCGCACCCGCAGGACTTATATATTTTGTTATGTCTGTGGCTGATTCGAGCATATTTACCGACGGGACATACCTCGGCGTGATAAACTACATGAGCTTTGCCTATACGCTCATGCCACTGCTTGCGTGCCTTATGCTGAGATTTTATGAGAACGCCCCCATGAGCATGCCCTTCTCGGAGCGCGCCATGAAGCACCCGCAGGTGTTCCGCGCCGCCGCGATACTGATCTTTTGGGTGGATATAATCTCGTCCGGCACGCGCGGCGCATATCTTGCCGTTGTGCTGTTCTGCATCGCCGCATTTTTGTGGCGCGCGCTCTCGCGCCGCCGCGCGCGGGGCGGATTTACCCTTTCCGCAGTGATGGCGGTGATCATCGTGTTTAATATTTTTGTGTGGGCGCCTGCCGGAATGAAGGGCACTACGCGCATAAATATATTCTTTGACGGTATAAAGGACGGCGACTTTACCACCACCGATACCGAGGACCCCGCCGTGAAGGATCAGATAGATTCCGCGTTTGACGATGTGCTGAACGGAAATACCGGCGAGATAGTTATCGACGGCGATTACAGGATCAGCGACCGCGGCTCGATATACAAGCTGGCGCTTGCGGAGTTCCTGCGCGCGCCAATCACCGGCATGGGTCAGGGCGCCTTCCAGGAGAAATATAAGGTATATCCGCACAATATGTTCCTTGAAATGCTTTGCGAGACGGGTATCGTTGGCACGGTGCCGCTCGTTTTACTGCTCGCGCTGACGCTTTTCGGCATTCTTCGCACAGCGCGCCGCTCGCGCGGCGCAGCTGAGATACTGCTTCTTCTCGGCGCATATTTCGTGCGCGAAAATATAAGCAACAGTATATGGCAGTCGGTGCCGCTGTTTGCGGCGCTCGGCTTCGGACTTGCCCTTGCGGCGCTCCGTCCGCAGACATCCACGGCGGAAACGGGAGGAGACCCCACGTGAGCACCCGCAGCGGAAGAAAAAATATATCGTCGGTGATTTTTTCGGTCACCGGCGTGATAATTATTGCAAAGCTGCTTGGCTTTGTAAAGCAGATGGTTGCCTCCGGCGCGTTCGGGGCAACGCTTGATACCGATATAATAAATATCGCGCAGACTGTGATAGGCGACGTTGAATACGTGCTGGCGCACGTGCTCATGACCTCGTTCATCGCGGTCTATCTGAACGCCGCCGAGGATGGCGGAGAGCGCGTGGCGCGCTTCGCCAAAAATGCGATGCGCGCTTTTCTCGTGATAGCAGTAGCCGTCGCCGCCGTGCTGACGGCAGCTGCATTCCCGCTCGCAAGGCTACTGGCGCCGTCGTATGACGCCGCCGCGTCGTCCCGACTCGCCGCATATCTGAGGGTGTATTCCCCGCTCGTTATTTTGTTTGTCGTGACTGCCGTCAACCAGGGTCTTCTCAATGCAAACCGCCGCTTTGTGGCGGTGGAGGCGCGCAGCATTCCGCAAAGTCTTATAATGATAGCCGTCATCGCGGTCGTGGGACGCGCTATCGGCGCGGACGCGCTGGTGGTCGGCTTCCTCATTTACACTATTTTCAACACCGTATGGTTCTGGATGCTGTCGCGAAGATACCGCGAGGGAGCCTCCGCCGATAAGCTCACGAAGGTTTTTCGTGATCCGCTCGTGCGGCGGCTGCTCGGAATGTCCGCGCCGCTGCTTGTGGGATATTCCGCATATTACATCAACCAGCAGATAAACAAAAGCCTTGCCTCGGGGCTTGGCGAGGGCGCGGTGACTGAGCTGAGCTACGGCGCGGTGCTGTTCAATCTTGTGACCGCGTTTATCGCCTCGTTTGCCTCTATCATGTTTTCGTACGTCACCTCGGCTATCGCCGGCGGCGAGCATGACCGCGCCGCGGAGCTTGCCAACCGCACTGCTGCCCTGCTTGCGGCGGTTTTTTTGCCCGTTACGCTCGTTTGCCTTACGCTTGCGCCCGAAATATCGCGCATAGCCTTCGGCAGAGGCGTTTTTTCGGATAAAAACGTCGCCGCGACTGCGGCGGCGCTCGGCGGATATTCGTTTTCATTCCTTCCGCTCGTCCTTCAGGAGGTGTACGGCAGGGTCCAGTACGGCTACGGCGATGCCCGCCGCCCGATGATAAACAGCATCGTCTCCATCGTGTGCAATGTGGTGTTCAGCGTACTGCTTTCGCGGTATTATGGGATCGCAGGTATCACATTTGCGTGCAGTCTTGCCACATTGGTGTACGGTGTGCTGAATTTTATTACCGCCGGAAAGCACAACCGCGCGGTATCGCTGCGTCCGCTTGCCATCTGCGCACCGTTTATGGCGCTTGGAGGCTGTGCGTGCTTTTTTGTGATACGCGCGGTCGCGGCGCGGCTTGCCGAGCGCGGAGCCTTTTTAAGGTTTTGTGCCGCCGCCGCGTGCGGAGTCGCCGTTTATGCCGTGATAATGCTTCCGGTTGCGGTTTTTGCCCGGAAAAAGAAGAACAAAACACAGCCCGCCGCGAACGGTGTGGATGACTGACCGACAGATCGAAGTATATAAATTACATTTATGACACAATTTATCCGGACGACTGCCCTGCACGGCAGGTCCCGATAGGAGCTTTTATGAAGAAAAAAGTACAGCTTGCCGTCATCGGCGGCGGTCACGCGGGCATCGAAGCCGCGCTGGCCGCCGCGAGGATGGGCATTGACACTGTGTTATTTACAATATCTATGGACGGAGTGGCAAATATGCCCTGTAATCCGTCGATAGGAGGGACCGCCAAGGGGCATCTCGTGTTTGAGATAGACGCTCTCGGCGGTGAAATGGGACGCGCCGCCGACCTTGTGACCATTCAGTCGCGCACATTGAACACCGGAAAAGGCGCGGCGGTGCAGTCAAAGCGTGTGCAGGCGGATCGCCGTCTTTACCAGCGCATTATGAAGCACACCCTTGAAACCACGCCGCACCTGCACCCCATGCAGGCGGAGGTGGTAGAGGTCAGGACCGTGCCGACCGAAAACGGACGCCGCGTATGCGGCGTTACCACATCCATCGGCGAGGAATGGGACTGCGACGCGGTGGTGGTGGCGACAGGTACATACCTTGACAGCCGCATTTTTGTGGGCTACCGCAATTATCCCGCAGGTCCCGACGGCTTTTTGCCCGCCGCCGCGCTGACGCATTCCCTTTCCGGGGCGGGCGTATCTATCCGGCGCTTCAAAACCGGGACCCCGCCGCGCGTGCTTCGCTCGTCGATAGATTTTTCCTGCCTTGAGGTCCAGCCGGGCGAGGAGCACATAACTCCCTTCTCTGCGCTCAGCGATGAGGAAAAAATGCAGTCGATAGAACAGATACCCTGTCATATCGTATACACCAATGCCGAAACTCACCGGATAATACACGAAAATCTCGGACGCTCAGCGATGTATTCGGGGCAGATACACGGCACGGGACCGCGCTATTGCCCGTCGATTGAGGACAAGATCGTCCGCTTTGCCGACAAGGAGCGCCATCAGCTGTTTGTCGAGCCGCTCGGACCCGATACCGAGGAGATGTATATCCAGGGGTTTTCCACGTCGATGCCTCCGGATGTTCAGGATGCGATGCTCCGCACGCTGCCCGGCTTCCGTGATGCGGTCATTTCGCGTTATGCCTACGCCATAGAATATGACTGCGCCGACCCGACACAGCTGTGCGCAACGCTTGAATTCAAAAATATTTCCGGTCTGTACGGAGCCGGGCAGTTCAACGGCACCTCGGGTTACGAGGAGGCAGCCGCGCAGGGGCTTGTGGCAGGTATAAATGCCGCGCTCGCTCTGAAGGG
>ERZ827186.2378-NODE-2378-length-12756-cov-2.468939_pt1 | contig 12756 bp, 10 predicted proteins | sample MGYA00519918_ERZ827186 | MGnify/ENA primary metagenome ERZ827186 (study PRJEB31778, sample SAMEA3449275) | human gut metagenome | biome: human gut; feature: human-associated habitat; material: faeces | place: United Kingdom | collected 2010/2012 ... | reverse complement strand
CTGTATCAGGATGACTCTGTCTTTTGCACTCAGGCTATTTCCGCCAACAGCACCTGCCACAATGATTGCCGGTGTTACACATCCTACGATCATGGCAACGACATGCTGCAGTGCCAGCGGAAGTGCTTCCTGAAACTTCGGGATACCATTCAGTTCAAAAATACTACCTCTTTTCATGATTCCTCCTGCCCGGTTTTCAATATTGTTTTCTCATCTGTGTATTGAAAATCCTTTTTCTGACTGTAATTGCTCGAACAGTCTTATTTTTTTAGTAATTATAACAAATTTAAGGCTTAAAAACAATTCGTAAGCCTTAAATATTTTGCTGTCATAGATACTAAAGTTTACTGCCTTTTTTTGTATACTTTTTCTCAATACTCAAATTAGCTAAACAATATTTAACCAATCCTATCTTCTCACGTCAGCAGCTCAAACGTATGATACAGATTCACCTTCCCATACCCCCACTCCGGGTTCGGGTACTGCATATTTTCTTCTCTTCTTGCGCCTCTCTGCAGATAATATTTCACGCCGCTTCCTGTAAAAAACGGCTGGTTATCCCGTATGATGGCCCATTCAAACAGAAGTGCCGCGATGCCGGCGGTCTGTGCGGCGGAAATGCTGGTTCCGGAGCGGGTTCCAAAGCCGCCTCGTACCAGGGGCACTTTTACATTGACTCCAGGGGCTGCCAGATGTGGGGTTATCATTCCATCTGGCGTATAGCCTCTGCCTGCGGCAATGTAGATACTTCCGTCACGGTGCTGGTAGGCGGTTGTCGTGATGCTGTTTCTGGCGTCCCCCGGAGCTGTCACGGTTGTATAGGGCGATGGTTCCAGAAAATAAGTATCCTGGGATATCAATCCTTCTACCGGAAGCCACATATGGAACTGTACGTTCTGTCTGTTCTTTCCCCGGGTAAAAATTTTCCAGATACCGGACGCCGGATGAAAAAATCGGATATATACCAGCGAATATCCGGTCTGGCGCTCGATCAGGATATAATTCACATACACCTTCGTTTCTACAAAAACAAAGGACAGTTCCTGAGTTCTTGAACCAATAGAACTGCTGACTTCCAGTATCTCCCCAGTAGGTGACTGGATGGAAAGCCCGTAGATCTCCGGCGGCTCTCCCCAGAATTCCATGGTAAACCCCTGCTCTCTTTCCGCTACACGGAGTTCTGTCACGATCTGCTCCCTTCCCTGAGAAAAAATTCCCGTACTGTGGTTTCTTGTATTTCCTTCGTTTCCGGCAGCTGCTGACACAGATACCTGGGAAAAATTCGCCACATAATCCACATACTGGCTTAATGCATTGGTCCCCAGATGAGCGCCCTGGCTGCTTCCGATCCCCAGGCAGATAGAAAGTGGCATCTCCAGTTTTTTTGCCCAAGAAATCGCATAAGCAATGGCCATCATCACATCATTTTCCTGAAAAACTTCTGCATCCGGAGGATAGAGATAAAAATTCCGGAGATATTGTTTTGCCGGTTTTACCTTGATGATGATCAATGTCGCTTCCGGTGCCGCTCCGGTGAAATTTTCTCCAGGTACCATATTTCCTGCCGCAATACCGGAAAGTGCCGTTCCATGGCCATTAGTGTCCCTGGATGGCACAATAGAAAACGGATCCTCGGAAGCCAGTGCCAGATCGATATCTTTTTTACGGAATAACTTGCCATATGGAACTTCTGTATCTGCCATATCAGCCCCATTTTCCAACAGATTACCTACATCTCCATTTTCAGATTCCAACTCCCGTCCAGACTCATTTTGCTCTTTGTCTTTGCCCATCCCCTCCTCATCTTCCAGCGACTGATCCCATAAATAAGCGATCCTGGAACCGCCTGCATTTCGAAACACTGCATTCTGATAATCAATTCCCGAATCGATTACTGCCACCGCCGTCCCTTTTCCCCGAAGTTTGAGATACGGATGATCATGCAGCCGGGTGATCCCAGATGCCCCTGTTGCTTCCATATCCATATAGGTATAACATTTCGGGATAGAATTATAAGATGTCCCTGTAACTTCAAGTTCTCCCATATTTTCCAGAGGAACATAGAGAACCCCGAAAATCTCATTGATCGCCTGAAAAGATGTCCCCGGAAAAAGTTCCATAGTGTCCTTTACATTCTGCATATATTTCACGATAAAATCCCCGAAGCGCTGACTCTGTGCCGGATTTTCCGTCTGCGCTCCGGGGATCTTATCCTCTGTTTCCATATTTGGTTCAAAATCTTCTTTTCTGAGCATGGCAGGCCTGCTTTCGCCTTTTTCATAGATTTATGCAGGGCGGGCCCGTCTTTATGCCACTACTGCCCGACACATTCTCCTGATACATATAACTGCCATATCACTACACCATTGCATATCGCTTTTCGCAACCCGCAGGAAAATTTCCTGATTCGGTTAAATTTACTCTTGCGGACTCCTTTTTTTCGCCACCAGTACCAGCAGCACAATCCCCGCAATCCCGGTAAAAATACTGATAAACTGGGAAGTTGACAAAATCCCCACACTTCCCCGGATAATATCTCCCCGGAAAAACTCGATCACAAAACGTCCGACGCTGTAAAAGATCAGATAGCAGGCAGTCACCTGGCCATCTGCTTTTTTGTTCCGCGCAATCAGCAACAGCAGAAGAAAATGCAGGAAATCCAGGCCGCTGGAATACAGCTGCGTCGGGATCAGCGCCACGTGATTGGGCGCATATTCGGAATTCTGAAATATCACAGAAAAAAAACTCTCCGTCTCTTTTCCATAACAGCACCCTGCCAGAAAACATCCGATCCGGCCAAATCCCTGGGCCAATGCCACGGACGGCAGGATCACATCCGCATATTTAAAAAATATAAGACCTTTGATCCTGCAGTACAAAAATCCTGTCAGTATCCCGCCGATAATTCCGCCGAACACCACAAAACCGGAACTTAAGGTTTCCATTATAAATCCCGGATCCTGAACAATTGATTTCCACTCTGTGATCCAGAAAAGAAGCTTTGCACAGAGAAATCCACCGACCAGACACCACAGAATCATGGGAAAGATCTGTTCGCTGTCAAGTCCCTGTTTTCTGGCTCTGTATTCTGCTGTCAGACAACCTGCCACAATTCCAATGGCGATCATCAGGCCATAACCATATATCGTAAATGGTCCGATGGTAAGAAGTTCATTTTTCATCCGTTTCCTCCTGTTGTCCCGTTTTTGTTTTCCTCAATATCCTCACCCACATCTGTAGATGTAAAAAATTCCAGAAGCGCAGCATTGGCCATGTCATTCAAAGCACTGTTTCCAGGTTCTGTCACATCACATTCCCCGCAGATATCCACGCCCAGGATCCTCGAAATTCTCTCTGCACATTTCTCTTTGACAGCACCCAGACATTCCAGCATGGTACTTAACCGCATATCGCCCTGACTCCAGTTTGTATCTGCGTCCGTCTCACAGAGAACATCTTTGTCTATGGAAATATACAATGGATATTCTCCCACCTGATTCTTTACAAATGCAGACACTTCCGTTTCTTCCATTTCCAGAAGCCTCTCCCTGCTCAAAAACTCCACCTTTTCCTTAAACTCCGGTTCCACTCTGGAAAAAGCCTCCTCATCCGGGCCGATCAGGATCACCTTTTTAAGCAGTGGCAGCTCCATAATGGAATCATAGATCCATCCTCCGCAGGAAAGCAGGCCGCCAAAAGCAGGCGGCTGCATATCTGTATGGTTATCAAACACCAGAAGCTCAAATGGCTCCGATATTTTTTCCAGCCAGATTCTTGTCATATAGTGATAGTTTCCGGAATCAATAAAATGGATCTCCCCGGAAGAATAAGGTGCAATACGGCTGCGGATGGCATTCATCGCATCCTCATCACAGTAGCAGTTGGTTCCGGGAATGTCCCTGGCCTCCACCCGGGATACTTCTTTTCCCCTCCAGAACTGCTGGTCCTCATATATTCCGGAAAAATCCATCATCAGTATCTTAATATTTTTATCTGTATTTTTCATGTGCACATCTTACCACGGAATGGCAGATGATGCAAGAGAATGGTCAGTCTTTCCACTCTTCCAGATCTTCATCCGAACCGTCCAGAAGATCTTTCAGACTGCCGGTTTCCACCTGGTCTTTACCCACATCCCAGAGTTTCATCTCCACATTCTCCGGTTCTTTTTCCCAGCGGGAATTCTCCTGTTTTGGTTTTTCTGCTGGTTCCGTGACTTCCTCTGTCACTTTTCTGTTTGTAGAACCTTCTGTATCCTGCGTTGGTTCCCCTGTGCTCTCTGTTGCATTTTCAGAACTAAAATCTGAAGCCGAACTGTCTTTCAATGCATTTTCCTGCTCATTCTGTTCTGTTATCGAATTACCGGTCCTCTCCTGAACTTTCTCTTTTTTTCGTAAGATCCCACGTCTGGATTTTTTCTCCGGTTCCGTTGTTGCCGTTTCGACAGCCATATTCTCTGCCGCAGTATTTGCTGAATATTTCGTCGCATTTCCGCTCTGCGGATCATTTCCATCCTGCGTCTTTGTATCATTCTGTGTATCCATATCTACCTTATCATCTACAGCATCTGAACTGTCCGCACCAGCCTCTTCCTTCTCTGCCTCTGCCTTTTTGGCGATCTTTCGAAGTCCCAGCTTCATGATAATAAAGAATACGATATCCGCAGCTCCGTCACACACCAGCACCCAGCCGGAAAAGATCAGCAGAGTCATGATCTTCGGAAATCTTCCAAACAGCATCACAATTCCAAGTGCAATAAAAACAAGACTGCCGATCAGAAGCACGCTCCATGCACCGTGTCCGCCTTTTTTCAGAAGAAAAGCACCTTTAAATTTCCACAGACTGTCAACCAGTACAAATGCGCTGAGCATCCATGGAAGCAGTTTGATCACGATGGAAGGTGTCATAAAAAGGAACACGCCCAGCACGAAAACAACCACACCGCTTAAAAGATCCATGATCGTAGCGGTTGCTTTTCCACGTATGTAAATATAAATGTGATAAATGCCAACTCCGATGAGGATCAGTCCGAATACCACTTTACAGATCACATCCACCGTCTGTGTGGGGATCAGGATCAGGCAAAGTCCCAGCAGTATATAAAATACTGAGGAGATGATCTCACCCTTTAGAATGTTGTTGATTTTTTCACCCATGTTCATTCCTCCTCTTTTATTCCAACAGTATAGCTCTTTTCCACTGGTCAGTCCACCCTGAACCGTCAAAAAAAATTCTTTTTTCAGAAAAATTTTCTTATAATTCAATACAGCCCGAAGGACTTTTCCGGCGTCATTTCGCCTTGTTCCTTCAGGCTGTATTTTACTTTTTATGTTTCTTCTTTTTTGTCATAAGACCACCGATCCGTCCGGTTTCTTTTGCAGAAAGGCTTTTCCACCCGTCTTTGATCACTTTATCCAGGACTCCCATCTCATCGGCAATCTCGTATTTCAGTTTTTCTGCCTGGGAAAGTTTCCCCTCCAGGTATGCCTTTACTTCTTTCTCCCTGTTCATCTTCCACACTCCTCATCTTTTTTATGGAGTATGGACGTTTTCCGGAGAAATTATGCATTCTGAAAAATATGTCCGTTCTTTACGGATGCTGTCATTTTTAATCCGGGATAATGATGGCCGCAATGATATACGCCAGGATTCCGGCTCCGCCCATCAGCGTGATGATCACCCATACCAGCCGTACAAGAGTCGGGTCAATATCAAAATACTCTGCGATCCCGCCGCAGACACCACATAACATACGGTTTACTGATGATTTGTAAAGTTTTTTGTTGCTCATAATGCTTCCTCCTTTAATCTTCTTCAAATTCCACCTGAACGTTTCCCATTCCACAATCCAGTTTTATATTTTTCGTGGCACCTTCATTTGTGATCTGTTTATTTCCGGAAGTAATGGATGTTTCCAGAGAATCATCCACCTCCAGATTTCCAAGACCACATTTCAGCTCATAATTATACTCAGTAGCTTTTCCTGTAAGTGTAAGCTCCATATCTCCCATACCACAGCTTCCTTTTAAATTCTCCACCTGAAGTTCACTGATGTCAGCAGTTCCCACGCCAACTGTAAAATTTGCCTCTTTTACATCCAGACTGCCGGAATTCTCAAGGGTTCCTGCCCCCACATTCACTTCCATCTGATCCGCTTTAAAATCGCCATCCAGTTCGATGGTTCCGGCTCCCATCTGAAGTTTTATCTTCTGAAAGCTTAAGTTTTCCGGGCAAAAAATTTCTATGGAACGGTTTCTCACTTTTTGATTGCTTGCAATTCTCAGACTGCCGTTGTCATTGCTGATCTTAACACGATTGTGATTCTTCCCTGTAACTTTCACCTGGACTTTAGCCTCATTCCATGTTTTCAGAACCAGTTCTTCGTATTTCAGATCACAGGAAAGATCTGATACACCGGAAGCTTCATATGCTTTCGTATAAGCAGAACCGTCTGCATTGTCTATCAGAACACCTTTTTCATTTACTGCCTTCTCTGCATCTGCCACAAGATCCTCATCCTGCCCATCCATAGCTGCTTCGGAATTCTCTTCATCCCAGCCGTCTTTATGATCCAGGATATGAAGTATCTGGGTGATTCCGTTATCCAGAGCACCTATATCTCCCATAGTCGCTCCCATGGCAGCTCCGCCTGCAGTAAGTCCCAGGCCTGGCGCACCGAATACGTCCGCAAGGATCAGAATTACCTTCAGAAAACGTTTCATACTTTTTCCGCCTTTCTTCCATTCAGGAGACTGCTGCAGAATCCCGTAAATTTCCGCAGGATCGCCGGCAATATCTTACCTGTAAACCACACCGTCAGTGCCAGTAACAAAAGTCCAAGTGCCATCATCAGGCATCCGATACCGATAGTCAGAACCCCGGCCGACGGAAGAGATACCACCATGGCAATTCCAACAGCAATACACGCAACTGCACCGATTACAAGAATGATCGATCCCGCTCCCGCAAAAAATGTCAGCAGGAAAGGCAGCAATGCCAGTGTCACCAAAATCCCCAGTACTCCGCCAAATAATCCTTTTATCAGAGGAGCCGCAAAAACAAGAACGATCAGCGCAAGGATGATCCCTGCCTTATTCTGCTTCTTCTCTGCATGATAGCCACGCTGGGCCCGACTTTTCCTGCGGTTTTCGGCACTTCCTGTATCATGAGGCTCTTCTTCCTGTCCATCTCCGCGTACTGTTATTTCTGTGTACTGATCTGGCATCTCCCCGTTCTCTTTCACACGGGTATCCTGATATCCGTTCTCTGTGTATTCCCCGTAATCTTCACTGTTCTCCTGAAGATCTGCCTTGATGATCGCGGCAACCTTCCCCGGATTTCCTAGTTCCCGGATCACTTCTCCTTCATTCTCCGGACCTGCATCATCAAAATATCCTTCATAATATTCCAGTGCCTCCTGTCTCTCCGCCTCTGAAATATCGGAAAGCAGCCGTTCAAGCTGTTCCATAAACTGCTTTCTGTTCATAATCAAACTCCCTCCTCAAACATCCTGGTGATCTTGGATGAATAGATCTCCCATTCACTTCTGTAAAGATTCAGCTGCGCTGCGCCCTTATCTGTCAGCTTGTAATATTTCCGGTTTCTGCCTGCATATTCCATATTGTAGGCTTCCAGGCATTCATCCTTCTGAAGCCTTCGAAGAACCGGATACAGCGTGGATTCTGAAACTTCCAGAACACTTCGCACATCCTGGGTGATCTTGTACCCGTAGGTACCGTCCTTCTCTCTGGAAATAACAGCCAGGACGATCGCATCCAGGAGGGCTGCTCCTGTATTAAATACCATCTGCTCACCTCTCTATAATATGTCAGGCGGACATTCGCAATCCGCCTGACTACATGCTCATGGAATGCGACTGCTTTCTGCATTCACATGATAATTCATGTAATATTGTTCTGTGAATAATACTATATATCGTATAATATAGTTTTGTCAATAGTATTTAGAAAAATCCCTCTATACTTTATAATATTTTTCGGAAACCACTCTTTTCACACAATATCCGAGAGAGTCAAGTTTATATTATGGAGGAAATTATGACAGATTCAGATAAAATACAGACATTACCGCTTCCTTTTCTGGAGCGTATGAAAGAAATGCTTGGAGATGATTATGACGCTTTCCTTGAAAGCTACGAAAATCCCCGCACCTACGGTCTCCGTGTAAACACCGCAAAGCTCTCCTGCCAGGACTTTCAGGAACTTTCCCCTTTCCCAATCCGGCCGATCCCGTGGATCAGCACCGGATACTTCTATGATGAGGAAAGCCGCCCCGCCCGATGTCCTTACTACCAGGCAGGACTTTATTATCTTCAGGAGCCAAGTGCCATGACACCGGCTTCCCGACTTGCCATCGAACCGGGAGACTTTGTCCTGGATCTCTGTGCGGCTCCCGGAGGAAAAGCAACGGCACTTGGAGCTGCCTTAAATGATACCGGATTCCTTCTTGCCAACGATATCAGTACTTCCAGGGCCAGAGCCCTTCTTCGGAACCTGGAACTTTTTGGCATGAAAAATATGCTCGTCACCGACGAAAAACCCGCCAAACTTGCCCAGCGTTTTCCTGCTTTCTTCAATAAGATCCTTCTGGACGCTCCATGCTCCGGAGAAGGCATGTTCCGAAAAGAGGAGGCACTTGCCCGTGACTGGACACCGGAAAAATCCGCGGAACTTTCCGATATCCAGAAAGACCTGATCTTAAAAGCAGCCGATATGCTCCGTCCAGGCGGAATGATGCTTTACTCCACCTGCACCTTCTCCCCCTGCGAAGATGAAGAGGTTGTGGCTTATCTTCTCCGTGAGCGTCCGGATATGGAACTTATGGAAATGCAGGGATACGAAGGATTCTCTCAGGGCCGCCCGGAATATGCCGGTATAGCCGATGATTCCGATTCCGAAATCACATTAAGCTTAAATATATTTGATCCGGAAGAACTTCAAAAATGCGTTCGAATCTTTCCACACAAAATGGATGGCGAAGGTCATTTTCTCGCCCTGTTCCACAAAAAAGGCGATTCTCTTCCACCTGTTTTCCGTTTCTCCGCAAAAGGGCCGGACAAAAACACCCGGAAATGGCTGGAGGAATTTTTCTCTGAGATCGGCCTGAAAACCATTGGCGGTCAGGAATTTGACTGGAACCGTGTGGAAGTCCGCAAAGATAAAGTGTACTATCAGCTGCCTTTCCCGCTGGATCTCCGTGGGATCTCCTTCCTTCGAAACGGTCTCTATCTGGGTGATCTGAAGAAAAACCGATTTGAACCGTCTCAGCCACTGGCGCTGGCTCTTCATAAAGGAGATGTGGAAGCCGTTATCTCTCTGCCGGTTTCTGATGAGCGGCTTACCCGTTATCTGAAAGGCGAAACTCTTATGATCGAGCCGGAAGAGGCCGCTCACAAAAAAGGCTGGCATCTTCTCTGCGTGGACGGTTATCCTCTTGGCTTCGGAAAACTTGTAAACGGAATCCTGAAAAACAAATATCCTGCAGGCTGGAGAGTATAAGCGCTCCGCTGCAGGATATTTCCCCACATCAATATAATATCACATTTGCCAGTCAGCGACCGAACCTTTCTGCAAAGTAAGTATTCGGTCTCTGACTTTTATTTTTCACAACAATATTTCTTACAACAGAATTTCTTTTCCCAGCGTAAACGAATAAATATACCGTTCCTTCACCTTCCGACCTGTCATCCGTTCCAGCGCCTGGGCGTAATCCTCCAGCTGTACATGATAACGGTCGATCAGCTTCTGTTCTTCTCCACGTCTCACAAAGTCCGTTTTATAGTCCACCAGAACGATCTCTTCGTCCTCAATAAAATATCCGTCAATGATTCCCTGCACCAGAACATCTTCCTCGCACTGCCACTCCGGTTCCAGCTCCGAAGCTTTTCTTGCGATCACAAACGGCTGCTCCCTAAACAGCAGCTTCTTCTCTGAAGCCGCTTTCATCCTCTGGCCGAGAGATGATTCCACAAAGTTCCAGATGTCTCTTACCCGGACAGACTCAGCCTCTTTTCTTTCCATCTTCTTATTATCAACCCATTCTCTCAGCTGACTGCGGATTTCCTCCTGGCTTCCGGCATGTCCGTAATCCAGGCACTCCATCACCCGATGATAAGCCGTTCCGCGAAGTGCTCCTGTATAACCTTCCTCTTTTTTCTCCTCGATAAACCGAGGAACTATCGGCTGAATTTCTTCTTCCGTCTCATAATCCACCGTCTCTTCAAGATCCTGTTCACTGTGGTAACTTCTCTTTTTCAGTTCTGATACACTGACTTTCACAGGAAGATCTTCCAGATATTGATATGGATATATGAAAGAAAACCGTCTCTCGATCTCTTCCCGGATCTCACTGTCAAAAACTCTGCCCGGATTCCAGTTTTCCAGAGTTTCTTTCTTCATTTCCCGCTCTGCCTGTTCCACAATCTCATTTTCTGTAAGATCCTGTGCTGTGATCTTCGTCACCACAAATTCCGAAGGATCCCCATACAGTGGATTCATCCGGTTCATAAATATTCCATATTCATGGAAAAGTGACGACATACACCTGTGCCTTGCAAGAGATGGAAGTACATAATCCCAGTAAGTTTTTCCACGCATACGCAGTCCCAGAGAAAGCAGCTCTTCTTTACTGTCCCTTAATACGGACAGTGATGTCAATTTTTGTTCCAGATCTCCCACTGTTCCACAGAGAATCAGTTTTTCTTTTGCTCTGGTAAGTGCTACATACAGCACACGGAGTTCCTCCCCCAGACTTTCTTTAAGAAGTTCCCGGCGGATGATCTGTTTGCACAGGGATGATGCGATGATCCTCTTTTCCGGCAGTATGGCATCCGCACCGATGCCAAGATCCGGATGGATCAGGATACTTGCATTCATATCCCGGAAATTAAACCGTTTCCCCATTCCTGCCGCAAACACGACAGGAAACTCCAGACCCTTGCTCTTATGAATGGTCATGATCTGCACAGCACTTTCTCCTGCTCCGGAAAGATTCACCTCTCCGTAATCCACCTGATACTGCTGCAGTTTCTGGATATACCGTACAAAATTAAACAGACCACGATAACTTGTCTTCTCGTATTCCATGGCTTTTTCCACCAGCATGTTCAGGTTTGCACTTCTCTGTGCGCCATCTGGCATAGCCTTTGCATGGTTTCCATATCCGGTACGTTCCAACACTTCCAGGATCAGCTGGTGGACCGGCGTATATGCAGCCATATCCCGGAGTCCGTTCATTGTGTCCCAAAAACGGGACAGTTTCTCTCCCAGAGTTTTTTTCTTCTCCTCAAAAATCCGGTGTTCCCGATAATCCTCCACAAATGCCCGCACACATTCACAGATCATTCCCTCCGGATATGCGATCCGAAGCTCTGCCAGCTCCTCTGTGGTGCATCCCACAATGGGAGAACGAAGCACACCGGTCAGAGGAATATCCTGAAGAGGATTATCCAGCACCCGGAGATAATTCAGAAGTGTAACAACCTCTGTTGTGGAAAAATATCCGGTTCGGGACGCCGTATAGGACGGAATCCCTCTTGCAGCCAGCACTTCCCCAAAAGTCTCTGCCCATCCGGTGGCAGAGCGGAGCAGGATCACAATATCTCCATACCGTACAGGACGGTACTCCCCGGTTTCCTTGTCAAGCACAAGGTCATGTCCCACCATGGAACGGATTTTTCCTGCAATGGCCAGAGCCTCCAGCTCCCTTTCATTTTCCGGTGCGTCCACATCGGAATCCTCCAGGATCTCCCCGTCTTTTTCCACAAGAAGAACCTCAGTCTTTACGAATTCGCTATCCTGTCCCTCCGGAAAAGAGGCTCCCGGATACAGAGCAGCCGCCTCATCATAATCAATTCCACCCAGATCCGCTCCCATGATCTGTCGGAAAATAAAGTTGACACTTTCCAGAACTTCCTGTCTGCTTCGGAAATTTTTGTGAAGATCGATCCTCTGCTCCAGGCTGTCTGTCAGAGAATAGCTTTTGTACTTCTCCATAAACAGCTCCGGACGAGCCAGTCGGAACCGGTAAATACTTTGCTTCACATCTCCTACCATAAAGATATTTTTACGGTCATTCACCCAGCCGGAAACATTCTGCATCAGGATTTCCTGAACCAGGTTGCTGTCCTGATATTCATCCAGAAGAACCTCATCGTATTTCTCGGAAAGTTCCCTTGCTGCCTGGCTTGGCGTACAGATATCTCCTTCTTTTTTCAGAAGGATCTCCAGGGCAAAATGTTCCATGTCTGAGAAATCCAGGACATTTTTTTCCCTCTTCTTGTCACTGAAACGCTGTGCAAAATCTTTGGTGAGTTTTACCAGCATCTTTAATGGTCCTGCAGATGCCAGCGTCAGCTCCGTCAGTTCCTCAAGACTGCACTGAAAATACCGGCTTCCCAGATCTTTCAGGATATCCTTTGCATCTTCCCGGATATCTTTTACCAGACTTTTCAGCTGGCCGGATACCCCTTCCATCTTTTTTGTGGAAAGCCTTGCAAATGAAAGATTCTGCAGAGTCTGTACCATCTGATCATAGTCCTGTTTATCGGACAGTTCCTGCAACTGCCGGATCAGCACAAGATCTTTCTGCAGGGCATCCAGATACAGTTCCGGTCCCTCACTTTCTCCACAGATCTCCATGGCACTCCGGTTCAGTTCTTCTGCTTCCTTCAGCGCACTGTCCACAATTTCCCACAGAGACTGGTACCACTTTGTTTCCACAATTCCTTTTTCCGGG
>ERZ827186.2375-NODE-2375-length-12776-cov-3.484789_pt1 | contig 12776 bp, 11 predicted proteins | sample MGYA00519918_ERZ827186 | MGnify/ENA primary metagenome ERZ827186 (study PRJEB31778, sample SAMEA3449275) | human gut metagenome | biome: human gut; feature: human-associated habitat; material: faeces | place: United Kingdom | collected 2010/2012 ... | reverse complement strand
GTTCATCAGTGGTAAGAAGTCCGCGCCTGTGCAGCTCTTCAAGGTCAATGAAATACGGATTGCCCGAGAAGGTAGACATTGAGCTGTACGGAGAGGCGTATATGTCCGGCACGCAGAATGGCAGCACCTGCCACAGTGAGAAACCGCACGCAGCGGCTTTATCTATAAATTCGGTCGTACCCCTGCCAAAATCGCCGCAGCCGTATTTGCCCGGCAATGACGAGACGTGAAGCAGTACTCCTGAACTGCGATGCATATATAAAAACCAACCTTTCAGCCGTGAATGACACGGCTTTTTTATTAATTATAGCATCGCAGGAGGTCAAAGTCAATAAAACGGAAAAGGATATTTATCCCACCGGCATCCTCTGTATTTGTGCAGTCGCTCACGCGACTGCCGGAATTTTAGAAAAAAACGCAAACATGGCGGCTGTAAATACGCTCATCGGTAATATTTTTCTTTTATCCGCACCGACGCCGTGTGTGTTGACTTTTTAGAATATTAATGCTATAATATAATGGGTAGGAAGGCTGGTGAACGCATGGAAATGAAAAATATTTTCCCGGGGATACGCGGCAACGACGCTCTGCGCACACGGTTGGCGCGGGACATACTCTCCGGCGCGGGACTGGCACACGCCTACATCATCGAAGGCAAGCACGGGAGCGGGAGGCACACGCTTGCAGTGAATATCGCCGCGGCGCTTTCCTGCGAGAAGCGCGGCTCCGGTGCGGTCCTGCCGTGCGGTGAATGCGCCGCATGCCGCAAGATCTATGCGGGTATATCGCCGGATGTGATAACCGTCTCACGCGAGGACGGCAAAGCGAGCATAGGCATAGACACCGTGCGCGCACTGAGGACAGATGTTCACATCCTGCCCAACGAGCTTGACTACAAAATATACATTATAGAGGATGCCGACACGATGACGGTACAGGCGCAGAACGCGCTTCTGCTCACCCTGGAGGAGCCTCCGTCATATCTTGTTTTTCTGCTGATAGCCGAAAATTCGCGCAATATGCTTGAGACAGTGCGTTCACGTGCGCCGTCACTGCGTATGCAGCCTCTCCCGCCTGCCACGGTTGCGGAAATAGCCGCAGAGCGCTCGCCCGAGGCGGCGCGTATACGCGCTGCGGATGCCGCCGCATTTCACGGCGTCATAATGGCTGCCGACGGCTGCGCCGGACGTGCCATCGAGCTGTTTGAAGGCAAGGAAAAGGATGCAGTCGCCGCACGGCGCAGGATCGCAGAGGAATTCTGTCGCACATCATCGTCCGGCAGTCATGCCGAAGCGCTGTATTCTCTGCTCTATCCGGTGTCATCCGGAAAAAGAGACGATGCCGCGCTGCTGCTTTACGATCTGTCGCTTGCACTGCGCGACCTTGCGCTGAAAAAGAAGTGCGAGGATGTGCCGCTGCGGTTTTTCGCTGATCGCAACACCGCCGAGGAACTTTGCGGCGGATACACGCTCACGCGGCTGATATATCTCTACGACTCGGTGGAAAAGGCGCGCGAGCTGTTATCGCAGAACGCCAACACAAGGCTTACGGTCTTCGGACTGATAAACGCCGCAACGTGCCGGACAAAACCAATGAAGTAATAATTTTTCAAGGAATATAAATATGGACGAGATCAAGGATAAAAAAACGACCGGCGGTGAATCGACCGCCAACTCAGGAGCTTCTGCCAACCGCGAAAGACGCCCGAGAAACGGTCAGAGAGGCCAGAGGCGTCAGCCCGGCGGAAACAATAAAAAAGCCGGCGCACCTGCGGCGGCAGATGCAGCAGGCGAACAGCGCACCGCAGAACAGTCAAAACCGCATCCCGAGGCGGCAAAGCAGCGCCGTCCCGACACAGATAAGAAAAATCCCGGCGCCGTGAACGCCACCGAGAAGAACGACCGCGGCGGCAAACGCCGCGCACCCGGACAGAACCGCTCCGGACGCAAAAACGGAACCAACGAACGCACGCAGAGAACCTTTGACGATCCTGCCGCCGCGCGTTCCGTACCCGGCGTTGATGTTGCGGACAGCTTTGCCGACATTTCGCTTTCCGGATCGAGCCGCCCGGTATCGCTCGTCAGCACCGCTAACGACAAGGATGACAGCTATGTGCCGGGTCCCGACGATTTCCGCATTCCCGATGAGGACATTCTGGCCGAGTGCATTCTGCCGCGCAATGCCACGGCTGAAGAAAATCCATCGAATGAAGGCAAGACCGAGGTTGTGGGGATACGGTTTGAAAATTCGGGAAAGACATATTATTTTGCTCCCGGCGCCGATAAATTCGTGCGCGGCGAGCATGCGATAGTCGAAACGGCGCGCGGCGTTGAGTACGGCGAGATAAGCATGGGCAACACATATGTTTCCAACGATGAGATAGTTCAGCCACTGCGTGCCGTCGGACGCCGCGCAACCGCGGAGGATGCCAAGCGCGACGAGGAAAATCATCGCCGCGAGGCAGAAGCCATGAATATCTGCGCCGAGAAGATCGCCACACGCGGACTTGAAATGAAACTCATCGGCTCAAGCTACACCTTTGACAACACCAAGCTCATATTCTACTTCACCGCCGCGGGGCGCGTTGATTTCCGCGAGCTGGTGAAGGACCTTGCCGCGGTCTTCCGCACCCGTATCGAGTTGCGTCAGATCGGAATACGCGACGAAGCGAAGCTTCTCGGCGGCTACGGCGTTTGCGGCAGAAAACTCTGCTGCGCCAGCTTCCTGCCTAACTTCAACCAGGTATCCATACGCATGGCAAAGGAGCAGGGACTGTCGCTCAGCTCTTCAAAAATTTCCGGATGCTGCGGCAGACTTATGTGCTGCCTGCGCTTTGAGCACGAGACCTACGAGCGCGAGATAAAGCTCACGCCGCCGGTAGATTCGATAGTTGAGACTGCGGACGGTCGCGGTATCGTGACCGAAAACAATCCCATTGCAGGCACTGTAAAGGTTCGTCTTGACGACAAACCGAGCGATCCGCCCAAGGCATATCGCCGCGACACCGTAAACGTGATCTCGCGCGGCACGCACCGCAACGAAGCGCAATCCGTCGATGATAGCGATGACGGTGACATTATTCCGGAGGAATAAGCATTTTCTGACACCGATCGGCATCATTTGCTTAAATTTTATTGCCGATTCAAATTTAATTTTCAAAAAGCACTTGCATATCTCTGCATTTGTGATACAATATATCTATTCTCATATGGAGGTAAACTGCTATGGCATACAAGATCAGTGATGACTGCATCAGCTGCGGAACCTGCGCTGCTGAATGCCCCGTCGGCGCTATAAGCGAGGGCGACGGCAAATACGTAATCGACCCCGATAAGTGCATAGAATGCGGCGCATGCGCCGGTGTATGTCCTGTCGAGGCTCCCAAAGCCGAGTAAGGCATCATGAATGCCGCCTTTGGCGGCGGACCTCAAGGGCAGTGGCTCAAGCCACTGCTTTTGAGAAATAAAGGCGTTTCGGTGCCCGGCACCGGGCGTCTTTGACTAACGCTTGATCAGAACGGCGGCACTCCGCCGCCGAGTCGTTATTTTTTGGGGGCGGATCATCAATGATGCGCCTCCGTTTTTATTATTTTATATTAAAAAAGTGAGTAGATCTGTATGCACCCTGAAATAGCTCTGTTGCCCGACGAGCGTATCTGCGCCGTCGGCGAACGCATCTCACTTATACAGAAAACACGCGGCCTGCAATGGGGCACCGATTCGTACCTGCTTGCCGCTTATCTGAAAAGAACGAATACACGCGCGTGCGAACTCGGCTGCGGCAGCGGTGTTATTTCCCTGCTCTGCGCCGCGCACGGCAAGTTCCCCGAAATACGCGCCATTGAGATTCAGCCGGAATACGCCGAGCTTGCCCGGCGCAACGCCGCGCTCAACGGACTTGACGGAATATTCAAGCCACAGCACGGTGACGTGCGCGATATCCGCGCCGAAATGCTGGGCGGCAGGTTTGACGTTGTATTTTCCAATCCTCCGTACATGAGGGCAGACACGGGACATCTCTCAGAGACACAGGAAAAGCTGATAGCCCGGCATGAGGTGTTCGGCGGTATCGGCGATTTTGCCGCCGCTGCGGCGCGACTGCTCAATTTCGGAGGCATATTCGTCTGTGTTTTTCATCCGAGCCGCCTTGCCGATCTTTTCGGCGCGCTTCGCGCGGTCGGTCTTGAGCCAAAGCGAATGACCGAGATATATCCCGACACCGGATCGCGCCCGTCGGCTGTGATAGTGGAAGCCAAGCTCGGCGGCGCGCCGTCACTTGATATCACACGCCCGCTTATTATGTACACGGAAAAGGATCCCGGCGGCGGAGCGCGGCAAATGACCGAAAACGCCGCACGGATATATTCCGCGTGCTCATTCAACGAAGTCTGATTTCCGCAATGAGGTGACTGCATGATAAAGAAACTCAAATTCCCCTGCCTTGTGCTCGACCACGATGATACCACGGTCCTGTCTACCCCGCAGGTGAACTATCCCGCTTTTCTCGACACAATGAAAAAGCTCCGCCCGGATGCGCCGCACTATGATTATGAAACATTTATCGATTACTGTTGCGATCCCGGATTTGAGCCGTTTTTCAGAAGAATACTCGGATTTAACGATGAGGAAATGAAATTCGAATTTGCAAACTGGCAACGGTTTGTAAAAATGACGATCCCGGAAGCGGTTCCGGGGCTTGGCGATGTAATAAAAAAATATCGCGATGCAGGTGGAGTGATATTTGTGGTATCGCACTCCTACACCGAAAACATCCTGCGCGATTGGCGGCACAATTTCGGTATCCTGCCCGACGGCGTTTATGCATGGGATACCGGTGAGGGAAAGCGCAAGCCGGACCCATACCCGCTGCTCGATATAATGAAGAAAAACAGCTTCACGGCAGATGAGCTTATAATGGTAGACGACCTCAAACCCGGACTTGTCATGTCGCGTGCGGCAGGTGTACGCTTTGCCGCTGCTGGATGGGCAAGGCAAAGCAATTCCATCGAAGCGATGATGCGCCGTGAAAGCGACTATTATTTTGAATCTCCGAATGACCTTGAGGAGCTGCTGTTTGCAAAATGAGCGATACAAAAAGAATACTCAGCTACATTCGCCGCGCATGCGAAGACTATAAAATGATAGAGGACGGCGACAAAATAGCCGTCGGCATTTCCGGCGGCAAGGATTCGCTGACGCTTTTGACGGCGCTTGCGGGAATGCGCCGCTTTTACCCGAAAAAATACAAGCTGTGCGGCATCAGCATCGACATGGGACTTGAAGGCATGGACTTTACTCCCGTTGCCGATTACTGCCGCGGTCTTGACGTTGAGTACCACATTATCCCCTCCGATATTTCAAACGTCGTGTTTGAATACCGGAAGGAACACAATCCATGCTCGCTCTGCGCAAAAATGCGCCGGGGCGCGGTAAACAACGCCGCCTCAAGGCTCGGATGCAACAAGGTCGCCCTCGGGCATCACTTTGACGACGTTGTCGAAACATTCATGCTCAATCTGTTCTACGAGGGCAGGATCGGTGTTTTCAGCCCGGTCACTTATCTTTCGCGCAGCAATGTCACCGTTATACGTCCGATGATATACATGCCCGAAAAAGATATACGATACTTTGCCAAAAAAGAAGGGCTGCCCGTTGTGACCTCGACCTGTCCGGCGGACAAGCACACTGAGCGCGAGGAAATGAAGCAGTTTCTGGCGCGTCTGGACCGCGAAAACCGAGGGCTGAAATACCGCATATACGGCGCGATACAGCGCGGTGAGGTAGACGGATTCCGCGATTTCGGCAGGATGGCAGGCATAAAGGTTTACTCCGACGATAAAAGTACAGATGAATAACAACAGCAAGGCTGAGACGCATGCGTCTCAGCCTTGCTGTTGTTTCATTTCAAAGCAGGAATATTCCCGCGTTCTCGCACGCTCCGGTCTCCGATTCCGGCCAGCAGGATGCCTGGACCTCGCCGATATGCGCTTTGCGGAGGAAGAACATACATATTCTTGACTGTCCGATACCGCCGCCGATAGAATACGGCAGCTCGCCCGCAAGCAACGCGCGGTGGAAAGGCAGCTCCGCTCTTTCGGGACAGCCCGCGATATCAAGCTGGCGGCGCATAGCGTCCTCATCCACACGTACGCCCATACTTGAAAGCTCAAGCGCAATATCAAGCACGGGATAGTAGACGATTATATCACCGTTCAGCTCCCAATCGTCATAGTCGGGCGCTCTGCCGTCATGCGGCTTTCCGGAGGCAAGCGCTCCGCCTATCCCTTCAAGGAATATCGCGCCGTATTCACGTGCCGCGCGGTACTCGCGCTCCTTGGGGGTAAGGGACGGGTATTTCATCTCCAGCTCGCGCGTGGTCACGAATGTAATCGACGGCGGGAGCAGATGACCGATAAAGTTGTAGTCATCGGCTATGTAATTCTCGGTCTGACGCAGTGCGTCGTATATGTAACGCACGGTGGAGTGAAGCGTCTCGCGCGTGCGCTCGGATTTAAGTATCACCTTTTCCCAGTCCCACTGATCGACGAATACCGAATGTATATTGTCGGTATCCTCATCACGGCGGATAGCGTTCATATCGGTATAAAGTCCCTCTCCGGGAGCAAAGCCGTACTTTTTAAGCGCAAAGCGCTTCCATTTTGCAAGCGAATGCACGACCTCAAAGCTCCCGGTGCAGTTCTTTATGTCAAATGAAACGGGACGCTCCACACCGTTGAGATTATCATTGAGTCCGGTCGCGGAATCAACGAACACCGGCGCGGAAACGCGGCGGAGATTGAGCTGATTGGCAAGATCGGTCTGAAAGAAATCCTTTACCTTTTTGATAGCGATCTGCGTCTGACGTGCGGTAAGACGCGAACGGTAGCCCTCGGGCAGTATAAGCGGCATGAAGTATCACCTCGTTTTTTGAAAAATATGCGATAATTATATCATCACGCCGCACCAATGTCAAGCACATTTCATCAAAGATTTTCGTTTTTCAGCGCATCTATGGGATTATCCTTCTTTATCATACGCATTGAATACATCATTGAGGCAAATACGACGGCAAACACACTGCCTGCGGCTATGGCAACGCTGTACCACGGGATATAAAATCCGATCTCATATGCATTTGAGATGCTTCGCCATATCAGGAACGTCACGGCGACCGCAGCCGGAAGCCCCCACGCAAGCCCCTGAATGCCGTATCTTGCGCACTCAAAGTTCATCATCCTGCGGAAGCCGCCGCCCGTCATTCCCACCGATTTGAGCATTGCAAATTCGCGTCGGCGCAGGAGAATGTTTGTGGATATCGTGTTGAACATATTTGTCATGGCGATGAGGGATATCAGCACGATGAATCCATAGGAAAATACATTGATGACCGTCACCATGCGGCGTTCAGACTCTACTCCCGCCATTTCGTCAACAAGCATACCGGGATCAAGTCCGTCCGCGCGCAAAAGCTTTTGCATCGCGTCGTAAGCCGCTGCGTGATCGTCTGCAGAAAATGCATATGACGCACGCGACAGCAGAGATGCATATCCGGGAAATCCGCTGTCCTTTATAACATCGTTAATGAGCGAGACGGGGTATATGAGCATCAGATTGCCGTAACCGATATTGGTGAGCGGGCGCTTGCTCATTTCCGCACCGATCGTAAAGCTCGCGCGGATGTTAGCCTCGTCCTCGGAAAGCACGAGTGCCATCGAACGGTCAGGTGTGCCACCCGATCCGTAGACCTCGCTAAGGTACTCCCGCGTATAATAATAGTAGGTCTTTCCGCCGTCAGCGCCTTCCACGGTCTCGTCCCACTCGTATCCCTCGATCTCTCTCCGCGATTCGGCATGGCACACGAGCGGAAGCCTGCCGTTTTTTATTACGGATGTACCGAACCACTTGGACGAGCCAGCGGCGTCACGCACGCCTGCCGTCAGCTTGTCATATATTATAGCCTTAGGAGAAGCCGCATCGAAGTATCCGTCCGCAGAGATGCCGTTTTCGCGACAGGTCTTGCGGAATGAATCATCATCGAGAAAAATCGTTGTGACCGGTATGCTTATGCTCTCGCCCTGATCTATCGCCGCAAATTCGCCCGCGTGCTCAATATAAAAGCCGCTGACATCTGACTTATCAATATCCAGATAAAATGTCGCATATCTAAGCCACACGCCGTCGTCCACGCCGGGCGCGCTCATCATTATTTTATAGATATCCGCAGGATCACGCGATTCCGTGTCGCAGAAATATGAAATATCAACGCTGTTTTCGGAGGTCCCGGTTATGCCGCTTACCGTGTCTGTAAGATACGAGCAGAAGGAGGACGCGGATATAAACAGAGTGACGCTGAGGAAGAGCGACATTACCGTTGAACGCGATCTTTTGCGGTTGCGTGCAAAATTCTTGGATGCTATCATCCCCTCAAAGCCGAACAGCTTTTGAGTCAGGCGCGAGGTGCGTACATCGCGACGGCGCAACTTTATGTCCTCGGACTGTCTGAGCGCATCGATCGGAGAAAGTCTCATGGCGCGCCCTGCGGGGATCCATGCCGATACGAGCGCGGTAAAAAGGCATATCAGCGCCGCCGCAAGCAGTCCCCACGGCGTTATTACAAGGTACATGCTGACGTTTTCCCCGCTCCCGAGCAGGAAGCCGAAGGAATCACGCAGGCACCACAGCGTTATGCCTATTCCCGCGCACCCGGCAAGCATTCCGAGCGGTATACCGATTGCACAAAGCACGAGCGCCTCGTATATGACAGTACCGCGCAGCTGCTTACGTGTTGCGCCTATCGACTTCAGCATACCGAACTGGCGTGTGCGCTCGCTGACGGATATTGAAAACGAATTATAGATCAGCGAGACCGAGCCGCAGAATATCATGAGCACGAGAATTATCACCATACCGTAAAGCGCACGCACGACGCCGCGGTTTGTTGATACGCCGTAGTACATCAGCAGGTCGCGGTGCCTTGTGCAGGCTCCGCCGATATCAAGGCTTTCGGTAAACTCCGCAAGCTTCATGGGCTGTTTTACGGTAAAGAATGCCCGGTAATCGCCTCTTCCGCCGCCCGCAGTCAGCGCAGTGTAACCGGGGCAGTCATATGCTTCGATGTTATACGGCAGTCTTTCGAATATGCCGACAACGGTATAGCTCATTTCGGTCGTATCGGTCACTGATTCCAGGACGGTGAATTCATCGTCCTCCGACATATTATATACGAGCGCCAGGTTTTCATCACCGGTCCCTTCCCCGTCTATCACACGTGTACCGACGTTTACTGTTATCACATCTCCGAGATTCCATTCGATGCCACCGTTGCTTTTGATATGTGCGGGGATAGCTATTTCACTGCCGTTCCGGGGCAGTCTGCCGTCTATCATGTCAACGGCTACAAGGTCGGTGAGATCCTCACCTATCGATTCGATAATCATATACGGCTTGTATTTATTGTGACTTCCGATATCCGCCCAGCCTACCTGCTGCCATGTGACGGTCTTTTTAACGCCGTCGGCATTTTCAAGCGTTATGACATCATCGGCGCTCAAGCCGCTGTAATATGCATGATATGAACCGGTCTTTTTTTCCTCGGCGCGTATGAGGAACCTTACGCCGCTGTAAGCAGCCTCGATAACGGCTGTGAACATCGCCATGGAAAGCATTATTCCCATCACCGTTACGATACTGCGGACGCGATTCTTTTGCAGGGATCTTAATGTGAATTTACGAAAAATACTCATATTCTCCGCTCCCTTATGCGTTCGTCGCGCACTATTTTTCCGTCCTCGACCGCGATCACCCGATCAGCCTGAAGCGCAATGTTCTCGTCATGCGTTATAACTATGAGCGTCTGACCGTATTTGCGATTTGACATTCTGAGCAGTTCAACTATCTCCTGACTGTTTTTGGAGTCAAGATTTCCGGTAGGCTCATCGGCAAGCACGACAGCCGGAGCGTTCATGAGCGCTCTCCCGATAGAGACACGCTGCTGCTGACCGCCGGAAAGCTGATTGGGCAGATTTTTGCGTCTGTCGGTAAGTCCGAGCGTACCGAGAAGCTCCTCAAGCCGCTCCCGGTTTACGCTTCTGCCGTCCATTAGCACGGGGAGCGTCATGTTTTCCACTACGTCGAACACCGGGATAAGGTTATAAAACTGATATATAAGTCCCACCTCGCGGCGGCGGAATATAGCAAGCTGATCCTCGTTCTGTGCATAAACGTCCTGGCCGTTCATATAGACCTTTCCGGCTGTCGGACGGTCAACGCCGCCGAGAATGTGGAGAAGCGTTGATTTGCCCGAGCCGGATGGACCGATTATTGCAAGGAATTCTCCTTTCTCCACCGAAAAGGATACGTCGTCTACGGCTCTGACCTCTCCGTCTCCGCTGCCGTATATTTTTGTAAGATGTTCTACTTTTAAGATCTCCATTTATTCTGACCTTTCTTTTTTATCAGCCGTAATTATAGCACAGAAAAGTGACACTCCGGTGACTTTCCGAAAAGAAAATGCCGCCGGAGCTGTACATATGCCGTATTAAACTATATTTTTGTAAAAGCGGACCGTGAACTTCGCCCCGCCGTTTTTGCCGTTTGATGCGGCAACGGTACCGTTTTGTGCCGTGATCACGGTCCGCGCCAGCGCAAGACCTATGCCCACGCTCGCGGCATCGGCATTTTTTCCACGGTAAAAGCGTTCAAAAAGATGCGGTATATCGCCCGGCGTGAAGCCGGCACCGCTGTCGGAAATAACTATCTCGGTAAACAGCGCATTTTCCGTGGATGATATTTCTATGCTGCCACCCTCCGGAGTATGCTCGACACAGTTTTTGAGGATATTTCCTATCGCCTCAACGCTCCACTGCATATCTCCCGTATATTCCTCGCTGTCCGCATGTACCCGAATCTCCTGTCCGCGAAGCTCCATGGGTATCATGAGCGGAGCGGCGGCGCGACGGATAAGTTCGGCTACTGACACACGCTCGGACCTGAAACCGACCGTTCCGGCGTCTATTTTTGATATTTTAAGCAGCGCATCTATCAGCCAGTCGATGCGCCTCAGCGAGCGCGACAGATCGCGCGTGAGCCGCAGGCGGCGCTCATCGGACAGTCCGTCCTCGGAAAGCAGTGATACCGTAAGGTTCATCGATGTCAGCGGAGTGCGCAGCTGGTGTGAGATATCGGCAATGGCATCGGTAAGGCGCACCTTGTCCGCCGCGAGCGCATCGGTCTGTTCGCGCAGGCGAACGGTCATTTTTGTCACCTCGCTCGTCAGTATGGCAAGCTCGCCCTCGCGGCTGTCGGTAAACAGAATTTCATCCTGACCGTGAAGTATGCGGTCTATACTGTTGCTGAGTCGTGCAATAGCCCGGTAACGGCGCACGTTCGTTATTGCGTGTATGACCGTATATATAATGCACGAAGCAAGCGCTGCGATTCCTGCGGCGATCCCCAAGGAAAAGCTCACCGCACTTACGGCGGCGCCAATGCCGATATCGGCGAGTATGCCCCTACGTATATCCGGCTCGTTAAGAATACTCATACCGTCCCCCGTCAGTCAACGCGATAGCCGAGCCCGCGCACTGTCTTGATAATACGCGGCTCCTGCGGGTCGTCCTCGATCTTTTCCCGCAGCCGCTTGATATACACCGTAAGAGTGTTGTCGTTCACAAAGTCGCCGGCGGCGTCCCATATCTCCTCAAGCAGGCGGGAGCGCGTGAGCAACCTGCCGCGGTTGCCGATGAACACCAACAGAATGCGGTATTCAAGCGCCGAAAGCGTGATCTCACTGCCGTTTTTACAGACGATGCCCTTATCGGTATCGACCACGACACCGGAGCCAAGCTCCACCGTACTGCGAGACTTGCCGTTTTGTCTCAGCACGCGCCGTATGCGCGAAACCAACTCGCGCGCACGGAACGGCTTTGCAATATAGTCGTCCGCCCCAAGCTCAAGTCCGCGGCAGACACTCTCCTCGTCTCCTGACGCAGTAAGAAAGATAACGGGAATCGGATATTTGCTCTTTATCGCTCCGAAAAGAGAAAAACCGTTGCCGTCGGCAAGCGAAAGATCAAGCAGGATTATGTCCGGCATGTGCCCCTCGTCAAGATAGCGCGCGGCTTCCGCCTCGCCCTTGAGCTCATACACCTCAAAGCCCTCGCCGCGCAGTATCTCATTGAGCGCCCATATTATGCTCTCATCGTCTTCCACAAGCAATATCAGCTGTCCCTTTTCCATAGCTTCCACCCGTTTTTTTCTTTTAGTATATCACAAAAAAGAACTGTTGTAAAGACGAAAAAAGAATGCCGACCCGCTTGCGCGAGCCGGCATTCTTTATTTGCTACGCAGTGATCAATTAAAGCTCTGCGAAGTGCTTGATGGTGCGGACCATCTGGCTGGTGTAGCTGTTCTCGTTGTCGTACCAGGAAACGACCTGTACCTGATAGGTGTTGTCGTCGATCTTGGAGACCATGGTCTGGGTAGCATCGAAGAGTGAGCCGTACTTCATGCCGACAACGTCGGAGGATACAATCTCATCGGTGTTGTAGCCGAAGGAATCGCTGGAAGCAGCCTTCATAGCGGCGTTGATGGACTCCTTGGTCACGTCCTTACCGTTGACGACAGCAACCAAAATGGTGGTGGAGCCGGTGGGGGTAGGAACGCGCTGAGCGGAGCCGATGAGCTTGCCGTTCAGTTCGGGGATGACAAGACCGATAGCCTTGGCAGCACCGGTGGAGTTGGGAACGATGTTCTGTGCGCCTGCACGGGATCTTCTGA
>ERZ827186.2368-NODE-2368-length-12819-cov-3.902930_pt1 | contig 12819 bp, 5 predicted proteins | sample MGYA00519918_ERZ827186 | MGnify/ENA primary metagenome ERZ827186 (study PRJEB31778, sample SAMEA3449275) | human gut metagenome | biome: human gut; feature: human-associated habitat; material: faeces | place: United Kingdom | collected 2010/2012 ... | reverse complement strand
CTGCCAATATCTTCGGATTTACAGCGCCTTTATCCAGCAATATGATGTCATGGAACCTGAATCCCACCGCAGGCCCGTGGCTTGCCACACACATCTGGGAATATTATGACTATACCCGCGATAAGAAATTCCTGAAAGAGATCGGGTATGACCTTATCAAAAGCAGTGCACAATTTGCAGTGGACCATTTATGGCATAAACCCGACGGCACTTATACCGCTGCTCCTTCCACCTCTCCCGAACACGGACCGATAGACGAGGGAGTAACCTTTGCACATGCCGTAGTGCGTGAAATACTATTGGACGCTATCCAAGCCAGCAAAGAACTGGGGATCGACTCCAAAGAACGCAAACAATGGGAAAAGGTACTGGATAAATTAGTTCCCTACCGCATCGGACGTTACGGGCAGTTAATGGAATGGTCGACCGACATAGACGACCCTGAAGACGAACACCGCCATGTGAACCATCTCTTCGGATTGCACCCGGGACATACCATTTCGCCCATCACGACTCCCAAACTTGCAGAAGCCGCAAAAGTGGTATTGGAACACCGCGGAGACGGAGCCACCGGATGGAGCATGGGATGGAAACTTAACCAGTGGGCACGCCTTCAGGACGGAAACCATGCTTATAAATTATACGGCAATCTGTTGAAAAACGGAACACTGGACAATTTATGGGATACCCACGCGCCTTTCCAGATTGACGGAAACTTTGGAGGTACGGCAGGAATAACCGAAATGCTGTTGCAAAGCCACATGGGATTTATCCAATTGTTGCCAGCCTTGCCGGATGCCTGGAAGAACGGTTCGATAACCGGCATCTGTGCCAAAGGCAATTTCGAAATTTCCATTTCATGGAAAGAAGGGCAACTGGACAAAGCAACCATTCTTTCCGGGTCAGGAACTCCCTGCAATGTAAGATACGGAGATAAAACTCTCTCATTCAGCACCGTGAAAGGGAAGAAATATGAAATCACTTTAGTAGGAAGTCTGTTAAAACTGCTGTAAACGGCACCTATTTCATCATATATTCAGCAAAAACCGGCTGAATATATGATGAAAGTATTATCTTTGGTAAACCAAACCAAGGATCAATGTGCCAATCTCAGACGATCCGCTAACCTACTTTTACATGAAAACAAGATTGCTTACTTTACCAGGGATTATAGCTATTATACTATTGATAACTACCCTCCCTCTCCGCGCAGAACATTACTACTATAAGCAAATCTCCCTCAAAGAAGGACTGCCGTCCAATGTACGCTGCATCCTCAGAGACGAACAGGGTTTCATCTGGATAGGCACCAAAGCAGGACTGGGAAAGTTCGACGGACATCAGCTGAAGAGATACAAACACCAGGCAAATGATCCGCACTCGCTTCTTCACAACCTGATCTACCAAATAGCGGAAGACAAACAACATAACATCTGGATACTGACCGAAAAAGGAATTGCACGCTATCAGCAACAGAGCAACAACTTCACTTTCCCTACGGACGAAGAAGGGAATTACATTACTGCCTATTCCTTCTGCCTCGTTCCGGATGGAATCCTGTTCGGTGGCAAAGACAGAATCTATAAGTACAGCTATAAGGACTCTTCGCTGAGACTCCTTCAATATTTCAATGCCAACTCTTTTAAAATCACCGCTCTCAGTGTATGGGACTCAAAGACGCTGCTCTGTTGCAGCCGATGGACCGGCTTATATCTCGTGGACCTGCAAACCGGAGAGCACAGACGCCCGCCCTTTGACTGCGGACCGGAAATCACAAGTATGATAACCGATTCTAAAAATAGAATCTGGATTGCCCCCTACAGCGGTGGACTGCGCTGCTACTCACGCGACGGCAAACTATCGGCTTCGTACACTACCCATAACTCCTCACTCAGCAACGACATCGTATTGAGCCTCGCCGAAAGAGAAGAACAACTGTGGATAGGAACAGACGGGGGAGGCATCAATATCCTCCATCCCGAAACCGGAGAAATCTCCCAACTGGAGTATATTCCGGGCCGTGAGAACTATTCTCTGCCTGCCAACTCCATTCTCTGCCTTCACAACGATTACAACAACAATGTATGGGCAGGAAGCACCTGCAACGGATTGATCAGCATCCGGGAAGTATCAATGAAAACCTATACGGACGTAGTGCCGGGCAACGACCGCGGATTGAGCAACGGCACTGTACGGAGCCTTTACCGGCAATCGCCGGATAGCATCTGGATTGGCACCGATGGGGGAGGCATCAACCTTTTCAGCCCGCACACCGAAAAGTTTACCCATTATTCGTCTACTTGGGGAGATAAGGTGGCATTCATCAGTGGCTTTACACCCGGAAAACTACTGATCTCGCTTTTCTCCAAAGGAGTCTTTGTCTTCAACCCCGCCACAGGAGAGAAGCAACCTTTCACCATCATCGACAAAGAAACGACTACACGGCTCTGCAACCGTGGAAAGTCCGTCAACTTATATCAAAATACGCCCAACACCGTGTTATTCCTGGGAGACCACATCTACCAGTATCACCTCAAAGAGAAGAAATTCAGCACCATCACCGAAGAGGAAGGGAAAGATATTGTGGGTACCCTTGTCCCGTTCGATCATCAAGAGAACCTGACCTATATCAATGATATCAAACATATCTATGAACTGGACGACCAGACCTCCCGGCTGAAAACCGTTTTCGAATGCTACACGGATACAGTGATCAGTTCCGTATCCCATGATGAACAGGGACATTTCTGGATCGGAAGCAATTTCGGACTTATCCACTACGACCCTGTCTTAAAAAGCCGGACTCTTGTCCCTACCAATCTGTTCACCGAAATTAATATGGTACTGTGCGACCAGAAAGGCAAAGTATGGATAGGCGTTGACAATATGCTTTTCGCCTACTTCATCAAAGAACAGAAGTTTGTACTTTTCGGAGAATCGAACGGAGCCATACAAAACGAATATCTCCCCAATGCACGGTTGGTGAACGAACAAGGGGATGCCTACATAGGCGGTGTGAAGGGTATGCTGCGCATCGACGGGCAACTTCTTCTGAACACATCGGAAATGCCGGAACTTCAATTGCTGGATATTACCATCAATGGCGAATCGGCGAATCATGAATGGTACAACCATCCGGCAAAAATCTCGGTACCCTGGAACAGCAATATATCCATCCGCATCATGTCGAGGGAAGAAGACATCTTCCGGCAAAAGATTTACAGGTATCAGATAGAAGGATTGAACAACGAATATACCGAATCATACAATCCGGAACTGGTGATCCGATCACTGCTTCCGGGAAGTTATAGAATCATGGCTTCGTGCACTGCAAAAGACGGTAGCTGGATTCCCGACCAACAAGTACTGGAACTAACCGTACTTCCGCCCTGGTACCGGACATGGTGGTTTAGCCTGACTTGTGCCGTACTCGTTTCTATAGCAATCATCGAAACTTTCCGAAGAACGGTGAAGCGCAACGAAGAGAAATTGAAATGGGCAATGAAGGAACACGAGAAACAAACGTATGAAGAAAAAGTACGTTTCCTTATCAATATCAGCCATGAACTCCGCACTCCGTTGACACTTATTCATGCGCCGCTCAACCGGATACTGAAATCTTTGTCTTCCGAAGATCCCCAATATCTGCCGCTAAAAGCTATTTATCGTCAGGCCCAACGAATGAAGAACCTGATAAACATGGTGCTCGACGTACGCAAAATGGAGGTCGGTGAGAGCAAACTGCTTATTCAACCGCATCCCCTCAACCACTGGATTGAGCACGTATCACAAGATTTCATCAGTGAAGGAGAAGCAAAGAACGTACGCATCCGTTACCAGCTCGATCCGCAGATTGAAACAGTAAGTTTCGATAAGGACAAATGCGAAATCATCTTAAGCAATCTGCTGATCAATGCGCTCAAACATAGTCCTCAGGATACGGAAATAACCATTGCCTCGGAATTGCTTCCCGAAACAGGAAGAGTACGTATCTCCATCATCGATCAGGGATGCGGATTGAAACAGGTAGATACACATAAACTCTTTACCCGCTTCTATCAGGGAACAGGAGAACAAAGTGGAACCGGAATCGGATTGTCTTACTCAAAAATTCTGGTCGAACAGCATGGCGGCTCTATCGGTGCACAAGATAACCCCGAAGCGGGGGCTATCTTCTTTTTCGAGCTACCGTTGAAGCAAGAATCAGAAGAGATTATCTGCCAGCCGAAAGCGTATCTGAACGAACTGATACTTAGTGATAATCTGAAGCAGGCAACCGATAAAGAAACTTTCGATACAACTCCATACACCATCCTGGTGGTGGATGACAATCCGGATATGACAGACTTTCTAAAAAAGACACTGGAAGAGTCTTTCAAACGGGTAATCATTGCCGCTGATGGGGTGGAGGCTCTCCAGCTTATCAAAAGTCACATTCCGGATATCATTGTCAGCGATGTGATGATGCCGCGGATGAACGGATACGAGCTGTGCATAAACATCAAAGAAGATATTACGATCAGCCATATTCCCATTATCTTGCTCACGGCACGAGATGATAAACAAAGTCTCATCAGCGGTTATAAGAATGGAGCAGATGCCTACCTGACAAAACCTTTTGAAGTAGAAATGCTGATGGAGATAATCAGTAACCGTCTGAAAAACAGGGAATACATTAAGAAAAGGTATTTGCATACGGGCATAATACCTGTCCCGAAAGAGACCACTTTCAGCCAGGTAGACGAGAGCTTCTTACTTAAAGTGAACAAAACAATCCAGGAGAATCTGAGTAATACCAATCTGGACATTCAGTTCATTTGCAAGGAAATAGGTTTAAGCCGTACTTCGCTTTACACTAAACTGAAAGCACTTACCGGGATAGGAGCAAATGATTACATCAATAAATTCCGAATAGAAAAAGCACTTACGTTAATTGCCAATACCGAAATGACATTTACGGAAATTTCAGAAGAGGTCGGATTTACATCTCCCAGTTATTTCAGCACTGCTTTCAAGCAGTACACAGGGGAGACACCGACTCAATACAAAGAAAAAACAAGTAAAATATAATATCATCATAATCTGAAGACAATATTTATCAAAAAACAAAAGGAGAAAGCGAAGTTAGAGTAAATCGACCAAAATCTGTCAGAGAATGACTAAATAGTATTATTCCATATTTAAATTAGGTTGTAATTTTGCCCTATACCTAAGTGAAGTATTTGTCAAATCCTAATTAATAAAACAATAGTATGAAAAAACATTTTCTGATTTTTACAATCTCGCTTCTATTTTTCTCGCTTGCACAAGGCAAAGTAAAGCTCCCTGCCATGATGGGAGATCATATGGTACTCCAACAAAACAGTTCCGTTAAGCTGTGGGGATGGGCAGACGGCAAAAAGGTGACTGTCACCACCTCTTGGAATAACCGTACTTATAAGGTATCGACAGACGATGAGGGAGCCTGGCTGGTCAAAGTGGATCCTCCTGCCGGGAGTTTTACTCCTTATTCTATTACCATCAGTGACGGGATCCGGGTCACGCTATCGGATATATTAATAGGAGAGGTATGGATATGCTCCGGTCAGTCTAACATGGAAATGACCATGAAAGGAAACATGGGACAACCCATCGACCATTCGCTGGAAACTCTTCTGAACGCAGGCAACTACCGCGACCGTATCCGTTTTAGCACTGTCCCCCGAACCAAAGGAGTGAAAGAACGGACAGACTTTGAAGGAGCGAAATGGGAAGTTTCTTCGCCCGAAACCACTATGGATTGCAGTGCCGCAGGTTACTTCTTTGCCCGACAACTGACGGAAACGCTTCATCTCCCCGTAGGACTGGTCATCAACAGTTGGGGAGGTTCACGAATCGAGGCATGGATGACAGAAGAAACGCTCGCCTCCGTGAAAGGCGCAAATATAGAAGCCGCCAAAAATCCAAAGTTAGATACGAACAGCCGGCTGCAATGTCTGTATAATATCATGTTACTGCCTGTGAAAAACTATACGGCACGCGGATTTCTATGGTATCAGGGAGAGTCGAATCTATTCAACTATCAGATCTATGCTCCGATGATGACTGCGATGGTGCAGCTCTGGAGAAATGTATGGGAAACACCGGATATGCCTTTTTATTATGTCCAGATTGCTCCGCACAAATACGGAAACAGCCGGAATATAAATTCCGCCTTATTGCAGGAAGCACAAATGAAAGCATTACAGACAATCCCCAACTCCGGAATGATTCCTACGATAGATGTCGGCGACGAGTTCTGCATTCATCCCCCTCAGAAAAATGTAGTAGGACTCCGGCTGGCCAATCTCGCACTGACTAAAACATACGGTCTCCATAAATTCCCATCTACCGGACCGATGATGACAAAGGTGGAATATTCAAAGAACAAAGCGATCGTCACACTCGACAATGCCCCTTCCGGACTGGCACCGGGCAACTGTGAATTGGAAGGTTTCGAAATAGCAGGAGCCGACAAGAAGTTCTATCCGGCAAAAGCACGGATTGCAGGTCGCACAAGAAATGTGGAAGTATGGAGCGATCAGGTCGCCCAACCGGTAGCCGTACGGTATGCTTTCCGTAATTATGTAGGAAACATCACTTTACGCAATACATTGGGGATCGCTGCTTTCCCGTTCCGGACGGATACATGGGATGATGTAAAGTAAGAGCCTGATTAGCCTGTGTGCAGGGTATATATGTCCTGCGTACAGGAGCTATATATCCAACGCGCAGGAGCTATATATCCAATATGTTGGGCATATAGCTCCTGTATGTAACTAATAAATTCTATCTGACGTAAGTCTCCTTTTCCATATAATAAATAGCTTCTCCTCTATCCCCGTTCTCCAAATCTGTCAGTTCTACCTTAAACACATAATAAGGCAAAGTATTATTCCTGTTTTTAGGCATATCGACTGTCAACAGATAGGCATTTCCCCACTCGTCAGGAGCGAAATATTCTTTTATCTCTTGCTTCATGAGTATAGGAACTTTTTCACCGTTGATCCAGACAACAGCTTTCAACTGTTCCGGCTCAGGGGCCAGAATTGCTTCTTTAGGCTTTCCGGCTTTCATCCATGCCTGCGTACGTGTCAGACTCATAGGACGGACATACACCTGATAAGCAGGTGTTGCACCCGGGATTCTGAAAGCACGCAGTCCATAGGCTTCCATACGATGATATTGTATGTTGAGCGTTGTGTCGCGATCGGCGATAAAATCCCATCCCCAAAATTCCAGTCGTTGATCCTTCTCCGGTAGGGTAGAATTGGCGATGATGTATTCATCCATATTCAATGCACCCATCGAATGATATTTTCCCTTGGGGATGCGTATGCTGTAATTTCCATTTTTGTCTGTCAGCGTTACCGATACCTCACTGAAGTCCGGACGTGCCCAACTGACGGAAACATTGTCCAGCGGATGATTATCATAATCGGTCACACGCCCATTGATCGTTACAGAGTCCGTTATTACTTGAGAAGTTTGAGCTACCAAGCTACTATTAAATCCGATTATAAGTATGAGTAATAATAAATTTGCTTTCATTCTATTATTTGTTTGTGATGATTATCTTTAACTCCTATACGCTCACTCCTTCGCACACATTGGTAAATGTATAAAATTAATCTGAAAGTCTATCTATTATACGTATATTTATAACGTCCAAATAAAATAGCTCTTAAAGCAAAGAGGATGCCAATAGTTCCCCACAGGCATCCTCTTTTGTTATATATCAATGATTTACACGAAATACATTTAGAATGAATGCATCCTCAGTTGCTTATCAACCAATATTCCGTCTTTCAGATTCAGATCAAACTTCACTTTACGTTTCGCTTTCAATTTCAGAATAAAGAGTTCTTCCGAACCTTCCAAAGCCTCCTGTTTTCCCATATTGACGAAAGTAGGATAGAGAGATTTCACACCATTCGTATGCAGGCGGTCATAAGTCAGATTTTCCATTGCTTTCATATTCAGCGGTTCCACACCTACAAATTCATAGTCGCTCTGATCATAAGGCAAAGCAAAGCTAAGTGCATTAACCGAACGCAGATCATTACCTTTCACACGGATTTCAACGATTTCGTCCTTCTGGTACTGCTTCTTCGGAGTGCTGATAGACAGAGAGCCGGATACTTTCTCCGTAGCTTTCCTGTCGACACCGCCGTCGAGCTGAGTGGCTACGACAGAAATATCATAAGCATCTATCAAGTCATTCATGTTGATATCGCCTTTGCTGATATAACCTTCAAAGTCTGAATCACCACGACGCAATCCGGTATAGTTCATATAAGAAGTCAGGTCATTGCGGTCGATCTTGCCATCATTGTTGATGTCGCCTTGCAGGTAACTTGCCGTTCCCGGTACTTTGAATACGTAGATTTCACGACCTGAACCATAGTTTCCTACACCTGCCGTAACGTTCAGTTTGATGTAACGTGCATTTGGACGCTCTGTGAAAGTGAATACTTTTACATCACCGTCCCGCTGCCATTCGAATGCTCCGGCTTCCGTCCAGTTTTCTTTGTCCATACTGTAGGATACTGTTCCTTTCAGCAGTGTACCGTTGCCGGCATCCGCACGGGGTAGATAATGGAACTTATCCAGTTGGTTAACTGTTTTGAGGTCGATAATCAAATCTAATGGTATGGAGTTAACGTTATACTTCGTGTGCCATGTATCTCCCGATTCGGAGAAGTTGAACAATCGGTCTACACCGAATCCTCCCTGCGATGCGGCAGTCGATTCGCCTTCAATGCCACGAATAGCAAATTCCAGCGGATTAGTCTTCGTTTTCACCTGAATCTCTGCCCATTCGGACACACCGTCTTTGTTGACAGCACGCACTTTGAATGCGTAAGGAGTATCCGCTTTCAGATCTTCAAACAGTAAGTGAGTATCCCGGATAGTCGTATAAAGCATTCCGTCAAATTCAATCTCATAGTAATCGGCATTGGGTACTTTGTCCCAAGTCGGTTGCAGGGTATATGCTTCTCTGTTCTGCTCGCTTACCTGAGCGTTTTGCGGTGCAGACAGGGTTCCGTTGCTTACCAAGTTCCGGTCGGCCGGCTCAAAGCGGAAACCTTCCACGTCCAGCTCGATACGATTGGCGGTGATGTCGGTGCTGCCCAGTTTGATGTGCAACAGCGGATTCTTTGTGATAACCACTTTCTCAAATTCACTTCCTTTGGTTGCAAACTTATTCAGATTGGGGGTTTCTTCGTACCAGAATACGTTTTCTCCATTCAGAAGTTCCGCTGCCGTGCTTACTTCCGTCAGTTTTACTTTCTTGTTGTTGATTCTTGCAGTCAGTTTCTTCGGTTTCTCCGTGACGTTGATGCGCAGTTCCGTCTTTTTATCTTTTACAAAACCGTCGAAACTTCCGGCTGTGGGATGAATGGTGATAGTCACACGGTTCTTTGCGTCTACGTTCGATTCGATCAGGGTAGATACCGATTTCTCCTGACGGTAGGCTTCCGTCACACCGTCATCGTCATATTCTACGGTTGCAGTATGGCGGTTCGGATAAAATTCATAGATGCGAAGTGAGGGGTCTATTTCGCTGACATTATTGTTAGGTTGTGTCATCGGAATAATAGCGCCGTTCTTTACGAATACGGGTAACTTCCAGACCGGAGTATCGAAGTTGCTGAGAATACGGTTGCCTTCGTATTTCTCTCCGCTGAAATAATCTATCCAAGTGCCTTCGGGCAGATAAATTCCATTGCGGATATCATTGCCTTCTTTATCAGCTTTCGTATTCTGATAGACAGGGGCTACGAGAAAGTCGGTACCATACATATATTGGTAGCGGGTAGCCGTTCCGTAGGTATATTCATTCGGATAGTCGAGGAACATGGCACGGATGAGAGGCATACCATCCACCGCTTCACGGGCAAAGCTATACGTGTAAGGCATCAGTTCCGATTTCAGTTTGAGATACATACGGTTAATGGATGTAGCTGGTTCGCCTAAAGCATGGGGGTACTTTTCGTTGGCGCCCCAGCCATCCATATTCAACTGCATGGGGGTAAATGTTTTCCATTGGAAATCACGTATATTGACTGCCGCATTCTTTCCACCAAAGATTCCGTCCATATCCGAGCAGATATTCGGCTGGCCGGACAGACCGGAACCTATATAAGTAGGGATATGAAAACGGATATATTCCCATTCGCCTCCGGTCTGGTCACCCGACCAGATGCCGGCATAGCGCTGTGTGCCTGCCCATCCGTCCAATGAAATGATAAAGGGACGGGCATCATTGCCATAATAAGGCATAATATGTCCTACGTCCGCCACTCCGTTCAATCCGAAGGAATAGCCGGCTCCTACCCATGCCACATCGGTTTTGAGTACACGCACACCAGCATCACGGACTTCTTTCACGATATCACGCTGCAACAAGGCACTTACACCCTCCTTCGGGTGCAGGTCCGACTGTGTCCAGAGGCCTATTTCCACACCGTTCTTACGGGCGTAGTCTCCCAGGCTTTTCAGATTGGCGATGTTGCCGTCCAGTGTTTCCGTCTGTCCGTATCCGGCTCCGTAACCGTCGTTCGGAAGTAACCATCCAAGAGGCATATCATGATTCTTGTAACGGTCGATAACGGCACGTGCCGAGAACTGGTAATTATTCTTTTCGCCATTCAGAGACTCTTTGATACCGCCATTGTCTTTTTGGCTTTCTTTATATCGCTTTCCGTCTTCAAAGAGGATTCCTTTCTCGTCTTCCTTCCAGTAGTCACGATTGTATGCATTAAGATGCCCTTCGTAAAAGCCGAATTTGGGCAACAAAACGGGGTTTCCCGTCAACTGATAGAAATCATTCAACAGGGAAACGGCTCCGTCGTTGACCATATAGAAAATATCAAGGTAAGAAGAATTGTGAGACAGTTTCACTATGTTTTTCTCTGTTGCTCCAAAGTCGTATTCACCTTTCCGGAAAGTGTACCACATCATTCCGTAACCATTGGTAGACCAGTAGAAAGGGGCAGGGGAGGCCACTCCGCCATCCGTCCAGCTATTCTGATTTTCGATGGCAATGACTTTGCCTTTATGAGAAAAACGTCCGTTTTGCACACCGCCTCCGTAGAAGTATTCTTCGGGATTCTCCTTCAAGGTTACGGTCACTTCTTTAGGACCGAATATCACCGGAGCGACTTCTTCGATCACACATTTGCCGGTCAATGGATTAAAGACTTTCATCAGTCCGGTCTGCTTATTCAGTTCAATCCGTACTTGGGCGGTAGTGAGGGTTATATAACCCTCTTTCTCGTCCACTGACAGTCCGGAAACCTTGCGTCGGGGCTGGTCTACAAGTATCTGTGCTTCAGGTTTCGCTTCGGGGTCACGGATAATGCCTCCGGAATTGTCCTGAAAGACACGGAAAATATTCTCTCCGTAAAAGTCGATAGTCATCCGTTGCTGGTTCGCAAACAGTACATCAACCGTCGTCGGGTTTATTTTTTCTGCACGAAGGATTCCCAAAGTCTGTTCCTGATGGACGGATGCCGAAGAAACGTCACTCTGATCCGATGCTGCGGATGCCTGTATGGAAGAAAGGGAAATCGGACATAAGAATAAAATGGCGGTAATACGCCTGAAATGTCGTAAAGAGATGGGGGTTTCTTTTTTCATGTTTTTATTTATTTGGTATTAGAAATTAAGACTGTTAATGTCAGATTGTAAAATTACTCGTTTGGTAATAAATACACTTCATCTTTGGGTTACCCTAAATCAGAAGCTGTTTTATTATTATTTATTCACAAATCCCATAGGGATAAGCGGAGGTCAATAGCGTGTCACCTTATTTTTTAAATCTAATCCGATATCTTGTACAACAAATAGCATAATTCACTTATCCATCAATAGGACGCTGTTGCCGGAATTCCCGTTCGCTTTATCAATTCTACAATCCGGTCCAGTTCTTCATGAGTGGCTTTCTGCAGATCATGGTCGGGAGTTTCCCTATCAATCGTATAGATCATCACCTGACTGGGAGCTATCTCCTTGACTGCTTCCAGCCAGGGGAGCACAAACTCATCGGATGTATTATTCATATCTTTTCCAAGGTAACTACCTTTCAGAAACATAGTCTGAACAATACAATTTCCTTTGAATTCTTTCATCTTTTCGATGATCTTCCTTACGGAATATTTCCCGTTGGGACGATCCAGGAGATGAATGTATTCTTCGTTCACTGTATCCAGCTTCAGGATATTATTATCTATCTTGTTCAATGCATCGAATACCGCAGGACGGTCGATGAAGGTAGAATTGCTCAATACACTTACTTTTGCATTCGGGAAATAGTGGTCACGAAGTGCCAGTGTATCTTCTATAATTTCCGGAAAATGAGGGTGGGCAGTCGGTTCACCGTTTCCGGCAAATGTGAGTACATCGGGGGCGGGACCGTTCTTCTGCATATCTTTCAGCTTTTCTTCCAGGGCGATGCGCACTTCTTCACGAGTGGGCAGATGCTTCTTCGGACGATGGTCGGCATTAAAGCCGCATTCGCAGTAAATGCAGTCGAACGAGCAGACTTTGCCGTCTTCCGGCAATAAGTTAATTCCCAAAGATACACCCAAGCGGCGGGAATGAACAGGGCCGAAGATGGGTGAAGGAAAAATAATAGTCATCTTTTTATTAATTGTTTTAATGTGAGTTCAATATCAATACGGACGTTTATCACATCAAGCTCACATTATTTTATCATTTACTATTTCATAATATCTTTCTGCAAAGTTACTACAAAAAAGTGAAATGCGGAAAGATATAGTGATAGAATTGAGT
>ERZ827186.2365-NODE-2365-length-12842-cov-3.814968_pt1 | contig 12842 bp, 9 predicted proteins | sample MGYA00519918_ERZ827186 | MGnify/ENA primary metagenome ERZ827186 (study PRJEB31778, sample SAMEA3449275) | human gut metagenome | biome: human gut; feature: human-associated habitat; material: faeces | place: United Kingdom | collected 2010/2012 ... | reverse complement strand
CTCACCGCTCGCATCCGGCTGGTGGTACACAGACTACGACGATTTCGGTGCGTCGCGGTCCTTCGGCTACCGCCGCCGTCATCTCGGGCATGACATGCTCGGCAGTGTCGGAACGCCTGTCATAGCCATGGAGAGCGGCTATGTTGAATGCTGCGGCTGGAATGTTTACGGGGGCTGGCGCATAGGCATACGTTCATTTGACGGAAAAAGATATTACTATTACGCTCATCTGCGGCGCGGACACCCGTACTGCGACATTTACGAAGGCAAAATAGTGGATGCCGGAGAGGTGATAGGATATCTCGGAATGACGGGATACAGCACAAAGGAGGACAAAAACAATATCGACACGCCTCACCTGCACGTCGGACTTGAAATAATTTTCAAGCCCGAGCAAAAGGACGGCTACAATCAGATATGGGTCGACATGTACGCCATAACATCATTTTTATCGGATAAACGCGCGGGGACGTTCAATGATGAAGCCGCAGGTGAACGCGTATCACGCATACATTACATATATCCGGAAACTCCGGACTGAAAATTTTCACTTTAGCTATTGAAACAAAGTCCGAAATGTGGTAAAGTATAAGGTAAAGAGAAAAAAACGTGCGCAGGCATCCTGCCACGGAGCACGAAAGAACGGACTTTGCAAAAATGAAAAAAACATTACTCAAAATACTCACCCGCACATCGGCATACTATACCGCCACCGCGGGACTTTACAGCTTTGTTATATTCGCAATGTACTCCAGTGAGGAAAACGGTGCTATACTCTCGGCAAAAAGGCTCTTTCTTCTACTTCCCTTCTGCCTCTGCTTTGCCGCCGCAAACACCGCGCTCGCCTCAAAAACGCTGCCGCGCGGACTCGGATATCCCCTGCACTGCGCCGCAACGATGCTCGGCGTATACCTTTGTGTGCTTCTGCCCGCAGGTATGGAGAGCCGCCAGCGGCTCGTGGGCTTCATGACCGCGCTTGTGATATACATCGCCGCGATGATCGTTTACACGCTGATCGCCAAGCATGTAAAGAAAACGGTGACCGAGGAAAAGAACTTCCGCAGTCAGTCGGCAGACAAAGCGAACAAGAGCAAAAACGAAAACGAATAAAAAACAGATGGGCTGTTAAAAAACTCAAGACGAGTTTTTTAACAGCTCAAAGTTTATTATTGGGTATATTTCTCCGCCTGGAGCCTGAACATGGCGGCGTACTTGCCGTCCATCTCCATCAGCTCATCGTGAGAGCCTGATTCGATAAGACTGCCGCTGTCGAACATATAAATTCGGTCAGCCATTCTCGTGGTCGAAAGCCTATGCGAGATGAAAATGACCGTTTTGCCGGCGGCATATTCAAGGATGGAGCGGTTAAGCTCGTATTCGGCGATGGGGTCGAGCGCCGACGACGGCTCATCCATGATGATAAGCTCGTAATCGCGGGCAAAAACGCGCGCAATGGCGACCTTCTGTCCCTCGCCGCCGGAAAGATTCGTTCCCTTATTGTCGAATTCGCGCGTCAGCATCGTATCGACACCCTGCTCAAGCGTTGCGAGCTTTTCGGAGAATCCCGCCTTGTCAAGTGCGGAGATAACGGTCTCGCGGTCCTTCTCCGGGTCATATTCGCCGTTCATCACATTTTCGGCGATGCTTGCGGCATATATCTTGAAGTCCTGGAACACAACGCCGATCTTTTCGCGGTATGCGTCAAGGTCATATTCGCGTATGTCCCTACCGTTCATGAGGATCTGTCCCGAGGTCGGATCGTAAAGACGCATGAGCAGCTTGATGAGCGTCGTCTTACCCGCGCCGTTGTAGCCGACAATGGCGATCTTCTCGCCGCGCGAGAGCGACAGCGAGACATTTTTAAGCGCCTCGGCGGACGATTGCTCACCTGTGGGCTTTTCCCAGTCGGCGTTATGCCACTCGTACTTGGGTTTGTCCGAAAAGTCGTACGTGAAGGTCACGTCGCGCAGCTCGAGCGACGAAAATTCCGGCACCTCCGCCTCGCCCGTTTTGATCTTCGGCTCGTAGGCAAGGAAGCCGTAGTATTTTTCAAGGAACAGCGAGTGCTTAGGGAATTTTGCCGCCTTTTCAACGAAATCCGTCACCTGCCAGCGGATGCTCCATATAACGCTGACGCTCGCGGCAAACGCGCCGACGAGCACCAGCCCGCTCTCCAGCTTGCCGAACATATAGAAAAGCACACCGAACTGCAATCCGGCGGAAACAGACATCCACCCGATGCCGTAGAGCAAAAACCACCTCATGCCGTACTTTTTCGCGAGCTTTACAGATTTTTCCGTATTCTCATCGTAATCGCGCATTAGCAGATCGGTCACTCGGCTCGTCCTTATTTCCTTTGCATGGTCCTGAAGCTGAAAAACACGGTTTATGTAGTTTCTCACACGGTTCAGCGGCTTCCAGTACTTTTCCTGCTCAAAACTCCATCGGTTTCTTGTCTGATTTATCAGAACGCACAGCACAGACGCCGCGAAAATGGCTATCGCCACCGGAACGTCTATCGTAAGCATTACGGTGATGAGCGTTGACATACTCACAATGCGCGTGACGAGCTTGCCGATATCGTCTATGACTTCATCGGAGCGCTTGTTTGCCTCATCCATCGCCCATACGAAATCGTTGTAAAACTCGGGGTCGTCGTAGCAGGCGACATCCATGCGGTATGCCTTAAGAAACAGCTCGCGCTGAAGCCGCACATCCAGCTTTTGCTTTGACCACGGCTTGAAAACATAGAAATATATCCAGTGGAGCGCAGCCGTGGACAGGTTCCACACAGCCATGAGCGCGATCAGGAATGCGACATCACCGAACTGCGCCCCTTCATCGATCGCGTTGAACAGCTTTACGGTGAACACCGTATCCGCCGATTGGCAGAGACCGTAGATGACTCCCATCAGGATATTGCCGATAAGGTAATCGGGTCCCAGACGCGCGACCTTGGAGATGATGCCGAAATTGTTCTTCATTATACGCGCAAGAGACTGCTGGGGCGTTCCGTCGCGGCGCATCTTCACTTTCTTTGCATTTTCCGCTGTCATCACGCATCAGCCCCCTTTCCCAGGTAGTTATCGGCTTGCAGCCTGAACATCTCGGCGTACTTGCCGCCCTTCTCCATCAGCTCGCGGTGGTTACCCTCCTCGGTTATCCTGCCGCCGTCCATAAGGAAGATACGGTCGGCGTCAACTGCGGACGAAAGACGGTGCGAGATGAATATCACCGTTCTGCCCTCCGCCGCCTTCATCATGTTTTCAAACATGGTGTGCTCCGCTATCGGGTCGAGCGCCGAGGAAGGCTCGTCAAGTATTATCACCGGCGACGTGCGCGCAAAGGCGCGCGCCAGGGCTATCTTTTGCTGTTCGCCGACCGAAAGATTGGCGCCGTGATCGTCGAATTCGCGCGTGAGCGTTGTTTCTATGCCGTGCTCGAGCCGCGCTACGCGCTCATAGGCTCCGCTTTCACGCAGCGAATACTCAACAAGCTCCGCGTCTCCCTCCTTCGGCATACGCAAAAGCACGTTGTCGGCTACCGACATAGAAAACATTTTGAAATCCTGAAATACGCAGGCGTATTCATCGCGGTAGGAGTCGAGCTTGTAATCGCGTATATCCCTGCCGCCGAGCTTCACACTGCCGCCCGTGGGGTCGTAAAGGCGCAACAGCAGCTTGACGAGCGTGGTCTTGCCGGAGCCGTTCTGCCCGACGAGCGCGATCCTCTCGCCGGCGCCGATGTGGAGCGATATCCCGTGCAGGGTATCATCCTCGGCGCCCTCATAACGGAAGGTAACGTCCTCAAGGTCGATATCGGCGCAATTTTCGGGCGCGGGCACGGCATTCTCGCTGTCCTTTATCTTCGGCTCGTAGTCAAGGAAATACCGCACGTCCTCAAGGAAGAGCGCGTGCTCGCCGAACTCGGCAAAGGTCGTTACGAGGTTGCTGAGGCAATAGGAAACGACCGAAATGGAGTTGAGGACCACGATGCAGTCGCCTATGGTCATACCGCCGTCAGAGAGCGTGCGCCAGACGGCGTAAAGCGTTGCGCCGAGCACCGTTACAACAGACATACCGATGTCAAGTATGTAATCCGCGATGGCGCGCTTCCAGCCGTATTTGCGTATCAGCGCGCAAAAATCGCGCCGCGCCCGCTCAAGCTCGCCGAGCATGCGCGTGTGCATATCACCGAGCCGCATCTCCTTGGCATATTCGTTGAGATAAAATGTGCGGCGGACATATTTCTGCCGCCGTTCTATCGGCTTGCGGTCGGTGATGTGATCGTGCTTGAGCTTGTTCTTCCAGCTTCGCACAAAGCCGAGCAGCAGCGGCAAAAGCCCGAAAATTATCAGTACCGGGTCAATGGCAAAGAGCAAAACGAGTTGCAGAGCAACGTCACCGTGCGCCAGATGAGGTCATCGAGCGTCCTCATGACCTTCATCACACGGTTAAACGCCTCGTCCATCGCCTTGACATACTTGTCGTAAAACGACGGAGTTTCATAACAGGCGAGCTCGACCTGCGACGCCTTAATGAACAGCTTGCGCCGCATGGCGGCGTCGATCTCTTGGTACTTTCCGGCTGATAAGACATTCCAGTAGTAGTTGTTTGACACATTGATAGCGAGCGTTGCCACCGCGATCACGGAAAGATAAATTATCACATTTCTCCTCGGCTGACCGCTCTCGACGCCGTTAACGATCATGCGTATAAGAAACGAGCCGCTGAGAAAGTCAAGCGGCGCATAAAGGAATGTATTTACGAAATAAAAAATAAAATATCCCGGCGATACGCTCCATATCTGTCCGAGCGCAAAAAGCACGTTCGACAGCGTTCGACCGCGCGGGAGCCTTTCTTTTTTCTTTTGCTCCTTTTCCTTTTTCTTCTGGGCTTTTTTCTCCGCACGCGCGGCTGTCTTTTCAGCACGCGCAGCCTTTTTGTCCTTGTCTGCTATTACGTCCACCTCTTCCCTAAAAATCAGTATTTATTTAAACCAAGTATAACATAAAAGCAGTCATGTGTCAATAAACTTAAAGTTGAAACACTATATTATATTGCGAAAAGGCACCGGGAAGGTGGTTCCTCCCCGGTGCCATTTTGTGTCATTTATTGAACTTTAGCTCTTTTATGTTTTGACCTGCGCACGGCTATCAGATACCACGCAAGTCCCACGGCAAAGCCGACGAGCGCCGGGCATACCCAGCCAAGACCGATATCTGCAAACGGAAGCGCGTCTCCGAGCGCGTTTATAGTTCTGATAACGGGAGCTTTCGGCAGCTCACCGGGAAGCGACTTTGTAAGGTCGGGTATCGCCGCGACGAGCGCGAGCGCTGTCGTGCAGGCGTACACACGGCGGTCATGCTCAAACAGTCTGCCGCACATGGCAAGCACTATGATAGTCATTGCAAGCGGGTACAGGAACATGAGCACCGGCAATGACCACCGGATTATCGCGCCAAGCCCCATGGTGGATATCAGAAAAGATATGACGCAGAAGCCTATTGCCCACACGCGGTACTTCGGTCCGCGCGGGAAAAGCTCGCAAAACATCTCGCCGCAGCTCGTGATAAGCCCGACCGCCGTTTTGAGGCAGGCAAGCGTGACGATAACAGCAAGAATGATACCTCCGACTTTGCCGAAATAATGCGTTGCAATGACGTAAAGCGCCTCGCCGCCGTCCGCCGCAAGCGGGTATACCGTGCGGCTCTCTGCACCGATAAGTGCCAGCGCTGCATAAATGACAGCCATTATCATGCATCCGAAGAAACCGGATGTAATTGTGTTGCCCGCGACAGCGGCAGGATCATCAACGCCCAGTCCGCGTATTGCCGTTACAACAACTATACCGAATGCAAGACCCGCGAGCGCATCCATGGTATTGTAGCCGTCAAGAAAGCCCTGAAATACCGCTCCGCTCTCGTATGCCGCCTCCGGTGCAACGTCAGCCGCTTTGCCGATGGGCGAGATGAGCGCCGCAACGATAAGCAAGCCGAGTGCCACAAGGAACAGCGGAGTCAGTATTTTGCCTACCCATGTGAGAATCTTGCCCGGGCGTAGCGAGAACCACAGCACTGCGGCAAAGAAAAGGAGCGAGAATATCCAGACGAGCCATTTTGCCGTGGTATCGTCTATCATCGGCTTGATACCGACCGAAAATGAGGTCGAAGCACAGCGCGGAATGGCAAAAAACGGTCCTATCGTGAGATAAAGCAGGATGGTGAAGAAGTAGCCGTAGCCGCGTCCGACCCTGCTGCTCATCTGAAAAAGTCCGTCACTGCGGCTCATACCGAGCGCGGCAACGCCGAGAAGCGGAATGCCGACGCCTGTTATAAGAAAGCCTATCACCGCGAGCCATACGTTTGCACCGGCAGACTGTCCCATGAACACCGGGAATATCAGATTTCCCGCGCCGAAAAACAAGCCGAACAGCATACTGCCAACGGCGGCGGTCTCGGGGATCGTAAGTCGTTTTTTCATAATAATACTTACCTTTCGTTGTAACCGCTGTTCTGCAACACTGTTTTCGCGGTAATAAGTAATTTATATTATATTACGGATCTGCAATTTTGTCAACCCCAAATTGCAAAAAACATTTGTGTTGCCATAATCGCCGCTTTGGTGTATAATATTATCCGCTCACTCGATAATATCCCAGAACTTCGGCGCGAGGCTTGAGAACCGCACGCGCGCCGCGCTGAGATACAGTCTCATCACGTCGGTCATCGTGGGCGTGCTCCGGACAGCGATCTCGGAGGCGTTGCCGAACGGCATCATACGCTTGTTCATGACGCCGACAGAGCCAGTGCTTGAGATCGCACCCGCGATAATACGCGTGTATGCCTCGTCGTTTATTCTTTTACCCGTGAACGTTTTTTCCACTTATTATTTTCAGGCTACCATGATGACGCGGCGCTCCGGCATCGTATCCGTAGCGCGCGGCATAGTTATAAGCGGCGCGCTTATTATGCTGCTTCCCCACATCGCCGGTCCCGATTCGATATGGTGGGCAATGCCCCTTACCGAGACGATAGTTTTCATATACGCGCTTGGGGGATTTACCCGCCCCGCGGTAACCGCAAAATGATCCCCGCACCGGACACAAAATTCTTAAACTAAATTCATTTTATCTTATTATTCGAATGGTATAATCCTCTTAAGGAAAATGACTCAACGGAGGATATACCGCGCATGGCAAACTTCACCAAGCAGGCTATAAAGGCATCGTTCATCAAGCTGCTGAACGAGCAGCCGCTCAACAAAATAAGCGTCCGCAGCATAGTTGAGGACTGCGGAATAAACCGGAACTCCTTTTACTATCATTTTCAGGACATTCCGTCCCTCATCGGCGAGATAGTAAAGGAAGAAATCGACGCGCTTGTGGCAAAGTATCCCACGATAAATTCTATCGATGAATGCGTAAGCGTTGCGCTGAAATTCACCCTTGAAAACAAGCGTGCGGTGCTCCATATATACAACTCGGTAAACCGCGACATTTACGAGCGGTATCTCATGCGCATATGCGAGTACGTCATTACGACCTACCTTGACACCGCATTCGGCAGAGAAGGCGTCAGCGAGCGTGACCGCGCCGCCGCTATACGTTTTCTCAAATGCGAGCTTTTCGGACTGTCATTCGATTGGATCGAAAACGGCATGAAGGACGATGCAATAGAGGAGATAACCTATATAACCTCGCTTTGCCGCGGTCTTTCCGCCGAGCTGATACGCCGTTGCCGCGAACACAACGGAAAATAACACTATCAAAATAGGCAACTCACCGCCCGCTGTCTGATTTTACGGCAGCGGGATTTTTTTGTCCATTGGCAGAAGCCCACGATGCTGATATACTGTGTGCTGTAAAAAGAGCGCACAGAAGGAGGAATTAAAATGCGACTGCGTTCCACCGCGCCGATAAGAACGGCAAAGATCGGGTATATCGTAATGTCGCTCGCGCTTTGCGCGTTCGGCATAATACTCATCGTAATGCCGGATATATCGGCAAAAATACTCGGCATCGTTTGCGGTATAATGATAACCGCCTTCGGATGTGTAAGACTGATAGGATATTTTTCAAAGGATCTTTACCGCCTGGCGTTTCAGTATGATCTGCCGCTCGGGATACTGCTTGTCATACTCGGAGTTGTCATGCTCGCCCGTCCCGGCAGTCTTATGACGTTCGTATGTGTCTCGGTAGGGCTTTACATCCTGACCGACAGTCTGTTCAGGATCCGCATTTCCGCCGAGGCACGAAGATTCGGACTGCACGAATGGTGGCTGATACTTGCCATGGCGATCATTGCCGCCGTATGCGGGCTTTTGCTGCTCTTCCGCCCGGGTGAGGGTTCAAAACTGCTCGTAACAGTGCTTGGCATTTCGCTGCTTGCCGAGGGCATAATGAGCCTCGCTACCGTTCTGACGGCGGTCAAGATCATACGCCACCAGCAGCCTGACGTTATCGAAGCGGGATGGACCGAGCTGTGATCCGTCCGCGCGCATCATCAAAGAAAGGACATTTGCAAAATGCGTTTTTCAAAAGCGGTAGTTAAATACCGCGTTCCGATCCTGATCCTCGCTCTTCTCCTTATGATACCGTCGGTATTCGGTATGGTGGGTACCCGCATAAACTACGATATGCTTGACTATCTGCCGGATGATATGGACACCGTCGTAGGACAGGATGAGCTTATGAAGGATTTCGGCAAGGGTGCGTTCTCTCTGATAATAGTTGAGGATATGCCCGTCAAGGACACCGCACGGCTGTGCGAAAAGCTGGAAAAGGTCGATCATGTTGAAACAGTGCTGTGGTATTCGACGTTGGCTGACGTGAGCATCCCGATGGAGCTGCTGCCGGACGAGATATACAGTGAGTTCAACACCGATCATTCGACAATGCTTGCGGTATTCTTTGACACCTCCACATCCGCCGATGTGACGATGGATGCGATACGCGAGATACGCTCGATGGCGGGAGCGCAGTGCTTTGTCTCCGGAATGTCGGCGCTCGTAACGGACCTGAAGGATCTTTGCGAAGCAGAGGAACCGATATATGTAAGACTTGCGGTGCTGTTTGCCTGTCTCGCCATGCTCCTGTTTCTCGACGGCTGGCTCGTACCGTTCGTATTTCTTGCCTCTATCGGCATGATGATACTCCTCAACCTCGGCACGAACTACTTCTTCGGCGAGATATCCTATATAACCAAGGCACTATCAGCGGTGCTTCAGCTCGCCGTGACCATGGACTATTCCATCTTCCTGTGGCACAGCTATAACGAACAACGCGAAAAGAATGAAGACAAAAACGAGGCGATGGCGGCGGCGATACACGAAACGCTGACGTCGGTCATCGGCAGCTCGGTGACAACCGTCGCAGGCTTTGCAGCACTATGCTTTATGACCTTCACGCTCGGGCGTGACCTCGGTATCGTAATGGCAAAGGGCGTGATACTCGGCGTAATCGGCTGTGTGACGATCCTGCCGTCGATGATACTTGTCTTCGACAAGCCTCTGCGCGCCACAAGGCACCGCTCGCTCATTCTCGATATGACAAAGCTCGCACGCGGCGTCGTAAAGGTCTTCCCCGTATTTCTCGTTGTATTCGCGCTGCTGATCCCGCCTGCGTATTACGGCTACAAAAAGACGAACAGTGAGGTCTACTACGACATGGGTCAGTGTCTGCCCGAAGATATGGAATATGTGATCGCAAACTCCAAGCTTTCCGATGAATTCGATATAGCGTCCACGCACATGGTGCTTGTGGATTCAAAGCTCCCGTCACGCTCGGTGCGCAAAATGATTGATGAAATGAACGAAGTTGACGGCGTAAAATACGTGCTGGGGCTTGAATCCGTGCTCGGCTCACGCGTCCCGGAGGAGATACTTCCCGACAGCATACGCAGTATACTGAAAAGCGACAAATGGGAGCTTCTCCTTATAAATTCGGAATACAAGGTGGCAAGCGATAAGGTAAACGCACAGATCGACAGCCTCAACGGTATACTTAAGAAATACGATCCGACCGGAATGCTTATCGGCGAAGCGCCGTGCATGAAGGACATGATCGAAACCACCGACCGCGACTTCAAGGTCGTAAATGCGGTGTCGATAGCGGCAATATTCGTGATAATCGCGCTCGTGGAAAAGAGCATCACCATACCGTTCATACTCATAGCCGTGATCGAGCTTGCAATATTCATAAACCTCGGACTTCCCCACTACCTCGGTCAGTCGTTGCCCTTTATCGCTCCGATATGCATAAGTACGATACAGCTCGGCGCGACGGTAGACTACGCGATACTTATGACGACAAGGTACAAATCCGAGCGCCTTGCCGGGAACGACAAGGAGGCATCGGTAGTGACCGCGCTCGCGACGTCGATACCGTCGATAATCGTATCCGGCATGGGGCTGTTCGCCGCCACCTTCGGAGTTGCGGTGTACTCGGATATAGACATAATAAGCTCCATGTGTATGCTGATGGCGCGCGGAGCCGTAGTAAGCATGCTGTGCGTCATATTCATACTTCCCGCCCTGCTTATGCTTTGTGACCGCGCCGTATGCGCGACAACACTTGACCTGCGCGTTCTGCGCAAAAATAAAAAAGGCAGTAATGCCTGACAGAAAGGATATGCTTCTGAAATGAAAACAAGATCCGCAAAAATAACGGCGCTCGTGATATGCGTCGCAATGCTTGCCGCTGCTGTTGGAATTACCGCATTTGCAGCCAACTCACAGAAAAACGATACGGGAAGTAAATCGCCCGATCTGCCCGACCTGATACTCCCCGCCGAGACCGCAGACGTCGAAAAGAACGAGACAGTATATGTCATAGCCGGCGCCGACGGAAGCGTAAAAAAGATAATCGTGAGCGACTGGATAAAAAACAATTCCGGCAGCACGGTCATCAGGGACGATGCAGCGCTCAACGATGTGACAAACGTCAAGGGCGACGAAACATACACAATGGCTGACGGCTCACGCGTCTGGAACGCCGAGGGCAACGACATATACTGCCAGGGCAGTACCGACCGCGAGCTGCCGGTAATCATTGCCGTGTCCTACAAACTCGACGGAAAGACCGTGAGTGCAGATGAGCTTACCGGCAAGAGCGGCAGGGTGACCGTGAGATTCGATTATGAAAACAAGCAGTACGAAACCGTTGAGATAGACGGCAAAAAGGAAAAGATATATGTCCCGTTTGTGATGCTCACCGGTATGCTTCTTGACGGCGACAGATTTTCAAACGTTGAGGTAACGAACGGAAAGCTCGTGAACGACGGCGACCGCATTGCCGTTGTCGGCATAGCCTTTCCCGGTCTCGGCGACGACCTCGGCATCCCGGCAGACAAATACGAGATCCCCGGCTACGTGGAAATGACCGCAGACGTGAAAGACTTCAAAATGACCAACACGGTTACTGTGGCGGTAGGCGACCTTTTCGGCAGACTGAACACCAACGCTCTCGATACCACCGATATAAACGATGCAATCGGTAAGCTCACAGACTATATGACACAGCTCACGGGCGGTGCCGATGCGCTGTACGGCGGTCTCGGCACGCTGCTTGAAAGCTCCGGTGAGCTTGCCGCAGGGATAGATAAACTCGCGGCGGGAGCCGAACAGCTGAAAAACGGTGCGGGACAGCTCGCAGACGGTTCGGCACAGCTTGCCGCAGGCGCCGGAGAGCTTGCAGCGGGACTCGGCAAGCTTTCCTCCAACAGCGCGGACCTCAATGCCGGCGCGGCACAGGTGTTTGATTCCCTGCTCGCCGCCGCCAACAGCCAACTTTCGGCGGCGGGCCTTGATGTTCCCGCGCTGACGCGCGACAATTACGGCAAGGTGCTGGCTGGCGTTATCGCCTCGCTTGACGAAGCGTCGGTGCGCGCGCAGGCTGAAGCTGTGGCGCGCGCAACGGTAGAAAAAGCCGTTGAAGCAAAAAAAGTCGAGATAAGCGCTGCCGTCACATCCGCTGTGCGTGTCGAAGTATCGGCAAAGGTGACGTCAGCCGTAAGGAGCGGCGTTGAAGACAAGGTGCTGGCTTCGATGGGCATGAGACGCGAGCAGTACGAAGCCGGCATCGCCGCAGGAGCAATATCCGCAGAGCAGCAGGCAGGAATAAACGCGGCGATCGACGCCGCGATGCAGTCGGCTGAAGTTACAGCTCTGACAGAAGCCAACACCGATGCGGAAATGCAGTCAGAAACGATAAAGGCTCTGATAGCGTCCAAAACCGATGAACAGGCGGCGCTCCTCATCGAGCAGAATATGCAGTCGGAGGCAGTCAGATCTCAGGTAAATGCCGCAGTCGAAAAAGCTGTTGCAGGCGCCGCAAGCATAACGGCTCTACACGCTCAACTTGACAGCTACAATGAATTTTACACCGGACTGGCACGCTACACGGCGGGCGTTGACCCGGAGACGGGGAAACCAATCGCAAAGAGCGTCCTCGCGCGGACGCAGCGCGAATGCAAAGAGAAGCTGCAAAAGGCGATGGAGGAACTCGAAAAGATCGATGTGACGAAGCGGCGGGATTACACGGTAGGCGAGTGGGCGCGGCTCTGGTACGAGAACTACGCAAAGCCATCCGTCCGCGCATCCACGGCGGCATATTACAAGAACTATATCGACTAGCATATCGTGCCGCGCATCGGGGACATCAAGCTGACGGCGCTCACGACGCTGCAAATCCAGAAATTCTACAATGAAACGAAAGCACACGGTCGGGTGCAGCGGTACGAAAACATGGACGATCTGAGTCTCAGCAACAAGACGATTCGCGGACTGCACACGATGCTGCGGCAATGCTTGGAGCAGGCGGTGACGGAGCGGCTGATTCCGTAC
>ERZ827186.2362-NODE-2362-length-12850-cov-3.830481_pt1 | contig 12850 bp, 5 predicted proteins | sample MGYA00519918_ERZ827186 | MGnify/ENA primary metagenome ERZ827186 (study PRJEB31778, sample SAMEA3449275) | human gut metagenome | biome: human gut; feature: human-associated habitat; material: faeces | place: United Kingdom | collected 2010/2012 ... | reverse complement strand
CACGATCATCGACAAGTTCGGCGGCGGTCCGGTCGGGTTGGGTACGATCGCGACGGCCGTCAGCGAGGATACGGGGACGATAGAGGAAGTGTACGAGCCGTTCCTGATCAAGGAGGGCTTTCTGAAGCGTACCCCTCGCGGACGCGAAGCCACCGAATTGGCCTATACGCATTTGGGGCTCGTTCCTCCGGCATCCGAGCGGACGCTGTTCTGATGCTTTCCGCTCGCGCGGTTTTCGGTCCGGGGCAGGTCGAAACTCCGTCCGGAATCGTTTCGGGCGTGTCGGAAATTTCTTTCGTTTTGGGATGGTCTGGATGCCGTTCCTGCAATTTTACCCGCTTTTTGTTTCGTCGCGTCCGTCCGATGTGTTCGGGGGTGGCATGAAAAACCCGTAAGGCGCGCCTATCGTTTCGTCGCGGCATCCGTATTCGCCGTTCCGGCTCGGTCCGACGACCGCGCGATAAAGCGGGCCGAATCGTCGGTCTCCGTCGGCTCGTGACTCAGGGACCGTGCGACGGACGAATCTTCCGGGCCGGTTTCCCTATGTGCTTACCGTTCCGTTGATGTGTCGCCGTATTTCGGCAACGGACGAAAGACCGCCCGGGAGACGTTTGGCAACCGCCCGCGGCCGGAACATGGCTTTCTTTCGACTCGGACGACGGAGTCTTCGGCGGATTGCTGCCGTTCGTTTCCGGCGTTCCGGAACCGTTCGCCGTGTCAGGCCTCTCCTCCCGGGAAGCTCATGGCTTGTTTTATTTCGTCGGCAGACGAGCTGGGGATCGGGATCGGGCCGATCGAGTTTTCGTAGCGGGCGATGTTTTCGTGGAGCGAGAGCAGAAGCCGCTTGGCATGTTCGGGAGCCAGCACGATCCTACTCTTGACCCGGGCCTTGGGCAGGCCGGGCATGATCCGCACGAAGTCGAGCACGAATTCCGAGGTCGAGTGCGCGATGACGACCATGTTGGCGTATTGGCCTTCGGCCATCTCCTCGCCGAGTTCGATGTCGATTCCTTTGGAAAGTTCGTTTTTCACCATATGCCGTATACCCTACTGTGATTTCCGGTAAAAATAGTGTTTTCGTCGAGGCGGTTTTCGGCTCGTTGCGGCAAATTATCGGATATTTATTAACATTTCCGGTCTGTCGGCCCGATCGGACGGGGTTGATTGCCTCGACGCTGCTTCGGGCGGCGTGTCGCGAACTTTTCCGAGGCCCGGCTTTCGTTTGCGGTTTGTTCGGCCTTCCGGAGCCGGCTTTTGGTTCGGGCGGAAGACCGTCCCGTCCGCGCGCTTTCTCTAATTCGGTCGCTCGGGCGGGGAGTTTTCATCCGGTCGTTTTCCCGTCAGGGGAAACATCGGAAGGAAAGTTTTGTGGGGACGATAGCTTTCGCCCGCTTACGGGCGGCCGGCTTCGTTACAGGCCGTTCCGTCGTTACGGTGCGTTTCCGCGACTCGTATTCTATCGGGAAGCAGCCTGCCGGTTGCAGGCGGAATAATCCCGTTGTCTGGCAGCGCAGGTCGGAATGCGAGACTGATTTCCCGACCCCGGTGTGAATTGTAAAAGCGCTACGGCAACCGGCCGCAGCGCTTTTCGTCTCTTCCGGAGAACAAAGGCGGGCTATCCGCACTTGGAGTAGCCGCAGCTCATGCAGACCGGACAGCTGTTCTGGTAGACGAGCGTCTCCTGTCCGCAGTTCGGACACTTTTCCTTGACTTTCGTGCCGTTGGCGATATACTGCTTCAACGCGCGGGCCACGCCGTTCTTCCATGTATTGATGCTCTCGCTGTCCAGTTGGAGCGACTCGATCAGCGTCACGACGTCCAGGATCGGCATCCCGTTGCGCAGCACGCCCGAGATCAGCTTGGCATAATTCCAGAATTGCTTGTCGAACAGTCGGGAGATGCCTCCGATCGTATTCGTGTAGCCGTACTTGTCTTTGTACTGGAAGTCGTACCGCTTGCGACCGTCGCTGTCCACGACCTTGAGAATCACCCCTTTCTTGATCTTCTTCGGGATGAACATCGCATCCTCCTCGATCTTGCCGGTGAAGATTTCGTAGGGCCGCCCGTTGTAGATGCCGACGAATGCGATCCAGTCTTCCTCGCCGTTCTTGAAGCGGACGATATCGGCCGTGAGCTCGATCGGACGCTTGCGGGGCGGCCGGTAACCTCCTTCGGCCGCTTCGCCCTCTTCGACTTTGGCGGTTCCCTTTTTCTTCTTTTTCGACTCGACGAGCACGCCGGCGCGCGAGCCGTCCCGGTAGACGGTGACGCCCTTGCAGCCGTGCTCCCACGCCGTCATATAGACTTTCCCGACCAGTTCCTCGGTGACCTCGTTGGGTAGGTTGACCGTTACGGAGATCGAGTGGTCGACCCATTTCTGGATCGCGCCCTGCATCCGGACCTTGCTAACCCAGTCGATATCGTTGGCCGTCGCCTTGTAATAGGGAGACAGCGCGACGAGCTTCTCGATCTCGGCGGCGGACATGCTTTTCACTTCGTTCAGGTCGTACCCGCTGGCTTCGAGCCAGACGAGGAACTTGTGGTGGAACACGTTGTATTCCTCCCACGAGTCGCCCACTTCGTCGACGAAGGTGATCTTCACGTCCTTGTCGCTCGGGTTGACCTTGCGACGACGCGTGTAGACCGGCCGGAACACCGGTTCGATGCCCGAAGTCGTCTGCGACATCAGGCTCGTCGTACCCGTCGGGGCGATCGTCAGCATCGCGATGTTGCGGCGGCCGTGTCGGGTCATCTCCTCGTAGAGAGCCGGATCGGCCTCGCGGATGCGGGCGATCATCGGGTTGTCCTTCTCGCGTTCGGGATCGTACATCGGGAACTTGCCGCGTTCCTCGGCCATGATGACCGAGGCCCGGTAAGCTTCCAGCGCGAGCGTTTTCTGTATCTCGACGGCGAAGTCGATCGCCTCGTCGGTCCCGTAGCGCAAGCCCAGCGCGGCCAGCATGTCGCCTTCGGCCGTGATGCCGAGACCCGTGCGGCGGCCCTTGAGCGCCTTTTCGCGGATTTTTTCCCACAGGCTGTGTTCGACGTGACGGATGTCCTCTTCCTCGGGGTCCTTGGATATCTTTTCGATGATGGCCTCGATCTTCTCGAGCTCCAGATCGACGATATCGTCCATGATGCGCATCGCGGCCGCGACGTGGCTCCTGAACTTGCCGAAGTCGAACGACGCCTCTTTCGAGAACGGCTTGTCGACATAGCTGTACAGATTGATCGCCAACAGGCGGCAGCTGTCATAAGGGCAGAGCGGAATTTCGCCGCAGGGATTCGTCGAGACCGTCCTGAAGCCCAGATCGGCGTAGCAGTCGGGAACGGACTCGCGCAGGATCGTGTCCCAGAACAGAATGCCGGGTTCGGCCGACTTCCATGCGTTGTGGACGATCTTGTTCCACAGCGCGCGCGCGTCGATGTCCTTCTCGTACATCGGCTTGTCCGAATCGATCGGGAACTGCTGGTGGTATTTGCGGCTTTCGGTCACCGCGCGCATGAACTCGTCATCGATCTTGATCGACACGTTGGCGCCGGTCACCTTGCCCGTTTCGACTTTTGCGTCGATGAAGTTTTCCGCGTCGGGGTGCTTGATCGACAGCGACAGCATCAGCGCGCCGCGCCGGCCGTCCTGAGCCACTTCGCGCGTCGAGTTCGAATAGCGCTCCATGAAAGGCACGATGCCCGTCGAGGTCAGCGCGCTGTTCAGCACCGGACTGCCGGTGGGGCGGATGTGCGAGAGGTCATGTCCTACCCCCCCGCGCCGCTTCATCAGCTGCACCTGCTCCTCGTCGATACGGATGATTCCGCCGTAGGAGTCGGCCGGCTTGCGGTGACCGATCACGAAGCAGTTCGACAACGAGGCGATCTGCAGGTTGTTGCCGATTCCGGTCATCGGGCCTCCTTGCGGAATCAGATAGCGGAAATCCTTCAGCAGGTCGTATACCTCGCTTTCGGACATCGGATTCGGATAGCGTTTCTCGATGCGCTCGATTTCCCGGGCGATGCGGCGATGCATCTGCTCGGGCGAGTTCTCGTAGATTTTTCCCATGGAGTCTTTCAGCGCGTACTTGCTGACCCAGACCGTGGCCGCCAGGTCGTCGCCCTTGAAATAGGCTTTGGCCGTTTCCACCGCGTCGGTGTACTCGTACTGCTTCAGCGCGCCGGCTTGCTCTTTGTTTCGTTCCGTGGACATGACAGTGTTGCTTGTATTTTAAGAATTTATGACGTTTCGGCAGATATGCGCTCCGGCGCACAATGCGTTACAAGATTACGAACACTTTGGCGGATGTTGAAATTTCGTCAGGGAATCTTATCAAGAAGTTATCAACACCCTTTCTCCTCCCTTTATTTTTCGAGAGTTACCGAGACTTTCTCGATTTTCCCGCCCAGAGGAGGGGCCATTTTCGAAACCTTGACCCGAACCCGGACGCTTTGCGGAAACCGCTCGCGGATGCGGCCGGCGATCCTTCCTGCGACGTGTTCGAGAATGTGCGACGGAATGTCCATCTGCTCGCGGACGGTCTCGAATACGTCGAGGTAGTTGATCGTCCGCTCGATCCGATCGCTGTCGGCGGCTTCGCCGAGCTCGGCTTCGATCCGCACGCTGACCAAAAAGCGGTTTCCCACCTGCCGCTCCAGTTCGTAGCAGCCGTGAAACGCCTGAAACTCCATGTTTTCCAATTCGATGACGGTCAGTGACATGATTTGCGGGTTTGTTAAGGTGCGATATCGTTTACAAAGAAATGGAAAACGGCGGTACGAAAACGGCAAGCGTCCCGGAAGTTATCCACATTTTATCGGCAAGGGTCCGCTTTCGCGGCTTCCGGAACGTGCGCCTCCGATTTCCGTAAAGGACGTTGCGGGTCGCGGAATCGTTCCCTTATGGCGGTACGGGCGGCAGACATGGCGAATCGGGTCCGGATCTGTCGGTCCGTCGTGCGCCGGTAGCCGGAGCTGACCGTCGACCCGCTTTTCGGCCGGCGATGTCTGTCCGACCGCATGCGGCCGCTGACGGAAAGGTCGTCCGGAACGGAGTCTGTCGGGAAAGGAAGTCGGGCTTCGGCTCGGTCCGAAACCCGGTTTTCCGGTTCTTTGCTGCGGAAGGAGCGGCCGCGCGTTTCGATCGGCATGTTCCGAAAAACGAACATGCCCCGAGGCATTCGCCCCGGGGCATGCAAGCCTTCGGTTTCAGAGTGCAGCAACGCTCTTACCGCTATGTTCAGTTGCCGAATTTCAGTCCATCCTTTCCTGCGTCGACCGTAATGACGCTGCCCCGGTCGATCCGGCCGGCGAGGATTTCCTTCGACAGTTCGTTGACCAGATAGTGTTGCAGCGTCCGCTTGATCGGCCGCGCGCCGAACATCGGGTCGTAGCCCTGCTCGGCCAGCCAGTCGACGGCTCCGTCGGTGACCGACAGCGAGACGTTGTTCTGGGCGAGCATCTCGTTGATTTGCCTGATCTGCATCACGACGATCTGCCGTACATCGTCCTTCGTCAGCGGCGTGAACATCACGATTTCGTCGATCCGGTTCAAGAATTCGGGTCGGATCGTCTGTTTCATCAGGTCGAAGACCTCCTTTTTCGTCTCGTCGAGCGCGCTCTGCGGCACGGAGTCGTTCGTTTCGGTAAACTTCGACAGCTTATCCATGATGATGTGCGAGCCGATGTTCGACGTCATGATGATGATCGTGTTGCGGAAATCGACCCTGCGTCCCGAGCCGTCGGTGAGGTGCCCCTCGTCGAAGATCTGCAACATGGTGTTGAAGACCTCGGGATGGGCCTTTTCGATCTCGTCGAAGAGCACCACGGCGTAGGGCTGACGACGCACGGCCTCCGTTAACTGGCCTCCTTCGCCGTAACCGACGTATCCGGGGGGCGAGCCGATCAGGCGCGCCACGTTGTGTTTCTCGCTGTATTCGCTCATGTCGATCCGGATCAGTCCGCGGTGTTCGTCGAACAGCCATTTCGACACCTCCTTGGCCAGCAGCGTCTTGCCTACGCCCGTGGGACCCACGAAGAGGAAGACCCCGATGGGGCGGTTCTCGTCTTTCAGACCCGCGCGGGAGCGCCGGATCGTGCGCGAGATCTTCTCCACGGCCTCCTGCTGCCCCACCACGCGCCGGGCGAGGTGGTCGCGCAGGGTTTGCAGACGGGCCATTTCGCCGCTCGAAACCCGTTCGGCCGGGATGCCCGTCATCGCCGTGATGACCTGCTGGATGTGCTCCGCGGTGATCTCCACGGGGTTGTTTTCCAGCGAGCGTTTCCATTCGGCGCTGGTTTCGCCCAGCTTCGAGCGCAGCGCGATTTCGCGCATGCGGGCCGAGGCGGCCTTTTCGTAGACCAGCGCTTCGATCGCTTCGCGGCGTTCGCGTTTGGCTTCGCAGAGCGCCGTCTTCATGGCTTGCAGCTCCTCGGGTTCGCGCGCCGATTGCAGGTGGGCCCGCGATCCGGCTTCGTCCATGACATCAATAGCCTTGTCGGGGAAGTAGCGGTCGGTGATGTAGCGTCCGGTGAGGTTCACGCAGGCTTGCAACGCCTCCTCGGTGTAGTGCACCTTGTGGTAGCGCTCGTAGTGGGGGGCGATGTTGCGCAGGATCTGGAGCGTCTGCTCGGGCGTCGTGGGTTCGATCACCACCTTCTGGAAACGGCGTTCCAGCGCCGAGTCGCTTTCGATGTTCTCGCGGTACTCGTCGAGCGTCGTCGCGCCGATTTCGACATCCATTGAGACCTTCGTAACGAAGACATAATGTACGGAACCCTCCTTGACGGCATATCCGGCGTCTTCGATCGGGGCGATCTCGATCGGAATCAGGTAATAGCCCTTTTCGATCGAAGCCGGATCGACGTCGACCGCGATATTAGGCGAGAAGACCTGATTCTCGGTGCACTGAACCGGAGCGATCTTGACCAGCGACGGATCGAGCGGCTTGTAATTCGTGCCGTTCGCGTCGTTGTAAGCCTGCACGAGCGTATTGTTCACGTTCAGGGAAATCTGCATGTCATTCACCACGGGACGCGTGAAAGAGAGCGACACCTCGCCGCTGCGGGACGTATTGACGGAACCGTCTTCCTCGACGAGGAACGTGATGCCGGAAGAGTCGGCAGTCGAGAAGGCCACGTCGATAGGAGTCGTCCAGCCGCCGGCGGGATTGGCCGCCTGAATGGCCATGCGCATGTACTTGTAGGGCATCGACGAAGTGCCGTATTCGTACTCCATGTGATAGGCTCCGAAGCCGGCGCAGGCGCCCTGCGTGGGGTTGAACGTCGCCATGCCGATCAGCGACGGCATCTTGTTGCCTTCGCGGTCGGTGAAGGTCACGCCGCCGGTCTGCCAGTAGGCCTCGAAATTCTCGGTAAAGATATATTGTTCGGGACGCCAGTCGCCGATGGCGGCCTTGTTGAAACGGCCCTGAAGCGTCTCGTCGTACTGCGAGCCGGAAGCCTTGCTGGCTCCGTAGGCCTGCACGATACCGTAATCGAAACACTGCGACACCGAAGGATGCACGCCGAAAGGCACGCCGTCGATCACCAGCAGGCGGCCGGTGCCCGAAGCCGGGCCGACCCACTTGCTCAGCTCCTTAACGAAGATGGTCATGTTGTCGTTGTATGTACGCAGGTCGGGATTGGGCTGATAGTAGACCGAAACACCGTCGACCAGCGGACCTCTGCCGCCCCATTCAGGCTCGTAGTCGAGGTCGATGCCGTCGTACTGATACTTGTCCATCGAGTCCTTGGCGTACGCCTTGGCATAGGAGGCCAAGCCTTCGGGAGTGACCTCTCCGTCCACGAGGAACTGTTCGGGGACCTCGTGCGCGAAGATCGTATAGATCACCTTCGTACCCATGATCTTCTGGACGAACTCCTTATCGGCCTTCTGCTGGGGCGTGAGCGTGTGCCACTGGCTCCAGATCGAGATGATGTCCATCGAGTCGGGGGCGCTGATCAGACGCGACTGGTAGGACGCGCCGACGGCCGTCCACGAACCGTACCAGCCGAAAGCCAGTTTGTGTTTGGTCTGCTTGTAGGCGCGGAGGTTCTGGTAATAGGCATTGTCGCGCAGGATGGGCGACTGCTGGTCCGGATGCTGGATGTTGATCCGCTCAGGCGTCGTCTCCTTCGTACAGGAGGCCACCGCGGCCACCAGCACGAGACAAGCTACTGCATGTTTCAATATATTTTTCATAGTTTACTCAGGTATAGTTTCAGGTTACTAATTCTTTTTGTCCCACCACAGCTTCGTGCCGCCGTTGTCAGGACCGCCGAGCAGTTTGACGGCCTCCTGCACGGCCGCACCGTTGTTGGAGTATTCCGACTGCGGGAAGACCATGCGGCGGATCTGCTTGTTGGTATCGACGCCGCTGCTCGGATAGTTGTAACGCACCGGGAAAAGCCGGGGATAACCCGTGCGGCGGAATTCGGACCACGCCTCGGTGCCGTTGGGGAACATGGCGATCCATTTCTGGGTGATGATGCGCTCAAGCTGCTCCTCTTCGGAAGCGCCGGAGTTCCATTTGATCGCAATTTTGCCCAAGGCCGAAATATTATACTTGGTATTGGCTGCCGAAACGTCGGTGAAATCGGTCGGTTTGCTCGTTTCGTCGGCGGCATACCTTGCGGCGGCATCGGCGCTCAGACCGTTTTCGAGGAAAGACAGCTCGATACCCTTGTTATAGAACTCCTCGGCGGTACCGCCCATCTCGGCCGTCCAGCCGCGCATGGCACCCTCGGCGCGCAGGAACGCAACCTCCGAGGCCATCATCCAGCGCAGGGGCGAATCGGTGGATTTCTCCTGTACGTTGGGCGAGGACATGGCCTTGTAATCTTCCTGCTGGGGATTGGGCATTCCGTTGGCGACACCGCGGTATTCGCCCTTGTTGTCACCGTCGGTAACGGGCTGGAAATAAACCGGAAGACGCGGGTCGTTGTAACCGTTGAGATAGGAGTCCATCGAAGCGCCCATGCGGGTGTCGCTGTAGCCGTTCCAGATCTTTTCGAGCGGGTTGATGACCGTAATGGACCCCCAGCTCTGGAAAAGCGCACTGTCGTCGGCCGTCTCCATCACGCCGTCGCGGACGGCTTCCATGGCGTACTGCTTCGCAAGGTCGGGCTTCACGTAACAGATACGCATGGCCAGACGCAGCTTCACCGAGTTGGCGAGCTTGAGCCATTTCGAATAATCGCCGTGGTAGAGAGCGTCGACCTCTTCGAGCGGCTTGGCGTCGGGATTGTTCTCCACGACGTCCTTCAGCACCGCAATCGCGCTGTCGAGCGTCTCGAAGAAGTGCATATAGCACTCTTCCTGCGAATTGTAGGGGTTCTCCGTCTCGCCGAAATGCAGCACGGGCAGCGGACCGTAGATATCGCTCACGCGATGAAGCGACATGACTTTCAGAATATTCGCCACAGCGAAGATGTCATCGCTGAGCAAACCGTTGGCATGGGCGTACTTCAGCTGCAGCCAAGCGGGCATGACATTGGTGAACGACTCGCTGAAAGGTACGTTGCACCAATTGGTGCCGTTCAGTGCATAAATCTGGGTATTGACACCGCCGTTCCAGTTGTTCGTGCCGGACATATAGCCGGCGTAGACGTCGCCGATCAGGTTATAGGCAGCCTGATAGCGGTTGTTAGGCTCGGTATCCGAACCGCTGCACGAGTAGACGGCGTCCATCTGCATCGTGGTAATGAACATCTTGAGATCCACCTCCTGCGCGGAGTTGGGATCGGTATTGAAGCGCTCGAAGTCCCCGGTGCAGGCGGTGAACGCCAGACAGGCGGCCGCCAGCGAAAGGAATCCTTGTTTGATATTGTTTCGTTTCATAGTCGGTTGAGCTTTAGAATTGGAGTTTTACACTGAATCCGAGGGTGCGGACGCTCGGCTGCATGAAGAAGTCGACTCCCTGATAGTAGGTACTCGTCGAAGCGGTCACTTCGGGGTCGAACGGAGCCTTGTTGTAGAACATGAACAGGTTGCGGCCGACGAACGATACGCTCATATTGACCTTGTTGCGGAACCATTTGGAGGGCAGGTCGTAACCCAGTGTAAGCTCACGCAGGCGGACGTTGGTCATGCTGTAGACATAGTGCGAAAGCATCGACATGCCGTCGCCGCTGTTGGCATAGAAGGTCTTGGCGTCGGGAATCTGCTGGTCGTCGGAGATCCATACGCCGCCGTTCTCGCGGGCGTCGGCCGAATCCTGCGAAACGCCGAAGCGGTCCATGAGGGCCTGCGTGGCCGATACGCCGCGGCCGCCGATACGTGCGTCGATCAGCACGCCGAGCGAAACGCCCTTGTAGGAGAACTGGTTGTTCCAGCCCCAGCGGAAGCGGGCTTCGGTGTTGCCGGCGAAGATGTAGGCTTCGGGATCGGGATCGAGCAGCACGGTGTTGGAGTTGGGATCGACGTAGATATGGCCCTTGTCGTCGGTCAGCAGGCCTTTGACATAGAAGTCGCCGATCGAACCGCCCTCGACGAGCTTGACGCGGTAGCCGTTGTAATCCTTATTGACCTCCTTGATGGCGACCAGCGAGCCCGTATCCGGATCGCGGGTGCCTTCGGGAACCAGCTCCTTGATCTTGTTGCGGTTCATCGAGAAGTTGAGGGTCGTGGCCCACGAGAAATCGCGCCATGTGTTCTTGTATCCGGCCGAAGCCTCGATACCCCAGTTATTGACCTTGCCGGCGTTGATGTATTTCTGTTTGTAGCCGGAGCTGGGAGGAGCGTCGTAAAGGAAGAGCTGGTTGTAGGTGTTGGTGTTGTAGTAGGTCGCCGTAGCCGAGATCTTGTTGCCCAAGAACTTGACGTCGAGACCGGCCTCGAACGACTTGGTGCGCTCGGCTTCGAGGTGCTTGGCCGGGGCGATGGTCGCCGTGCTGACGACGCCGTTGGTCAGCGTGTAGTTGGGACCGGTGATGTAACGTTCGGGAGCGTTGCCCACCTCGGCATAGGATCCGCGCACCTTGAGGAACGAGATGCCCGCCTTCGAGAGGTCGGTCATCGACGATATCACGGCCGAAAGGCCCACCGAGGGATAGAAGATGTTCTGTTTGGGCGTGAAGGCCAGCATCGAGGCCCAGTCGTTGCGGACCGAAACGTCGACGTAGAGCATACCCCGCCAGCCCAGCTGCATGGTCGCATACACGGCCTGAATCTGGTCGTGGTAGTTCTCCTGCGTCGGGAAACTCTGCGAGTTGTCGGAGATGATGTTGTTGTAGGTGAACTTGTTGGGAATGCCCGCCAGATAACCTTCGTAACCCGTCAGCTGGTTCTTGTTGTCCATGATGCTGGCGCCGAGGTTGAACTGCAGGGAGAAGGCGTTGTCGCAGAAGCTCTTGTCGATGCTCAGCAGCACGTCGCCGTAGAGGTTGTTGTGCGTCATCGTGCGGTTCAGGTAGCTGCCGTACTTCGAAGCGAAGAGCGTGTTGGTCGAAGCGCTGAGCTTGCGGGTGTAGTTGATCGTCGCATTATCGGTACGGATACGGCCCGTCAGGCTCATCCAGTCGGTGATGTCGAGCTTCATCGTAGCGTTGAAGCTGTAGCGGTGCTGACGGTTTTCGTTCAGCTCGCGGTTGGTGATCCACCACGGGTTCTCGACGCCCTTGAGGAATTCGAGGTCCCAGAACTGCTCCATATAGCGCGAGTCGGAACCCGGACGCTCGTAAATCTCGTATTTGCGGATGTCGTTGCCGCGCGGGAAGAGGTAGATGCCGACCAGCGGGTTGCGGTACTGGCCCTGAACGGTCTGGTTGCGGGTGTACTGCTTCATGTAGGTCGCACCCACGTCGAGCGTCAGGCGGTCCTTGATCAGCATCGTCGTGTTGCGGATCGAGAAGTTGTAGCGGTTGTAGACATTGTTGGGTACGATACCGCGCGAATTGACGGCGGAAGCCGACGCATAGGTCTGGTTGCGCTCGGTGCCGGCGGAAAGGCCCACCGAGTTGGTCTCGTTGAATCCGGTCTGGAAGAAATCCGCGGGATCGTACGAAGTCGGCGTGGCGAGTTTGCTGCCCCAGCTCATCATCGGCTCGATTTCGCTCGTGCCGTAGGTGTTCTGGAATTTGGGCATCACGAAGGGATGGGAGAAGGTCGTCGAGTTCGAATAGTTGACCCGCACGCGGCCCTCCTTGCCCTTCTTGGTGGTGATGAGGATCACACCGTTGGCGCCCTGAGCACCGTAGAGGGCCGAAGCCGTGGCGCCCGAAAGGATCGACATGGATTCGATGTCGTCGGGGTTGAAGTTGGCGATACCCTCGAAGTCGCCGCCGTCGGGCGTTTCATACGTGCCCTCGGTCTGGCTCGAACGCAGGCTCGGAAGCGGAATACCGTCGATCACGTAGAGGGCGTTGTTCTCGCCGTTGATCGACTTGACGCCTCGCATCACCACGCGGGTGGAACCGCCGGCGCCCGATGCGCTGGCATTGATCTGAAGGCCGGCCACCTTACCCGAAAGGGAGTTCATGAAGTTGGCGTCCTTGACCGAAGTGACGATGTCGCCGGCCACCTCCTGCACATTGTAGGTCAGCGATTTCTCGGCGCGCTTGATACCGAGGGCGGTCACCACGACGGCGTCGAGCACCTCGTTGTCTTCGAGCATTACGACCTGAAGGGGTGCGGAGCCGGTTACGGGAAGGGTTTGCTTGGCATAGCCGATCAGCGAAATTTCGAGCGTGTCGCCGACCTTGGCCTGCGGCAGCGAGAAGTTGCCGTCCAAATCGACGGCGACGCCGGTCGTCGTGCCCTGAATCAGCACCGTGGCGCCGATCAGCGGCATGCCCTGAGCATCCTTAACGGTTCCGCTTACTCCGCCCTGAGCGCTGTGGGGGGGGGAATTTTTAGCTTTCT
>ERZ827186.2357-NODE-2357-length-12868-cov-3.498790_pt1 | contig 12868 bp, 10 predicted proteins | sample MGYA00519918_ERZ827186 | MGnify/ENA primary metagenome ERZ827186 (study PRJEB31778, sample SAMEA3449275) | human gut metagenome | biome: human gut; feature: human-associated habitat; material: faeces | place: United Kingdom | collected 2010/2012 ... | reverse complement strand
TAATGCCTTAGTTGCATAACAAAAGCGTAGCAGCTAAAAGCCACTACGCTTTCAAATCTAACTTTTGGGGGTCACCACAATATGACAGGGTGCAGTTTTTTGATAAGTTTTTTTATAAAAAGTTGGGGTAATTTATAGTTTAGCACATAATTTAAGTTGAATTTTATAATTTCTTCGGGAAGAATTTTGTTACCTCTAATCTGCAAAACTTTACTCGAAATCTTAAATAAGAGTTTTTTATATTTAACAAAAACAGAACTGTTTTAAGATAATATTTTTATTTGACAAGGAAAAAGCAGAGTGATATACTAAGGTTAGAAGAAACTAACTTACAAGGGGCTGTTATTATGGAATCTATTATTTCTACAATTATTGTTTGTGCGGTTATCGCTGTTATATGTGTAATCGGTGTTTTAAAATACATTAAAAACCTTAAAAGCGGTTGCTGCGGTACAGGCGGCGACAGCATAAAAAAAGTTAAGCCGCAGGACAGTAATGTGAATAATTACAGCTTTGAATACAAAATAAAAATCGACGGTATGACTTGCAAAAACTGCGCAATGCGAGTGGAAAATGCTTTTAACTCAAAAGAAAATTATCTTGCAAAGGTAAAACTTTCGGAAAATTCCGCTTATGTAAGAACAAAGCAGGAAATTGCCGAAAAAGAATTGAGAGATATTGTAATAAACGCAGGATATATTCCTATGAAGACAGAGAAAATCTAAAACAGTCTGCTGCGTCGGCAAAATGCATACACAGCAGATAATTTTAACGACTTAGGTTAGTTAAAACTAACTAAATGAATTTTTAAAATAACTTTTATTTATTTTTTACTTGACAATATTTGCTTTGTATGTTAAATTCTTATTATTGAACATATGAACAAATAAACATATATTCATATAAATAGCAGGAGGTAGTTTATGTTTCTTGAAATTAAGAGTATAGAAAAGTATTACGGTACAGGGGAAAATCGTACAAAGGTATTAAAAGGTATTACCACAGGAGTTGAGAAAGGCAAGATTTGCGTTTTGCTCGGCCCGTCAGGTTCGGGTAAGTCAACCTTGCTCAACATTATCGGCGGTATAGAAAAAGCCGATGGCGGCAGCATTGCCATTGACGGCAGTAAAATCGAAGATATGAACGAAAAGCAGCTTTCGCTTTACAGAAGAAATCATCTCGGTTATGTATTTCAGTTCTATAATTTAATTCCGAATCTTACTGTAAAAGAAAATATAGAGGTAGGAGCATTTTTAAGCAAAAATCCTCTTGATACAGATGAACTTTTGCATACTCTCGGTTTGTGGGAACACAAGGATAAAGTTCCGAGTCAGCTTTCGGGCGGTCAGCAGCAGAGAACATCAATAGGCAGAGCAATTGTAAAGAATCCCGATATTTTACTCTGTGATGAGCCGACAGGTGCGCTTGATTATAAAACTTCAAAGGATATTTTAAAACTTATCGAAACCATTAATCAAAAGTACGGAAACACCGTAATTATCGTAACTCATAACGACGCTATCAAATTGATGGCAGATAAGGTTATCAAACTCAGAGACGGAAATATTCGTAAAGAATATGAAAATACCGAAAAAGTTAATGCCGAAGAGCTTGATTGGTAAGGAGATGAATTTATGAAGAATCCGCTTAATAAGCGACTGCCACGAGAACTTAAGGGAGATATCGGAAAGTATATTGTTATTTTTATATTCTTAGTGGCTACAATCGGAGTTGTATCAGGCTTTTTGGTTGCCGGTACAAGTATGAAAACCGCTTTTGACGAAAGTTTTGATAAAAATAATATAGAGGACGGTAATTTTGTTCTTGAAAGCAAGATGACAGATGACCTTAAAACAAAACTTGAAGATGAAGATTTAACGCTTTATGATAATTTTTATAAAGAAGAAACCTATAAAAGCTCTACATACAGAATTTATAAAATGAGAAATGATGTAGATAAGATAGAACTTTTTGACGGAGAATTTCCAAAGTCAGACAATGAAATTGCACTTGACAGATTATTCAGCGAAAATAATGATATAAAAATCGGCGATAAAGTAACGCTTGACGGCAAGGAATACAAAGTCAGCGGTTATGTTGCTTTTTCCGATTACACATCATTGTTTAAAAGTAATACTGATATGATGTTTGACGCTCAAAACTTTACTGTTGCAACTGTAACAGATAATGCTTTTGACAAAATTTCCGATAAAAATTTAAACTATTGCTATTCCTACACTTTTAACGATGCTTCATATTCAGAGCAGGAAAAGCACGATAAAAATACCGATATAAAAGAATTGATTGCAAAAAATGCAGAGCTCAAAAACTTTATTGCCGAACCCGATAATCAGGCAATCCATTTTTCGGGCGATGATATCGGTTCGGATACATCTATGATGATAACTCTTTTATATATCGTTATTGCTATTATGGCATTTGTATTTGCAGTTACTACTTCAAATACTATTGAAAAAGAGTCTGCTGTTATCGGTACACTCAGAGCATCAGGCTATACAAGAGGCGAATTATTAAGACATTATCTTGTTTTGCCTGTAATTGTTACTCTTATCGGTGCGGTACTCGGTAATATTCTCGGATATTCGATATTTAAAAATGTTATAGCAGATATTTATTACGGAAGTTACAGCCTTGGACCGTATGTTACATTGTGGAATGCATATGCTTTCTTTATAACAACCGTTGTGCCTTGTATAATTATGGTACTTGTCAATATATTTATTCTCAGCAAAAAGCTTTCGCTTTCACCTCTTAAATTTTTGCGTCATGACCTTAGCAAAAAAGAGAAGAAAAAGGTTGTGAAGTTACCTGATTTTAAATTTATGACAAAATTCAGACTTCGTGTGATTTTTCAAAATAAATCCGGCTACATTGTTATGTTTATAGGTATTTTATTCTCGAACTTTATTTTAATGTTCAGTCTTTTATTGACACCGTTGGTAAATAATTTTAAGACAGAAGTAATCGATAATATGATTTGTAATTATCAGTATGTTTTAAAAGTTCCTGTTGAAACAGATACTAAGGGAGCGGAAAAGTACGCTGTAACCACACTCGAAACCGATTTTGAAAATTCGGATAATTCGGATGAAATTACCGTGTATGGTGTGGATAAGGATTCGGACTATGTAAAAGCAGGTTTTGTTGACAGAAATTCTGTTTTTGTATCCGAGGGTGTATTGGAAAAATTCGGATTAAGAGTCGGAGATAATCTTGACTTAAAGACAAAGTATGATGATAAAACTTATAGACTGACAATAAGCGGTACATATAAATATCCCGCATCACTTGCAGTCTTTACAGATATAGAAAATTTCAGAAACGAATTTGAAAAAAGCGATGATTATTTCAGCGGATATTTTTCGGATAATGAAATAACCGATATTGATGATAAGTACATTGCAAGCAAAATTACTCAAAAGGATTTGACTGTTGTTTCCGACCAAATGACAGATTCAATGGGCGGAATGATTCCTATAATTGTAGTATTTTCCGTTGTCCTTTATATGTTGCTTGTTTACCTGCTTTCTAAAGTTATAATCGAAAAGAATGCAAATTCCGTTTCGATAGTAAAAATACTCGGCTATCAGAACGGAGAAATCACAAGACTTTATATTATGTCAACAGCGATTGTAGCCATTCTTTCGGTAATAATCAGCTTGCCAATTTCGTATTTGTTTATGAAAGCTATATATTCCGAAATTATCAGGAGTTTTTCAGGCTGGCTTACTTTCTACATTGACCCTATGGTTTATGTTCAAATGCTTGTTTTAGGCATACTTGCATATGCTGTTGTAGGTGCGTTGCAGTTCAGAAAAATTAAAAAAATTCCTATGGAAGAGGCTCTTAAAAACGCAGAATAAAAGTACAGACCGATACATTTTGATGTGTCGGTCTGTTGCTTTAGTTTTGAAAATTGATTTGTTGTTCCGTAATTAACGGATAGCGTATAAGTTCTGTGGCGTCAAGATTTTCTCTGTGCATATCTACGGCGGAAATCTGATGATTATTATAGGTTGTGTAGTAATAAATTCCCTTTGCGGCATTACAGCAGGAAGTATAAATTGTAATTTCATACTTTCCTTCGCTGACTTCACAACAACCTCGTTGCTGATCTACAGAGCCGAGAATATGGAAAAATTGGCTTACACTTTCGTTTTCGCTTTCACCTGAAATTGAATTCATTTTAGTAAATGCAGCTCTCACAAATCGTGATGCAGATGAAAGATCACCCGGCAATCCGATTGCCCCCATACCACGGCTGTACGAATTAAGTTTAAGTCCGTTTGCAAATGTATTCTGCGGTTGTTTAGCGGAGAGCGACATATAATTGTTCAGCAGAAACATCTGTGTTTCAAACGGTGGATTGTTAGTGAGTACACCGACAGGATTATCGTAAATATGAAGTCCGTCCGCAACGGATTCAACGGTTATAGATTCGTTTTTATCTGCAATTATCCAGTGAAGCCCGGCGGTCGGAAGTTTATCGCTGAACGGAGTGCCTGTAAGATTAATTTTTGCAAGCAAGTTTTTTGCATCGCTTACACTCACACATTTGCTTAAGATATACGGTATAAATTCAAATTGCGCCACATTTTCCTTACTGTCGTCAGGTTCGGCATAAACGGCATTTCCGACAAAGTTAAGTCCTGCCATTCCAAGCCCTTTTTCGTTGATTGCATCATAGTAGAGCGGATAATTACCTGCAATATGAGCCATTCCGATTATTGCATAATGGGAGCTGCAAGTGCTTGTATGACGAAAATCAAAGGCATAGTTTCTCGGTGTAATTGTAATTTCATCACCGTAAGAAAATTCGTAATCAAGAGTTCTTCCAAAATAAAAATCTTTGGTTTTGTATGTTGCGGCAGTACACATATATATACCTCCTTGTATTATTATTTTCAAAAAATAATTTAATATGTAAATGTTCAAAAATAACATCAGACTCCATGCCTGCTGACAAGGAGTCTTTTGTTTTTTAATCGGATTATTACCACTTAAGTTCGCCGTCACCGCCCATAAGTTTTGTCATTTTCTCAATTTTTTCAAGCGGAAACGGGGGAGATGATACGGGTTTCATTGCAATAGACATAAGTTTCATCGGGTTATCGTCAGCGGCAATTCTGTTTGAGCTTAATGTTCCGCAGATTTTGCAGCGGTGAATAATCGCCCATTCGCCGTTTTTGCGAACCCATACTGCGACAGGTTCCATAGTTCCTCCGCAATCTGCCTCACGATCGCCGGGCTCAATATCAAGATGTTGACTTGACAGGCAGTAAGGGCAATGATTGCGATGGTCGCTTCCCGCACCGTTAGGTACAACAAGTCTGCCGCATACCTTGCAGATAAAACTTTCGTTGCAAGCGTGTGATTTATAATAACCTTTTTTATATGATTTTTTCTTGTTTTCTCTATTCATAGAGCATAATCCTCCAAAAAGTAAAATCAAAAACCTTTTGGGAGGTTTGTGGGTAAAAGTAGCAAACCTCCCGATTATGCTACTATTACAGTTGTATTAGTCTTTGTCAAACACTAATCTCCTTATTAAAATATTTATGAAAAAGCCAAGGCTTAGTCAACAATCGGTATTTTTATTATATCAACATATAAAATATTTTTCAATATACATCAAGTGAATTTTTGTATAAAATTATATTTTAATTTTCTCCCACTCTGTCCTTGTGATTCCGTACACAACAGTTGTTTCATTTTCACTGTCAATAAATTCATCAAGTTTTTTACAACCGTATGACACAGCGACAGCGGCGGAGGGAATGTTATCTTTTAAGCAAACTGCCCACAAGCCAAAGCCGAAAATATTGTATCGCTCAATGCTTTTGTCAATCCAATTCATTACTCTTGCTTTATCAAATGTATATGGATAGTGTTGCGTTATATCCGAATCTGCCAAAACAGAATATAGTGCACTGAAATCATCTTTTGTTAGCTCACGAAGAAATAATCGTTCTGTTTCCGTAATCGTAAAATCACCGTTAATAATTTTAGTTTTTATATATGTAAAAGTCAACAAAAATCAAAGGGAACTTCTCGGTTGAAAAGTTCCCTTAATTTCATGCAAGTGCTTTTTTATTTTTAAAGCCTTTCATTTTTATATAGTAAACCGCAAGCATTAACAGCATACTTGCCGTCCATGCGGCAGGACCTGCAACGCAGATTGATATATAACCGATTATTGAGCTTAAAATAACCGGTGCACATATTCTCATAAGTACCTCGATAAGCGAGCCGATCATCGGAATAATGCCGTTTTTAAGACCCTGTATTGTGCCTCTGTAAATGAACAACATTCCGAGAGTAAATTCAAACGGGCAGTTCCAGAATATGAATTGTACGGAATAATCTATTGTTTGCTGAGAGCTGTTGCTTGTGAATATTCCCGTAATCGGTGTGGCAAACAACATTGTTAATGCGCCAACTGCTATTGCGTATGTTATGCAGAGAATAAGGCAGTAGTTTACGCCTTTTCGTATTCTGTCATATTTTCCTGCACCCTCATTTTGTCCCGCAAAGGTAGCAATTACCATGCTCATTGAGTTCATCGGATTTTGAACAAGCATCTGCACTCTGTTGCCGATAGTATATCCTGCAACCGCATATGAGCCGAACTGATTTACAAAATACTGCAAAACCATCATACCTATAGAAATTACAGAGTTTTGAAGTCCCATAGGACAGCCGACTTTAAGTTCGTCCGCAACCATTCTGCCTATACTTGTAAAACTTTCTTTGGTCGGCAAAAGAAGTTTAACTTTAAAACATATGTAAATACAGCAAAGCACTGCGGAAATTAATTGCGAAACTACAGTTGCTATTGCCGCACCTGCAACATCCCATTTGAATACTACTATAAACAGCAGGTCAAGTCCGACATTCAGAACAGAAGAGAACAACAGTAAATACAACGGAGTTTTGCTGTCGCCGACCGATCTGAGCAATGATGCTGTAAGATTATAAAGCATAGTTGCCGGTATGCCGAGGTAGATTATTGTAAGATACCGGCTTGCGTAATCAAAAGTTTCTTTTGTAGTGCCTAGCATTGTTAAAAAAGGATTTACTAAAAATACAAAAGCAACTGTAAGTACGGCAGATGATATAATTCCGATTAATATATGTGCGGCAACACTTTTTTTGATTTGCTTAATATTTCCTGCACCGAAGTGTTGAGAGGTGATTACCGAACAGCCTGCCGATAAACCTATGAAAAAGCCGAGCGCAAAAAAGTTAAGAGAGCTTGTAGAGCCTACCGCCGCAAGTTTGATTTCGCCAAGCGTTTGCCCCACTATCAAGGTATCAACTACATTATATAATTCCTGTAAAAGGTTTCCTATAATTACGGGAATGGCAAAAAATAAAATCTGACTGAATATTTTACCCTGCGTCAGATTTCGTACGGATTTTGAACCGGTCATAATAATTCACACTTCTTTGTTAAAATTTATTGTAAAGAATAATTATGGACTACAATATCCTTAAATTCGTATGAATTATAGCATAGCAGAATAAAAAAGTAAATCCTAAAATTTTGAAAAATACACTGATGTTTACTTAAAAAATTTTTACAAAATGCACAGTTGTGTTTATAAGAGAAAAGTAAAATTACAAGATGTTTAGTTGTAATATGAAATATTTACGCAAACAAAAACAGGCGAAAAAATCACGCCTGTTTATCGTAAAAATATTTAGGTTAAATGTAAAATGTTAATCAAAAGCAGCCATACCATACCGTAATATGTCACAACTGCAACAAGGTCGTTTATGGTTGTAATCAATGGGCCTGACGCTACGGCAGGGTCGATTTTCATTTTGTTGAAGAACATAGGAACAAGTGTGCCGATAAGGCTTGAAATTACCATAGACGCCAAAAGCGAAAATCCTACGCAGCCCGATACAATAAACGAGTAGGCAATATCGTTTCCTTTAATAAGGAAAATATACAGACCGACAAAAATCACTGCCATTACACCGAGGAGAATTCCGTTTGAAAATCCGACTTTCATTTCTTTGACGGTGAGTTTTAATTTGTCTGACGCTGTCAGATTTTCATCCATAAGTACACGGATTGTAACCGCAAGCGATTGAGTGCCTACATTTCCCGCCATATCAAGTATGAGCGACTGAAAGCATATAACTATCGGAATAACGGCTACCACCGATTCAAAAATGCCTACCACCGAAGATACTCCCATACCGAGAAAAAGCAGAATAATTAGCCAAGGCAATCTTTTCTTTGTGCTTTGAAAAGTGGTTTCGTTTAAATCTTCTTCTGCGGTCAAACCACCGAGTTTTGCGTAATCCTCACCGAGTTCCTCGTCCACAACCTGAACAATATCATGGGCGGTAATAACGCCGAGAATATGTTTTTCGTCATCAAGCACAGGGATAGAATCTTCAGCATAGTCTTTTAATTGTTCAATACAATCCGTAATTTTTTCGTGTGCCTTTACAAAAGGATATGACTTTACTATGATGTCATCAAGATTTTGATAATTCCTTGCAACAATTAAATCTTTCAAATCAATAGCGCCGAAAAAACAGTTGTTGTCGTCAACAGCGTAAATCGTATTGATGTTATCATTTTCGCCTGCCTGCGAGATAAGTTCGTGTCTGGCTTCTTTTATAGAAAGATTTTTGCTTATAACGATGTAGTTGGTAGTCATTTCACTGCCGATTTCATCATCGTCATAAGATAAAATCATTCGTACATCTTGTTTTGCATCGTTGTCAAGCAAGGCGACTATTCTTTTTCTGTCGTCATCGCCGAGCTTTTCAAGAATATCTACCGCATCGTCGGAGTCCATTTCCGAAAGCAGATTAGCAACTTTATCGGAATTAATTTCTTTCAGATACTCTTCCGAATCTTCAATGTAAGAAAATATTTCCGCAACAAGTTCCATACCGAGAACAGGGTAGAGCGCTTTTCTTTCGTCGGCAGTCATTTTTTCAAGAGCGTCGGCAATATCGCTTGTATGGTAGTCGGAAATTTTTTCTATAAGCTCGTCTTTTGGAAGTCCGCTCCTGAAAATCTTTACGATTTCATCTGCATACATTGGTTTGTTTAATACTTTCTCTGTCATATCATTACCTCCCATTTGCCTCAAAAGGGCATAAAAATACCACCGCTATTCCCACAGCAGTTTAACAATTGATTGTTGAGCAGTATAGGATAATATTCGGTGGAACAGAAAGTAATATTATGTTTACAAAAGGCTAAACATCAGTCAGAATTTAACAGACAGCCTTACATTGAGTATTTCCGTAACACCTGTTTGAATACTTCGACCAAAACTACTGCAACTGTCCATTAAATCTCACCTCCGATTAAACTTCATCATATATTAATTTATCACCTAAATATATTTATGTCAAGTAAGTATAAGAATTTAGATTTAAAATTTACAATCCGATAACAATATTATGCACAAGTTGTTTGCAGCTTATAAAATATTATGAATTGTGACAGATTTCTCTATAAAAAGTGATGCTTTATATTTGCAATTTGTGCCGCAGCACAAAGAAATTTGTGCATAAAAGTGTTGCGCTCATAAAATATCGTGGTATAATAATGGCATAAACAAAAGAGATTTCAAAGCAATGGGGCTTCGTTGAACACGAAGTCCCATTTGTGATTTGATAGGGTATGATTTGAAAGGATGATAATTATGACACCTGAAAAAATTGTTGAAAACCATAAGAAATATGTACTTCAGTCATGGAGCAAGCAGGGTAACTTAAATCCTATTCCTGTTGCAAAGGCAGAGGGAATTTACTTCTACGATTTTGACGGTAATAAATATACAGATATGTCTTCACAGCTTGTAAACCTTAACTTAGGTTACGGTAACAAAGCTATCGGAGATGCAATTAAAGAACAGGTTGATAAGTTTTGTTTTGTAGGCCCGTCATACGCAACAGAGGCAAAGTCAACACTTGCGGAAATGATTATTAATCTTCTTCCGGACAGTTTTGGCAAAGTATTCTTTACAAATGCAGGTGCAGACGCAAACGAAAACGCAGTAAAGATTGCAAGAATGTTTACGGGCAGAAACAAGGTATTCAGCCGTTACAGAAGTTATCACGGTTCTTCATTCGGCGCAGGCAACCTTACGGGCGAGCCGAGAAGATATCCGCTTGAGCCGGGTATTCCGGGATTTGTAAAATTTTTTGATCCGTATGTTTACAGAGAGGCTGTTGAATTTGAATCCGAAGAGGCAGCTACAAAATATTATCTCACTAAATTGAGAGAGCAGATTATTTACGAAGGCCCTGACAGTGTAGCCGCAATCGTTATGGAAACAATTACAGGTTCAAACGGTGTAATTATTCCTCCTAAGGGTTACTTACCGGGAGTAAGAAGGATTTGTGATGAGTTCGGTATTCTGATGATTTGCGATGAGGTTATGGCAGGTTGGTGCAGAACAGGTAAAATGTTTGCATTCCAGAATTTTGATGTAGTTCCCGATATTGTATCATTTGCAAAGGGCGTTACCTGCGGCTATGTTCCGCTCGGCGGCGTTGCGGTATCGCAGAAAATCGCAGATTACTTTGACGATCATCTTCTTTCCTGCGGCCTTACATACAGCGGTCATCCGCTTGCTTGTGCGGCAGGTGTTGCCTGTGTAAACTACTACAGCGAGGCTAACATTCTTGACAATGTAAACAAGGTTGGCAAGGTGCTCGGTGAAATTCTTGAAGAAATGAAAGAGAAACATCCTTGTGTAGGCGATGTAAGATATATCGGTTTGTTCTCTGCTATTGAACTTGTAAAGGACAAGAAAACAAAAGAACCGTTAGTTCCGTACGGCAAGGATGAAAAAGGCATTATGGGCAGTCTTGTAGGAATGTTAAAGAAGAAAAAGTTTATGACTTATTCACACGAAAATATGCTCTTTGTAAATCCGCCGCTTATCATTACAGAAGAACAGATCAGAGAAGAAATGGTAAAGATGGACGAAGTTCTTACATATGTTGACAATGAATTGATTTGATACTATAATAGTAAAATTCTAAAATAACGGGAGATATTAAAATGTCACATTTTGTAGTTCCAAATCACATAGTACTCGGCAAAGGCGTGCTTAACGAGGCTGCACCGCTTTTAAAAGAAATGGGCAGAAAGGCTTTTATCGTAACAGGCAGACACATTGCGGTTTCGGATATGATGAAAAAACTAACGGCATTGCTTGACGAAGAGGGTAGATAATATGCTGTTTTATGTGCTAAGCAATTTTACAAATGCGGAAATCGAAAGTCTGGTTGAAAAGTTGCAGGCAGAGCAGGAGAAGTTTATGAGTGTTAATAAACTTTATATTGCGGTCAGTAAAACCGATTGTAATATAAAGTCGCTGTCAAAAACATATCAGATTGTGCTTAAGATGCTCAAACTTTCTCAACGCAGAAATATCAGTCCGATGTTTTATGAAAAACTTGAAATCAAAAAACTCATTCTTGCCGTAGACGATAATTCGTTGCTTGAGAGCATATACAATGAAAACCTCAGGAAACTTGAGATTTACGACAGAGATAACGGAACCGATTATCTGAATTTTTTACGGTTGTATCTTAAGTATGACGGCAGTGTGCAGAAGGTGGCGGAAGAAACATTTGTGCACCGCAATACAATAAATTATCAGCTTGCTAAAATCAAAAAAATCCTCGGCAATAACCTTAAGACCTTTGAGGAACGCTTTAAACTCATTTTGGCTTTTGAGATAAAAGATGTGCTGTGATTTTATAAATTGTTTTGTTGTCATAAAATACAAAGCTGACATTGCAATGCAAATTAGCAATGTCAGCTTTGTTTATTTTAATTGTGATTATATATGCAATAATCTTAATACGGGAAATCCCTTCTTTAGTGCGTTCCAGAGTAATATCAGCGCCGAGCAGGCAAGAATATCAACTATTGTCATAATCCACCAACAATAGCTTATACTTTGCAGTACAGGAGTATTGCTCCAAATTTGGTTTGAATAACTGTTTACTGCGTAATTTAAAGCCATAATAATTATGGTGTTTTTGCCTAAGAATGCTAAAAATTTAAAATTATTCACATATTTATAGCAAATAAAAAGTATGGCAACAGAAACTGTAATTGACCCCAAAAATGTAAGGAAAGTGTTGTTAAGTGTATTGTTGCAGAGGTCAACTCTTGGGTTTGTTACTATGCATAATGCACCGAGAGCTATCATAGAAAATATAAAAGATATACCGTGGGTGATATTTTTTAGCAGATTTGATTCTTTGATTTTAAGTCCTATGAACATAAATGCCATACCGATTAGAGCAACATTGATGTGCCAAGGTAATTGAATATTTATAAATAAGTACAAGATATAGTCAAGTATTACAGACAATATACAGATAACTGTCTGTACGGCTGTGTTGTTTATTTTATTGAGAAAATAAAAGAAAATACAACAAATGAAAATACACGGCAAAAACCATAACGGAGTGCAGTTAGGCATTTTGTCTATTGCGCCCCAAGAGTAAAATATCCATTGCAAATGATTCATTGTTGAGTCAAATAATTCCTGACCTTTCAGACCTTTAATTTGTTCAATCGGTATATTTATGAGTAAATTGAAAAAAGCCAAAATAAAGTAAGGCACTATGTAAGCTTTAAATTTGGATACTGTGAATTTTTTGAAACCGAGTTCGGACCATTTTGTTTTATTATATAAAAATCCGGAAAGTATAAAGAAGAATGGCATATGAAAGCCGAAAATTGCTTTCACAAGCGGGTCAGGTGCATTTGCGTGACCTATCAGCATTAAAATAATTACAAATCCCCTTGCCACATCTATATAAGCCAATCGTTCGGTTT
>ERZ827186.2352-NODE-2352-length-12896-cov-6.449576_pt1 | contig 12896 bp, 10 predicted proteins | sample MGYA00519918_ERZ827186 | MGnify/ENA primary metagenome ERZ827186 (study PRJEB31778, sample SAMEA3449275) | human gut metagenome | biome: human gut; feature: human-associated habitat; material: faeces | place: United Kingdom | collected 2010/2012 ... | reverse complement strand
TATTGGTGGCCGCGGCCGCCGTTTTGTTACAGGCAGCGATAAAAAAAGTCCTGCCGCACCGCTTGGAAACGGCATCGGCAGGATCGGTTGTTCTTTTATTCCTGGCTTTGGGTGTCATCCTGGGGCGCATCGGCAGTCAGGTCTGCGCCATCTGCCGCTGCATCGGCGGCAGCATCCGTGGTATCCTCTGCCGGGGGTTCCGGGGTCGGCTCCGGGGTTGCCACAGGGTTTTCCGCCGGCAAAAAGCGCGGCTGAATGGTGCCGTCCGTCTGCTGGTCCGAAACATCCAGCGTACCGCGGTCACTGCTTGCCAGGCCATCGCCACCGGTATCCAGAATGATATAGGCGGCAAACCGGATCTTGTAATCCAGATTGTTTGCCGTGCCCAGCTGAACCGACACACGGCCCTGATACAAAAAGCTCAGCTCGGTCATGTTCTGCATGGTCAGCACCGTGGTGCCATCCAGCAGGCCATACTGGTCCAGTTCGCCCAGCAGTTCGTTCAGCACCTCGTTGGGGGTCTCCTGTGCCGTATCGGCTTCGTCTGCATTTTCCGGCGTTGCGGTACCGCTTGGCATGGCCGTTGCCAGGGCGGTCGGCTCGCTGGGGGCATCCAGTGTCAGGAAGCTACCCGGCGTGGTGGCCGCGCCCTCTGGCAGCAGGGCATCCAGCTGCACCAGGTTATCCGGCTCTGCCGGCTCCACACGCAGCACTTTCAGCTGTTCGCTCAGCACCAGCCAGCTGCCGGAATACTCCATCTTAAAGCGTTCCACCGCAGGCTGCACCCGGATGATCACGGTGCCGGGGGCCTGGCGGGTGACGACTGCCACATCCAGGTACGGCATCTGCGCCAACAGCTGGTCAGATTTTTCTTTGGTGGAAAAACCGTACAGGTTATCCCCCACCTGAATGCCGGTTGCATCGATCAGCTGTTGTCCGGTATAAATGCCGGTATTGGCGGGGGTGGTGCGGTCCGCATTTTCCACCCGGAAATCCGTCACATTGAACAACAGGTTGATGGAAAGCACAATGCCGACCACCAGCACTGCCAAAACGCACAGCACCCCGATGATGGCCTTGCGGCGGCGGATTCGCAGCTGTTCCGCGCGGGTAACGCGGCGCTGCACCTGTGGCGCGCTGGAACGGTACCCCGGCTTTTGGGGGTTCTGTTGGGGGCGGGGGCGCTTTTGCTGCTGTTTGGGCGGCTGACGTTCGGGCTGTTTTGCGGGGCGCTGGCCGCTGCCCTTTGGCCGCTGCTGGCTGCCCGCCGGGCGGCTGCTGCGCTGCGGCGGGGCGCTTTTGGTGTTGCGATGGCTGGGCTGACCCTTGCGGGGAGGTACACTTTTTTTCTGGTTTCGGCTGCGCTGATTGCGGTCCATGGGGTGTACCTCCTTTCTGTGTTTCAGCTTTTATTTGCTGCCGGTTTGTTCCGGCAGGTTACTTTCCGTTCACCAGTTCCAGCAGCTTTGCGGTGATCAGTTCCAGGCTCTTGGGGTTGCCCAGGGTCTTGGCGGCGGTGCCCATGGCCGTCAGTTTGCCGGGCTCTGCCAACAGGGCATGCACGGTTTCGATCAGCTTGACACCGGTCAGGTCTTTTTCTTCAATCACAATGGCGGCACCGGCGTTTTGCAGCTCCAGTGCATTGTAATACTGGTGGTTTTCGGCCACATTGGGGCTAGGGATCAGGATGGACGCGCGGCCCATGGCTTCCAGCTCCGCCAGCGTCAGCGCACCGGAGCGGGAAATAACAAGGTCCGCCGCGGCCAGCAGATCCGGCATATTATCAATGTATTCTTTTACCACAAGGTTGGCACCGGGGGCAAAGTGGTTCTTGGCTTCCAGGTCCTCAAACAGCTTTACGCCGCGGCTGCCGGTGGCGTGCAGGTGCAGCACGGGCAGATCGTTTGCCTGCTCCCACGCGCACAGCTCTGCCACAACCTCGTTGATACGGCGGGCCCCCAAAGAGCCGCCGAAGCTCAAAATCACGGTGCGGTCCCCCGCGTGCACAGCAGCACGGGCGGCGGCGCGGTCACGGTTCAAAATTTCCGGGCGGACAGGGTTGCCAACCACAAGGGTCTTCTCCGGCGCGCCAAGCTTTTCCACCGCAGCGGCGGAAGCGGCAAACACCACGTCCACATCCTTGGCCAGCAGCTTGTTGGTCACACCGGGGAATGCGTTCTGCTCATGGATGGCGGTCTTGATGCCCTTTTTGGCGGCGGCGCGCACCACCGGGCCGCTGACATAACCGCCGCAGCCGATGACCAGATCGGGCCGGACCTCTTTCAGGATAGCCGCCGTGCGCGGGCCAGACAGGGCCAGGTGGTAGAGCGCTACCACGTTGCGGCCCACGTTCTTCAGGGTTGGCTTGCGCTGGAAACCGTTGATCTCAATATGGTGGAACGGGTACCCTGCCTTGGTTACAAGGCCGTACTCCATGCCCTCTTTCCGCCCGGCAAAGTGGATCTCGGCCGCGGGGTCCGCCGCCTTTAAGGCTCCGGCAATGGCAAGCGCCGGGTTGATATGGCCGGCTGTGCCGCCGGCAGCAATCAAAACACGCATAGTGGTTCCTCTTTTCTCCGTAAAATCGAACGTTTATAACGTTTATGTTATGTCTGAAACCAAAGAGAACAATGCTTTCCGCAGGCATGCGGGAATTCTCAGTTGCTGTGCAGGGCTTTGTGGGTGCGGCGCTGCGGGTTCATCCGGCGGGCAAGTTCTTCATGCGAGCGCTTGCTGCGCGCAGCGTTTTGCGCGTTGCCCGCCCGCGATATGCTTAGTATAATGCCCATCTCACACAATAGAATCAGCAAGCTGGTACCACCGGAGGAAAAAAACGGCAGGCTGATGCCGGTATTTGGGGCCACATTGGTGACCACCGCAATGTGGATCATGGCCTGCCAGGCAATTTGCGACATAATGCCAATACCCAGCATCGTACCAAAATAATCCGGCGAGTTCAGGGCGATGATAACGCCCTGAATAATCAGTGCGGCAAAAAGGCCCATACAGATCACCGCGCCGATAAAGCCCAGCTCTTCGCACAGAACGGAAAAGATAAAGTCGTTGCTGGCTTCCGGCAGCCAGAGGTGCTTTTGGCGGCTGTTGCCAATGCCCAGGCCGGTCAGCCCGCCGGACGCAATGGAATACAGGCTCTGCTGGGTCTGGTACAAAATATCGCCCTCGTCACCGTTCCATGCGCCGAGGCGCTGCTGAACATAGTTATTCTGTCCGGTCAGCATTTTGTAAATCACAAACGCAGCCGCGCCTGCCGCCGGGATGCACCAGAACCGGCCCACACCGCCACACAAAATCATACTGCCCGCAATCAGCAGGATCAGCATGATAGCAGAGTTATGGGGTTCTTTGTACAACAGAACCACCACCGGCAGCAGCGGCAGCACGGGCAGCACAATGCCGTAAAGCAGTGTTCCCCGTTTTTCATAATACCGGTCCGCAAAGCAGGCAAGACCCAAAATAGCCGAAAACTTTGCCAGCTCCGAAGGCTGCAGGGTTGTGCCAAACATATACACCCAGCGGTAACAGCCGTTGTACGGCTCACTGAACAGGGCCCACACCAAAAGCAGCAGCGTTAAAATGTATAAGTACCAGTTCATGTGGCGCAGGCTGCGGTAGTTGATGTTGGAAATCAGATACATCAGCACCAGCCCCACCACCGCCAGAATTACCTGCGGGCGGATAAAGTGGTAAATATCCCCCTTGAAGCGGTAATACCCGGTGGAATAACTGGCGGAGAACAGCATGATCAGCCCGTAAGTCAACACAAGGATCAGCGTGCCGACAAGGCCATAGGAAAGTTTGCCGCGTTCCTCTTTTTTGAACGCGATTTCCTTAAAAAACCTGCCAATGTTGCCAAAGGCCAAATCGAAAAGCTGGGCAAACGTCATTTGCGGCACAGCCCCCTTTCTGAATGCTAAGAATATTTTATGCCATGTAAACGTACATCAGGCCCAGCACCACGCCGATAATGGCGATCAGGCTGAAGAAAAAGTCGATCTTGACTTCTTTCCAGCCGCGCATCTCGAATGCGTGGTGGATCGGTGTCATGCGGAAAATGCGCTTGCCGTGGGTCAGCTTGAAGTAAACGCGCTGGATCACAACGGTCATGGCGTCCCAGATATACACAATGCCAAAGAAGAACACCAGCTCCGGCCGGCCCATGATAAAGGCAAGGGCCGTTACCATACCGCCCAGGAACATGCTGCCGGTATCGCCCATGAACACTTTGGCCGGGTAGAAGTTCCACACCAGAAAGCCCGCTGCCGCAGCAGCCGTTGCCGCCGCCAGAACGGCCACATGATAAAAGCTGAGCATGCTGGCAGCCAGCAGGTAGCCCAGCATGGAAACAAAGGTCACACAGGAGCACAGGCCGTCCAGACCATCCGTCAGGTTGACGGCATTGACCAAAAAGATGATGCCGAAGAACGCAATGGGGTAATACACCCAGCCCAGATCTACCGCACCGATAAAGGGCAGCATAATGATGGTGGTCAGCAGGCCCTGCATGTGCAGCCCCACCAGGAAGCCGCCGGTAACAATGAACTGCATGATAAGCTTTTGCCAGGCAAGCAGGCCCAGGTTGCGGTGCTTGACGACCTTGATATAGTCATCCAGAAAACCGATAAAGCCGGAACCAAACGCCAGGAACAGCGCCAGCAAGGCGGCGCGCACCTGCACAATGCCCAAAAGGTCCTGTGCATAGCGGTAGAACCCGGCATACACCAGGCCGCAGGCCACCAGAATGCCAAAGATGAAGCACAGGCCGCCCATGGTGGGTGTGCCCTGTTTTTTGTTATGCCAGGTCGGGCCGGATTCCCGGATGGTCTGGCCGAAGTGCAGCTTGTGCAGTGCCGGAATTACAAAACAGCCTGAAAGTGCCGTAACGGCAAACGCACCGATTGCCGCGGCAACCAGCATCCAAGAAACGATCATTCCCATGTGATATTCCCCCAAAATATGCAATTATGCGTTTGGCAGCGCCGCGTAAAGCTGCTTTAATACATCATCCAGCTTCATGGCGTGGCTGGCTTTTGCCAGCACAACATCGCCGGGGCGGACGTTCTGCCGTAGATATTCTACTACTTCCTCCGCCGCTTGGCAATGGATGGTTTGCAGCCCTTTCTGCCGGGCTGCTTCGGCCATGGCTGCGCTCAACGGGCCGTAAGCCACCAGCAGGTCGGCGGCATCGGCAGCCCATTTGCCGGTCTGGCGGTGGCCGGGTTCACTGGCAGCGCCAAGTTCCAGCATATCGCCCAGCACGGCAATGCGGCGGCCGCCGGGGCCGGGCTGGCGGTCATGCAGAATCTGCAAGGCTGCTTTCATGCTGTCCGGGCTGGCGTTATAGCAATCCTCAATAAAGGTCACACCGCCGTGCTGCACAATGTTCTGGCGCATACCGGTGGTCTGATAGCTGGCCAGCGCACGGGCGGCGCGGGCACGCTCCATCCCCAAGCGGGTGGCTGCAGTGTAAGCAGCAAGGGCATCATACACGGTATGAACGCCTGCCGTGGGGATGGTTACACTGAACTCATAGGTTTCACCGTCCACGTTATCCACCAGGGTAAAGCCTGTGCCCTCCCCTACGGTATGAATATTGATGGCGCGCACATCGACGGAGCTGGAGCGGATGCCGAACCACACCGGGCGCAGGCGGCCGGGGATCTGCGCGGTGGGCAGCAGGTCATCGTCCGCGTTCAGCACCAGCGGGGCGCCGTCCGGCAGGCCCTGGCAGATTTCCATCTTTGCCTTCAATATATTCTCCCGTGTGCCCAGATTTTCCAGGTGGGAAACGCCGATCATCGTAATGATACCGGCAGACGGCCGCGCTGCGCGCACCATGCGGGCAATCTCGCCCAGGTGGCTCATGCCCATTTCCACCACAGCATACTGGGTGGTATCCTCCAGGCGGAACAGCGTGTTGGGCAGGCCGATCTCATTGTTCTGGTTGCCCTCTGTTTTTAAGGTATTGCCAAAAGCCGAAAGAACCGCATAGCAGAACTCTTTGGTGGTGGTTTTGCCCACGCTGCCGGTCACACCGATCATCAGCGGGCTGAACAGCGTGCGGTAGTTGGATGCCATACGGATCATGGCAAGGTAGCTGGATTCACAGATGACAAGGTGATCCTCCGGCACGCCCTCCACGGGATGGTTGGCGATCACATACTCGGCCCCGGCCTGGTACGCCTTGGCGGCATAGTCGTGGCCGTCCACACGCTCGCCGGGGAAGCAGACAAAAATGCAGCCCGGCTGCACCTTGCGGGAGTCCGTTACAACGGCGGTGATGGGCACCGGGCGGGCCAGTGCCAGCCCGGCCAGAAGTTCGTTCGCGTTCATGGGTTTCATGGGAACACGCTCCTTTTGGTTGGTTTAGTTGCGGCATGTTTCAGTTTGCTGTGGGGTTCCCCTGCCGTGGCCGGGGTTATTGCTGCTCGGCATCGCTGCCGGTATCATCCTGGGTCGTGCTATCCTGATCGTTTTCACCGGCGGCGTCCTGGGGCGTATCGTCCTGGGCGGCATCGTCCTGCGGGGTATCTGCATCCTGCTGGGCATCGCTGCTGCCGTCGGGTTCCGTGGTCAGGGTAACGACTGTGCCGTAGGGCACCACACTCCCAACCTCAATATCCTGGCTGACAACACGATCCGATGCACTGCCCGAAATTGCCACATTGACGCCGGAAACCTTGAGCATCTGTGCGGCAAAGGTTCCGGTTTTGCCGGTGGCATCCGGCACGGTGGTGGTGGCGTCGGTGGTGGACTGGGTATACAGGTAAACCGTGGAGCCTGCGGGCACCACGGTGCCGCCTGCGGGGTACTGATACACAACATCGCCGTCGCTGGTATCCACAAACCGGTGGGAAAGCCCGGCGGCGTTCATCTTGACCTGGGCGGAAGTCCAGCGGGTGCCAATGGCATTTGGCACTTCCACACTGCCGTTGCTATCATAAGAAGCATCCCGTTCAATGCCAAGATACGGCGCGATCTGGCTGATGATGTTGCCGGTAACAGGGGCCACAATCTGGGAAGCGTAGTCAAAGATCCAGCGCGGGTCATCCATCATGACCAGCACCAGAATTTCCGGGTCGTCCGCCGGAAGGATGGCGGCAAAGCTGATGGCCTTGCGGTAGTCGCCGTCCGGGCGGTACTTGTAAGCGCCTTTCCAGTCCAGCTGTTCTCCCGTACCGGATTTGCCGCCGATGCGGTAGCCCGCCACATAAGCGCTGGCACAACCGTGATAGTCCAGGTCATTGCTGGTACCGGTGTGACCCACGTTGTTTTCCATCATGGCGCGGATCTGCTCACTGACTTCCTCGCTGACGACCTGGCGCTTAATGTCGGTTTCAGCCTGCCATACCACGTTGCCGGTGTCGTCCGTCATATTATCCACCACATAGGGGGTCATCAGGTAGCCGCCGTTCACGGTGGAAGCCACGGCGGCTGCCATCTGGATCAGGGTCAACTTTTGGGACTGGCCGAACGCGGTGGAGTACAGGTCCGTTTCCACCTGCTCCATCTCCTGCTGGGTTTTGGAGATGCCCTTTGCCTCATACGGCAGGTCAATGCCAGTGGTCTGGGTCAGGCCAAACGCCTGATAGTAGTTATAAAAGAATTCGGCGCTCATTTTTTCCGCCACCTGGATAAAGTACAGGTTGCAGCTGTGGTTCAGCGCCCCGGCCATATCCAGCCAGCCGTGAGCGTTGCCCTCGGCGCAGCGGTAGCTGTGTTCCCACTCGGTATTGGGGAATACTGTCAGGTCGCCGCCGCAGTAAAACTGCTGGTCCGCCCCCATCAGGCCGGAATCCAGCGCCGCAGCGGCCGTCATGAGCTTAAAGACTGAGCCGGGGTAATACAATTCCGTCACGGCTTTGTTCTTCCACTCGGCCTCACGGATCATGCCCTGCAGCTGGCTTTTTTCGCTGGGAACGTCGATTTCGTTTCCTTCTTCGTCGGTGCTTTTTGTTTCGTTGAGGTTCACAACGCCGTCCGCAATGATATCAGCTACGGCGTCCTGCCCCAAACGGCTTTGCAGGACGGAAATATCGTCCTCCGTCAGCGCCGTTCCGGCATTATCCAGGATAGCCTGCAATTTGGGTTCGGTGATATTATACGGATCGTTGGGGTCAAACTGCGGCGTCGTTGCCATACCCAGCACCGCGCCGGTGTTCACATTCATCACAATGGCGCTGGCACGGTTCTGCACATCATAGTCATCAATCGCGTTGGAAAGCTCGGTTTCCAGCACGGTCTGGATGGTATCGTCAATGGTCAGGTTCAGGTTATAGCCGTTGATCGCCGCGTGGGTATCGCTTTCCTCGTTAGCCAGTTCATAGCCCCATGCGTTCTCGCTGCTGATGCTGCGCCCCGGTGTACCGACCAGTTTCTCATCATACGATTTTTCCAGGCCGTACATGCCGTTGCCGCTGTCATCACAAAAGCCCAAGACCGAGGAAAGGTACATTCCGTTAGGGTATTCCCGCGTGGAGGAGGATTCCTTGTACATGGAAAGCACCGTTTCGTACTTGGCATCCGGATCCCCCTCCGCCTTGCCGTTGGTAATGCGTTTGGTGTTGGCATAGTCAATAATGGATTGCGCCGTTACCATATCAATATCCTTGGCAATCACGCGGTACTGGCTGTTCGTTTTGCTCAGCTGCTCCTGAATTTTTTCCGCGCTGACGCTCCCGTTCAGCAATTCGCTGATTTTCTGGCTGGCTTCCGCCACATAATCCTGGTTGCACTTGGACGGGTTGGCAATAATGTTCCACACCACACTGCTTTTGGCCAGCAGTTTGCCGTTAGCGGAATAAATAGAGCCGCGCGTGGCGGGGATCTGGGTATCGGAAAGCTGCTGTTCCGCCGCCTGAACACGGTACTGCTCAGCATCCCGGATCTGCAGGGTATACAGCTTATAAATCAGAACGCCGCACCCCGCAGCGATAAAGCCGATCACCAGCAGCAAAACCATGATGCGTCCGTTCAGCGTAAGCGCATGATTCTGCCCCGGCTCCGGGCTGCGGCGGTTGTGATGACGCGTGGATTGATTCTTGTTTTCGGGTTGCTTTGGCATAGGTTCATTCCTTTACAGAAAAGACTGTTTGCACGAATACGCGCCCGCCCATGATGGCAAAAAAAGCGTGCTCCTGTTGGGATGCACGCTTTGGCGCAATGTAAGGGCAGCACCGCATGATTCCCACCTGACGGCTTGGGCACCCAAAGTTATGCGGTATTGCCTTGACCGGATCGGTTACGGGTCAAAACTGCCAAGCAGACTGAGCGCTGCGGTTTTGATACCGGCAAAAAACTTGTCTGCTGTGCCGGCTGCGCGTTCGATCACGCTTTCATCCTCCAGCCGGACATACGTCACCTGGCTGGGGTCCATTTTAACCAGCCCCAGCCGATCCTCCGCTTCCTGCTGGACACTGGTGCTGTTGGTGATCTGATCCATGGTGGTGGACAGATAGTCGTTATAGCTCTGGGCATTGGTCAGTTCCGACTTGGCGTCATCAATTTCGCCGGAAAGCTGTGTGATGCGTGCCTGGCTGGCGACAATGCTGGCAAACAAACCAAAAAAGATGGCAATGACCAGCACCGTGCCCGCCGTGCGGGCAAACTGGCGTGCCTTGCTCAGGCCGTAGCGTCCGCCCTTGACAACGCGCACCCGCGGTGTGCGGGAGGAACCGGAATGATTGTTGGTTGAAATTTCTGCTGCTGTGGAAGCCATGGGCGCCGCCCCCTTTCTCGTATCGTAAAATTTCGGCTTTCCTTAAGCTGTGCGGCATGGTCACAAGCGCCATGCCGCGCTGCCAATGTTCCCTCCTGGCACGCTTATAATTTTTCCAGTACGCGCAGCTTGGCGGAACGGCTGCGGCGGTTTTCTTCCAACTCACCAGCGTTCGCTTCAATCGGCTTGCGGGTAATCAGTTTAGCTTTGGGCATCCCGCCGCAGGTGCAAATAGGCTGCTCCGGCGGGCAGGTGCAGCGCTGGGCCCAGCGGCGGAATTTCTGTTTTACCAGCCGGTCCTCCAGGCTGTGGAACGTGATGATGCAGAACCGCCCGCCGGGGGCCAGGCGGCTGAAAATCGCCTCCATCCCCTCGTTCAGGGCATCCAGTTCCCCATTGACGGCAATCCGCACTGCCTGGAAGCTGCGGCGGGCGGGGTTCTTGTTCTTGCGGCGCTCGGCAGGCGGCATAGCGGATGCAATCAGGTCCGCAAACTGCAGGGTCGTCAAAATCGGGGCTTCCTCCCGTGCTTTCACGATTTTACCCGCAATCTGCCAGGCATACGGTTCCTCACCATAATCGCGCAGGATGCGGGTCAGTTCCTCACGGTTCAGGGTGTTCACCAAGTCTGCCGCGGTGGGCCCCTGCTGGCTCATGCGCATATCCAGCGGGGCATCCGCGTGATAGGAGAAGCCACGCTCGGCATCGTCCAGCTGGTGGCTGGAAACGCCAAGGTCCAGCAGCGCGCCGTTGATGAAGGGGATCTCCAGTTCATCCAGCACGCGGGCGGTTTCGCGGAAGTTGGCCTGAACCACCTGGGCGGGTAAGCCCTTTAGCCTTGCGGTAGCGGTTGCCACCGCATCCGGGTCCTGATCCAGCGAGATCAGCCGCCCGGTGGTCAGGCGTTTTGCTATTTCCTTTGAGTGGCCTGCCCCGCCGGCCGTTCCGTCCAGATAAATCCCGGCAGGGTCAATGGCCAGCCCATCAAGGCATTGGTTGAGCAAAACGGGGATATGACTAAATTCCACGGTGTTCTCCTCTTTCCCCGTTTCACACGGTTTAACATGCAGGGGTACACCCCCGCTCAAAGTGTAGGCAACACCGCACAATTCCCGCCTTGCGGCTTAAGCACCGCTCCGGCAGCTGCGGCACGGCATCTGCGTTGCCAAAATGCTCGATAAGACATCCAGTATTATCTGCGCTTTTGGCTTGGCATCTGCCGCACCTCGCTCGCCGTATCGGCACTTAGAATTATGCGGTATTGCCTGTATCTTAAAAATCAAGGTCTTCCATTGCGGCGGTAAAATCTTCATCGCTTTCCGCCTGGCGGGCTTCCCAATCCTGGGTGTTCCAGATCTCCGCAAAGTTGCGGTTGCCGATCACGCTCACATCGTGGTCCAGGTTGGCGTATTCCCGCAGTTTTGCGGGCAGCTGAATGCGGCCCTGCTTATCCGGTGTTACTTCCACCGCAGAGGAATACAGCATACGGCTGACATTGCGGCCCTTTACCATACCTTTTTCGGCAATGCGCTGGGCAACTTTTTCAAACTCCTCCGGCGGGAACGCGGCAAGGCAATGGTCCAGCCAGCGGGTCACGATAAAGGTTTCGCCCATTCCATCCCGGAACTTTGCGGGGAAATTCAGACGGCCCTTTGCGTCCACTGCGTAGTCATACTGACCCATGAACATTGTCGAACCCGCCCCCTTCCCGGTTGGAACTGTCGCTTTTTTAGCGTTTCAGCGGAATTTCGCGGTTAACAACCCTGTGGAATGTGTGGATAACTTACCACTTTAACCCCAAATTGCCCACTTTTACCCACTGGAACACTTATATAGTACCAAATCGCGGGACAAAAAGCAAGCCCACAGCGCCAAAAAGCGCTGCGGGCCATAAAGTTTTCACAAATGCTGCCTTATTTGTTGTTTGCGGGGCAGGAACCGTGCAGATCTCTTTCACAAAGCCCGCACAGGGGCCGATTTTACAGATTCGGTTTCTGTGGGCCATGGGGGCCGCGGCTGGCCAGGTTGCGCAGGTTCATGCGGGTATTTTTGATATCCGCCACACTGCGGGCCAGAACTTCCTCCGAGTTTTTGAGGATATTCTCACAATAAGCCGCGGAAGCATTGTTGATCTTTTTCGCCTGTGCCTGTGCGGCGTTCACCAGCTCCACGGCCATCTTCTGTGCGCGCTTGGTGATCTCTTTGTCCGATACCAGCACCCGTGCGCGTTCCTCTGCCTGCTTGATGATGTTATCCGCATCGGTCTGGGCGTTCTTTAAAATCTGCTCGCGGTCTGCCACAATCTTTTTGCTGTCGCGCAGTTCATCGGGCAGGTTATTGCGCACCTCATCCACGATATCGCGGCAGCGGTCCACATCTACCACACGCTTGGCGGCGGCAAACGGCACAGCGGTACCCTCCTCCAGCGTTTCCTCCAGCATATCCAGCAGTTCCTCAACATTCATAGCTGTTCCTCTTTCTCATAGCGGCTTACCAAAATCTTGCCGTACTTATATTGTTTTGCCAAAACAAGCCCCTCAACCTGTTCCGGCAGCTCGGCGTCCAGTTCTGTTTCACACAGCACCACACCGCCAGGGGCCATGTGCACTGCCAGCTGCGGCAGTGCTTTGGCTACCGTGCCGTGGTGGTACGGCGGGTCCAGCAGGGCAAGATCAAACTCTTCCTGCGTGGTGGCCAAAAAGTGGAACGCATCATCCGGGATGACCCGGCTCTGCGCAAACACGCCCGCCGTTTTGCAGTTGGCCAGCACGATCTGGATCGCCTCGCGGGAAGCATCCAGGAAAACACAGCGCTTGGCCCCGCGGGATAATGCCTCAATGCCAAGCTGGCCGCTGCCTGCAAACAAGTCCAGCACGCGCGCGCCGGGCACAGAGAACTGTACGCTGGAGAACATTGCCTCCTTTACGCGGTTAATGGTGGGGCGGGTAACATCCTCCCCCGGTAGCGCAGCAAGGTTTTTGCCGCGGGCTGTACCTGCAATCACACGCATCATGTTAGGCCGCCTGCCTTTCATTTGTTATATGGCAGCCACCCATCCCGCTGGGAAGCTCAAGCCAGAGCACTCCTATTCGGGATAAACAGTTGCACTTATGGCAATACCGCATAATTCTAAGTGCCGATACGGCGAGCGAGGTGCGGC